>Ga0316193_10003210_pt1 | contig 11734 bp, 9 predicted proteins | sample MerIslsedime2_MG_FD_207735 | JGI IMG/M metagenome (GOLD analysis project Ga0316193, IMG submission 207735) | Coastal sediment microbial communities from Maine, United States - Merrow Island sediment 2 | ecosystem: Environmental > Aquatic > Marine > Coastal > Sediment | place: USA: Maine... | reverse complement strand
CCCTGGGCGTAACTGACGATTTTGGATGCATACAGGGCCTGTTCCAAATCATTTACGAATTGATCGGTGTCGCCTTCAAATTGCCCCTCGGCCCCGAAGAGCAATTTAGAGGCGTTAACACGTTCCGCCTTGAATGAGGAAAGCGCCCGGGCAAAGACGGCCTCTCCGATCAGGGTTAAGGGTTGCCCTTCATCCAGTGCGGCGATCGCCGTCCATTTGCCGGTCCCTTTTTGCCCGGCCGCATCGAGTACCAGATCCACGACGTAGCGGCCGTCTGCATCCTTATAGCCCAAGATGTCCCTTGTAATTTCGATCAGATAGCTGTCCAGCTTCCCCCGGTTCCATTGGGCAAACGCCTCGTGCATGGCTTGATTGCTCATACCCAGGCCTTCTTTCATCAAATGATAGGTTTCTGAGATCATTTGCATGTCGCCGTATTCGATGCCGTTGTGCACCATTTTGACGAAATGTCCGGCACCGTTTTCGCCGACCCAGTCGCAACATGCATGGCCTTCATCCGTCTTGGCGGCGATTTTTTGAAAGATGTCCTTCACATGTTCCCAGGCAGCGGGTGAACCGCCGGGCATTATGGATGGTCCCAGCAAGGCGCCTTCTTCCCCACCCGAAACGCCGGTACCGATGTAAAGCAGCCCTTTGGACTCCACAAAATCGGTGCGGCGAATGGTATCCGGGAAATGACTGTTGCCACCGTCAATAATGATATCGCCGGATTCCAGCAATGGCACTAATTGCTCGATCAATTTATCCACCGCCTGACCGGCTTTGACCAGCAGCATCACTTTACGCGGACGGCTAAGGCTGGTCACCAGTTCCTCGAGGGTGTAGCACCCCTTGATTTGCTTGCCTTTAGCCCGGCCTTGGACAAAGCCGTCCACTTTATCGGTGGTGCGATTGTAAACCGCGACCTTGAAACCATTTCTTTCCAAGTTTAAAACCAGATTCTCGCCCATCACGGCCAGACCGATTAATCCAAAATCTGATAAGTTCATGAAACCTCCTCATTTATACCATACATTATTAGACGATTCCCCCCAGAAGATGTGCGTTCTATGCAGGCCTGGGTTGATGTGATAAATTCCATATTAAGTCTGGGGACTACCCATGTCAATTCCCAGACGGTATAATGTCTCCCCGGCATTATCGACGAACAATATTCCCTGGTCTTCCTTATCTTTATATCGGGAGAGATCGATATCATCCGGATTCATGTAACCCAGATTGATACGTTCACATTTTTCTCTGGGGATGCCGGTGGCCAATATGACGTTAACATCCGGTTTTTCAAGACCGTTTTCAAAGGTCCCGCTACCTCGGACATGAGTGGAATGGGCCAGGACGCCTCGGGGGATGTCTTTGAAGCGGTCCATATCGGTCAGAAAGTAATCCCGGACGTGATAGCCGATTCCTTCTATGTATTCCCCCCAAGTGGTCGAGATCTCTTTAATATGGGGGGCATAGATAATCAGGTCCCCTCTGTGGGCGACCGCTTGTTCCAGCTTGTACATCACCTTGCCGGCGGTCCAGATTTCGTCATACCTATGCGGACACTGTCCCAAAACAGTTTGGTAAGGCTTCTTTTTGGTGACAATGTGCATTTTAGCGGACAGATCGGCCGCTTGAGACCAGGCGCTTCGATAATCTCCAACATAAAAGCCGCTCAATCCGCCCGCATGGTTGACGACCATGGCTGCGCAATGAACCGGTGTCTCGATTTTTTCAATGGCCTTGTTAATCACTTGTCGCACCGGAGTGTCTTTATAGCCGATGATGTTTCGACAGGTGATGATGGCCGCGAGCCAGTGGAAGAAATGCAGGAATTCTCCACCGGAAATGCCGGGAAAGAGATACTTGGCGCCGCCGGAAAATCCGACCACCTCATGAGGAAATACCGGTCCCAAGATAAACACCAGGTCATAGTCAAAGACCGCTTTATTGATGTCGATGGAAACCGTTTCACTTAAACGTCCGCCGGAAACCGCTTCCACTTCTTCTCGGGTAATTTGTCCCACCTGGATTAACGTTTCAGGTAAGTCCCATCTATGATTCAAGAATCGGGAGTCGGCGTATTTTTCCCATTGTTGTTCTCGGCTAAGGCCATATAATTTTAGTATATTTTCTTCTGAAAGCAGCTGATGAGTCCCCAAGGCCACCATAAAATCCAGCTTTGAAGCTCGGCAGCCGATCGTTTCCCGCATGGACCGTACCATCATAGGCAAGGGACACGTCCTGGTGGTATCCGGGGTCAAGACCAGCACCCGCTTGTTCTCAAACAATTCCTTTGGCGTATCCGCCTCGATAATGGACTTAACCGTCTCGGCAGAGATCGTTAACTCGTGATTTCCTGTTGCCATCGTCATTTTAATCTCTCCTGGGTTAAATTCCCCGCAGCTTGCTGCGATAAGAGTGAGTTAAATCCTAAAAACATGATACTCCGCAGCTTGCCGCGGAGAGATTTCATTTTCCGTTAATTGCCAGAAAGATTGATAAACTCACCGATCATCACGCAGCTGAGCATCCGCTGACTTATTAGATATTAAAAGCCAGAAATCCGCCATCCACGGGTATGGACACCCCGGTAACAAAACCGGAGGCTTTGGCGCTGGCTAGATACAGGGTGGCGCCGGCCAGTTCTTGGGGGTCACCAAAACGCTTGAAAGGGGTGTGAGCAATAACGGCCTTGCCTCGGTCGGTGTATTCACCCGTTTTTTCGTCGATTAGAAGGGCGCGATTCTGCTTGCCCAGGAAAAACCCGGGGGCGATGGCGTTGACCCGAATGCCGTAAGGCGCGAATTCATTGGCGGCGGCCATGGTCAGGTTTAACACGCCCGCCTTGGCGGCATTGTATCCCCAAACACCCGACAGCGGCCTGTAGGAGGTCATCGAGGTCAGATTAATAATCGAACCTTGGATTTTTTTTTCTATCCAATAGGATGCCACCACTTTGGTAGGGACCATCAGGCCGGCGGTCAGGTTCAGTTTCAGCACTTTTTCGAACTGTTCCAGATCGCTTTGGATAAATGGGGACTTGCACAAATTGCCGCCGACCGCGTTGATAAGGATTTCCGGAGTGCTCAGGGCCGCTTCCGTGGCCTTCAGGGCCTCTCTCACTTCGGCCTCGATTCCTGTATCCACCTGGTAGCCAAAGGTGGAATCCGAAGCGCCGCCGAGGCGATTCAGTTGATCGAGGGCTTGGTCGATTGACATTTGGGTGCGGCTCCAAACAGCGATGTTGGCCCCGGCCTTGAGTAAGGCTTGGGACATGCTAACGCCGATCACACCGGCCCCACCGGCCACAATAGCTGTTTGGCCTTCCAGACTGAAAAGATCTTCCAGGTAACTCATGATGTTCTCCAATGAAATAGGTTGAGCCGGTTTTGCCAGTTGTCCGGTTTTGCCCGTTCGTTTGTTTCCGTCAGCCTCGCTGAAGCGTAAAGCTGTCGCATTCAAGCCATGCATTAAATAATTATTAAACTCAATTTAGGCGAATTAGCTTTTTATGTACTCCAATAACCGGCCAGCCGGCAAACCGGCTCAACGGGCTAACCTGTCTCAAAAATACTCGGTGCTTGGTCCCTTTTCAGGGGGCTCAACAAAGCCGGGCCCTCTGGACCCGGATTTTTACCCAAAAGCTCTGAAGTGCTTGTCAAAATGGGCTTCGACAGTCTGCGTATAGGCTTCTTCCTGCCTGATTAATTCGTCAAAGAAGGTTTCCCTCAACTTTGGACTGTTGAGCACCGAGCCATAGGTGACGTGCAGTATCTCCCGGGCGTCGAAATTATCGAGCATTTCAGTCAGGTCATCATCCGCTGTTACGTCAAGCCCGGGCATTTTGTCCACTAAGGCCGATACGTGGTAGGTGGCTCTGTCTTGCGGATAACATTCGATGGCAAACTGAACAATTTCTCGAAACAGGGGCGGGTTGAATCGGGAAATGGTTCTTAACGCTTCAAGGTAGCTGGTGCCGGCGGTTTTAAGGTGCACTAGGCCGCCGGTTAATTCGGTTGCGATGGGATAGATGCTGAATTTGTCCGACCCGGAATGAAGACTCAGCTTGTATGGCCCGAAAGTACGGGCAACGGCGGCATGGCGTTTGAAAGACTCCTTGAAGTTTTCTAAATCGCCGATATAATCCACGCCTTTTTCAAAATCACCCACGTACCGAGGTGCGAGGCTGACCCATTCGACACCCAGCCGTTTCAACTCCGAGGCAATATAAATATGCTCGGTCAAGGTGGTCTCCGATTCGGTCTCATCCACGCTGACTTCCATTTCAAAGGGGCGCTCACTCATGACCCTGGATAGATGCCGGTACATGTCCAGAGTATGGGCCACTACCTTGCCATATTTCACCGCGGCTCGAATCAGGTCCGCACGAGAGACGCTGGCCGATATATCGTCTAAATGGTAAACCCTTTCAGCCATAGCGTTTATCAAGTCTTCGGGTTTGTATTCGAGTTTCTGCCAAGGCAGGTTTTCGAACTTCTCCGCTAGCACTTCCGGGGAAGCCGTATTGGCCCCATCGTCCACGTGTTCGCCCGGATCGATGGTGAAGAAGGTGTATCCGGCGGACGCAAAGGCATCGATATCGGCCGTGGTTTTCAGGTGATCGGCGTCGGCGCCGTATCCTTCCCGCCAACCTTCCTGGAATACCCCCCACATGGCGTCGTCTAAGACTTGTTGAGGCGTCCGGCCGGTACGCTCGTTTTCACGGACGGACTGTTGCGCGAAAATCGGGGCCAGGCTGCTCTTGCGAATGGCCCTGATATGGCCCGGAGTGGCCAGGGCCAGACGGTCGCCGCATCCGGCCGATTTTTTGGTCCCTAAAAGTTGGGGCTTTAAAAACGGTAGGGCCTCCCGTAAAAGAGCGGCATTTTCCGGCTGGGCCGGGGCCACAGTTACATATACTTCTTTGCCCGCTATGGATACCTTTTCCTGGTGCCCGTCGAATACCTCTCCGGATTGAGGGCTCTCTGAAATAAGGCCTAAAAGCTTGTCCTTTTCCCGGCGTCCCAGGAAGTAGAGGATTTTACTGGCCGCAACGATGGACCGAGGGTAGACCTTGAAGTTGGCCACCCCTTCGAGCACATCTTTGGAAAGTTGTCCGGCCTCCTTTTCCGAAATTGCAGGTCCCAGGGTTTCGTTTTTTAAACATTCAAATAGTAAATCCGTCATGGATGATATCCTCCCAATCCGGCTACGCCGGAATTGAAGATAGAAGATTGAATATTGAAGATTTGTGGATGACGCTTCGCTTTGCCATTTTATTCATTCTTCAATCGACAACCTTCAATCAATGTTATTTGAGAACTTACTGAATTACCAGCGAATGTCTCTCAAGACTTGAAAATCTTTATTCATCAGCTCTACGGGATCTTCACTTAACTGACTGATAGGCCCCCGATCATAAAAATTCTCGGAGATGAGCCATCCTGTATAACCATATTCTCTCAGTTTATCAATTGTTTTATAAAAACCGGTGTCCCCCTCTCCAAGCAACGCCCCGCTGGGTTCAACATCTGTTTTATAGCCGTCTTTTACATGGACCTGACAAATGTAGGGAATAAGCGGTTTAACCATGGCAGCGACATCCACTTTTTCGTGCAAATAATAATTCTGGGTATCAAAATAGATCTTAACATTGGGGTTGTCGACTTCCCCAATGAGCCGCATTAATCCGTCAACAGATAGCAGATTTTCTATTCCTATTGTAAGGTCTCCTTTGCCAGCAGCATACTCACAGATATACTTTATGACGTTCACGGCGCGATTGAAATCTTGCTCGGTTTCAATGGCACTTGCCAAAAAACTCTGCACCATAACGATGGGGATATCCATGGCCACCGCTGAATCGACTGCGCTCTTAATAGTCCGAATTGCGATCGTTCTGTCTTTATAACCTTTGCGGGCCACCATATTATAATTGTCCAATTCATTGCAGCCGATCGCGGCATAAGTTATCCCGTATTTTTCGGCTGCCTCCAAATAGGCATCCTGAACGACTTTTTTAGTTTTAGGAAAATTTCTTTCATAGCTGCCGACATCCAACTGAATGCCTTCAAAACCCACCTCTGCTGCAACCTTACACCCGTAAGGACCGTCCACAGGTAAGGCCCATTCCGTAATTCCAAGTTTGACTTTATTGTCCACAGCAATTCTCCATCTTATATTTCAAAATAAAATCTAAAATCTTAAATTGGATGAAATCTAAGAGCCACATTATGCCTGATTTTCATCACCCTAGTCCCAGGCACCGATCACATTTTGGCTCAGATCAATTAATGAACCCGTCATCATTTCAGACTGGTCACTGAGAAGATAGGCGGCCAGGCATGAAATATCAAAGGGTCTGAGAATTCGCCCAAAAGGCTGCTGGGCTTCAGCTTTTTCAAGCCAATTGTCACCCATGCCCATTTGTTTTTGCACGAGGTCTTCATGGGGTGTATAGGTCCAAGCCATGTTTATGCCGTTGACTCGAATTTTATCAACCCTGAGTGCATGCGCGTTATTTTTCGTCAGCGTGGCCAAAGCGCCTTTGGATGCGGAATATGCCATGATATAGGGAGCGCCGCCGTGACTGGTATCACTGATGATATTAACGATACTGCCACCGTTTTTTTCCCGCTTCATAATCCTGACGACTTCCCGGGTCAAGATAAATGGGGCTTTGACATTTATCGCAAACAAAAAATCCCAAAGTTCCACGGTCGTATCTTCAATGGTTCCCCGGTCCGTTGACCCGGCGGCATTGACCAGTCCCTGAACGCTGCCAAACTTCTGATCGCATACCTGCACAACCCGACAGCAATCCGCTTCGATGGTCAGATCGGCCTGGACGAATTCACAGGCACAACCGATGTCCAATATTTCACGGACGGACGTTTTTCCATTCTCAACATTACGACCACAAATCACGATACCTTTCGCCCCGCAATCGGCAAGATGAAGGGCGATGCCTTTACCTAATCCCTGGGTTCCGCCCGTTACGATAAATACTTTTCCACTAAGTAAACCGCTATCCATATTTCCTCGCTAATTGTTGGAAGTTTGATGCCCATATTGGCCCCGACATCCTTGTTTATGCCCCAATTGAGTTAAAAACTAATTTGGAGCTATTCGTTATTGGTTAATTGTTTCAGAGGAGTAAAATCCATTTTTATATTTCATCTACAATAGAATTATAAAATGGAAGAATCCTTATACTCCAGATATCGTTAATTGGATGATTCGTTGATTGGTTAAGTGGATGCAAATATGGATTTATCCCGTATTTGCAAAATAATTGGACACTTGATGTTTTAACAATCCTAACATACTGAAATGATAACCACAATTTACCTAATCAGCCAGTCAACCAATAAACTATTCAACGAGGTGTGTACTCTAATAACGAATAACAAATAACCAGTAACACTCTTAATGCATCTCCCGGCCACCGGAGACATTGAGCGTGCTGCCAGTGATAAACTCGGCGTCGTCCGAGGCCAAAAAGATGACAGCCCGAGCGATATCCACTGGCTGGGCGATTCTTCCCAAGGGCGTTGGATTGATAAAAAATTCCTGCAGGAAGTCTTCGGGGGCCATCCCTTTGATTTTGGCGGACTGGGCCACACTCTGCCGAATGAGATCCGTGTCCACCGGCCCGGGGCAGACGGCATTGACCGTGATGTTGTGTTTACCGAGTTCGAGGGCGATCGACTGGGTAAACCCGATCACGCCGAACTTTGTCGCACAATAGGGGCTCGTCAAGGGTTCACCGGTTTTGCCGGCCATGGATGAAATGTTCACAATCCGGCCATAGCGCTGCTCGATCATGGAATGCGAAACGGCCTGAGTACAGAGAAACACCCCCTTGAGATTAATGTCCATTAGTGTGTCCCAGGTTCTTTCGGTCAATTCCGTGATGGCCCCTTTTATGTCGGTACCCGCGTTGTTTACGAGAATGTCGATTTTTCCGTGGGTTCTCAAGACCTTGGCTGTCGTCGCCTTTACGTCGGCCTTTGACGTGACATCCATCTTGAGCGCCAGGGCCTCGCCATCCTCTTTTTCGATCATTTCGGCCGTTTCCAGAGCCGCTTCTTCATTGATGTCCATCACGGCGATCTTGGCACCTTCTTTGGCCATATTTATGCAAATAGATCTTCCAATACCGGCGCCTCCGCCGGTGACAATTGCCACTCGATCTTTTAATCTCATTGGAATGAATCTCCTTTAATTCTCTAAAGCCATGATTCCAATACTCCAGAATTCCAACATTCCAATTGGGGCAAAGCCCCTAACTGGCTAGTATTCCTCCGGAGAAAGAACAATCTTGATGCCTTTTCCCTGACGCAATAACTCAATGCCCTCGCTAATTTGGGATAAAGGCAGCTGATGGGACACAATTCGTTCCAGGGGAAGCTGTCCACTTTCCATGATTTTGGCAGCTCTACTAAAGCTATATCGTCCGATAAATCCGCCTAGGATTTTAACTTCCTTTTTGAGCAAGACGCCCACCGGAATTGCGGGTTTTACAGTTTCATCATGGCCGAACTGCAGCACCGTACCCCGTGTCCCCACCAGTTCGATTGCCAGTGGCAACAAGGGGCCGACGGCCTCCACCACGACATCCGGGCCACCGTCCGTCTCACGTGCCACAACCGATGCCAGATTTTCGGTAGTGGGATCGATTGTTACAGATGCGCCGCAGTCTTTAGCGGCTTCTCTGCGGTACTCGGAAACTTCGGAGACGATAAGTTTGGACGCCCCGTTGGCTTTCAACAAAGATGTGAATAACAAACCGATGGGACCGGCCCCCAATACCAGCACCGTGTCTCCCGGCTGAACTTTCAATTTGTCGACCGCGTTGACCACGCAGGCCAGGGGTTCGGCCAGGGCACGAATGTGAGAAGGAACATCGGCACTGATTTTGTACAGAGCTTGGCGAGGAACGGTGACATAACTGGTCATGGCACCATCCGAGAAAATACCGATGGTGTTTGGATGACCGGGCTCCCCTGATGATGTCATGAGCGGGATGCAGATGTCGGTGTTTCCTTTTTTACACTCCCGGCAGACCCCGCAGCCGGGATGGGGATCAATTAAAACGGCTTCGCCGGGAGCAAAATCGGTTATCTGACTTCCGACCTCGACGATCTCACCGGTGAACTCATGCCCCAGCGTAATGCCCAGCTTGGCCGGATGTGCCGGCGGGACCTGCAAAATATGTAAATCCGTGCCGCAAATACCGACGCCGGTGACCTTTATTAGGGCATCGGTATCATTTTTTAATTCAGGTATAGGTCGGTCTTTCAAAACCAACCGACCATTACCCTCAAAAACGGCTGCCAACATAATAATAATCTCCTTTATTCTCTATAATAAGATGAAATATGCTTGAAATCGATGAACAAAAACTCCGGTCAATATGGATGGTCTTGCGTTACTGTAACGCCGCAACGGATTAGGAGCTTCCTACCAGGTATCCAGATCGTCATAAGCTTTCCCAAAAATTTTTCGGACGAACTTTTCCCAGTGATCGATGTTGTCTTTAGATACGATGACCGGACCGGTAATAATGTCCGACTGCGGTTCATAGCCCAGTTCGTGGTACCAGTAGAGCCACTCCATCGGTATAAAGCCCTGAAGCCAAAAGCCCTGGCTGTTGCAGGCGAGGATATGACCGCGTTTGACACCGCCCAGGGCTGCGGGGCTCGCATCCACCGTGATGATGGTCATGCCTTTCTTGTCCGCATCAGGATCAAGTCCCATATCATTGGCTACGCCCCAGGCCCACGGCGAGGACCACGAAGCCACGGTGAAAATGTAGTTTACGTCCTTGTTAGCGGAGAGATAGGTTTTCATGGTTTTACGTGCTTTGGCCGGGTCCGCACCGATGAAAAGCTCCTCGACCTCTACACCAATTGCTTCCATGGCGTCCTTCATGCCGCGATAGCGTGCCTTCAAACCCTGGTGAACCGCATCGTGATTGGCGCACATCACTTTCTTCGGCTTTGGGACCTTGCCGTCGTTTGCCTGCTGAATGGCAAATTCACCCAGACGCTTGCCGGTAAGATATTCATCGCCGCCGACATACGTGAGATAGGGAATACGTTTCCCCTCAGGCCGGGTATCCGGAATATTGAAGGCCACCACTGGAATACCTCGCTCGATGGCATTTCGCAATGGCCCTTCCATTGCATCGGAACTGACGATGGGAACGGCAATGCCGTCGGGGTTGGTGGCAACGATTTGTTCGATCAGCCGGACATGCTCCTGGACACTGTATTGGACATGCTTCTGCAAACTGTATTGATAGGCGTAATTGTATTCTGTCTTGACATTGGGATATCTCTTTTCGAACTCTTTGAGTGAAAGCGTCAGCCACTTCATGTTGGGATCGTACGAGCCAATATGCGAAATCATCACAAAGCGGTACTGCTTGTCAGCGGCAATGGCGGGTTGCATGAAACATGCTAAAGCGGCAAAAACTACCACAATGGCAATAGCACAAATACGATTGAAGAAAAGATTGGTGCTTTTTTTCATGTTTTACTCCTTTTTTTGAGGGTTTAAGATACACAATACCTTCCCTCAATGGGCTTTTACACGAATGAATGATCGATCAGCCCAATTCACGCGCTGTGTCCGGCCTCAGTGATATCAAGCGCCTCGAAGGACCCAGTCTCTAAAAACCCGGTCCGCTCTGGCGGCACTAACCACAATTATTCCGAGCACCAACATGAACCACTGGGGCTGTACCCCCATGATTACGAGAAAGCTCTGTATGCCGCATAAAAGGAAAGTGCCCATCAGCACCCCCAATATCGATACGCGACCTCCGGCCAGGGCACAGCCACCGAGCACGCAGGCGGCAATTGCCTGTAGCTCCATCAAACGCCCCATGCTGCCGTCGGCAAAGCCGAGTTTACCCGCCTCGAGTACGCCGGCGAATCCGGCGAGCAATCCGCACAATGCAAAAGCAGCGAACTTGACGCGCTTGACGGATATGCCGCGTGAGTGAGCAGTTTGACTGCTACCGCCGACTGCCAGCAAACGGTTGCCGTAGGGCATGGCAAAAAGGATCATTTGAAAAAGGATAAATAACCCCAGCATCCAAAACACCGCCGTGTTGACGCCTAAAAAATTACCCCCACCCAGCACCTGATATACGAAATTCTTTCTATGCGCCCATGGAATCGAGAAGGAGAAGCCCGCGGTTACGGCAATACAGAGCCCCTGAAAAATGAGCAAGGTGCCAAGGGTTATGATCAATGACGGAAGGCGAAACCAGACCACCAAAAAGCCGTTCAAGGCACCGATCCCAAAACCAGCCGCCAAGGCGATAATCAAAGCTGCTGCCGACCCCAAATGAGGAACCAACCCAAGATAGGTGATTGCGGAAAAACCGAAGGTGGAGCCCACGGAAATATCGATTTCTCCGGAGGTGATGACCAAAGATTCGGCCAGTGCCATGATCCCTAGTGTCGCAGTGACTTGAAGGATTGAAGCCAAATTGTATGGCGAGGCCCACATGCCGCGTGAGATGGTCACAAAAAGGGCAACCAGAACGATGGCGACGCCCACCACGAGGATCTCATGGTGTTGACGGAAAAATTGCTTGTACGATGAAGCCGTCATTTGTCCGATCCTTTCATCCCCTTATCCGCGATTTTCAGCAAGGCCCACTCTGCCGCCGTGGCGAATGATGTTTATGAGCTCTTCAGCGGTACAATCA
>Ga0316193_10003209_pt1 | contig 11735 bp, 9 predicted proteins | sample MerIslsedime2_MG_FD_207735 | JGI IMG/M metagenome (GOLD analysis project Ga0316193, IMG submission 207735) | Coastal sediment microbial communities from Maine, United States - Merrow Island sediment 2 | ecosystem: Environmental > Aquatic > Marine > Coastal > Sediment | place: USA: Maine... | reverse complement strand
ACAGACACAATCCAAAACAACGGTGGAGAGAAAACGCCTATAAAAATCGAACCGATATCCTTTCGGTCCAAGCCGCCATCTAAAAGACCAAAGCCGTTTATCATTTTTAAATGGGTTGTCGGCGTTCTTATTGGAATCGTCCTGATTTTTCTTTGTCTCTCGACCTGGTTTGTCTTCACTGCCCGTCAGGTAGTGATAGACATCGAGCCGGTTCCGGAACGTATCGTGTTTTCAGGGAGTATCCTGACACCGAAAATAGGGAACTATTACTTGATGCGTCCCGGAAAATACACGATGGAGGCTCTCAGAGAATGTTTTTTACCCCTTGACCATACATTTTGGGTCAGCGATGAAAAACGGCAGAACCTGCGTCTAAAGATGCAAGAACGTCCCGGTCGCCTGATGATTCGCGCCTATGATTCGGGTGATACAGAAAGTAACATTTTAGGCGCACAAGTATATATCGATGGTACTGTGGTTGGAAACACCCCCATAGAGAATCTTGAAATACTGCCGGGTCTGCACAAAATTGAAATTGGTGCCGAGAATTATCAAAACTTTCAGACCGATGTTACCGTGCATGGCTGTGACAAATTTCAGGAGTTTAACCTGGCGCTGCTTCCGGGTTGGTCGGATATCATTGTCAGTTCCGTGCCTTTGGACGCAAATGTTTTGATCGACGGAAAATCCTTCGGGAAAACCCCTTTACACACTCAACTGTCGCCTGGGTCTTATCTTCTTGAGATCAGTGCCGATCGTTTTAAAACATGGAAACACCATCTGGATGTAAAACCGAATGAACCCCAAGAAATAAAAGACGTACGGCTTCAGCCGGCAGACGGCAAATTGACGATCAAAACCAAACCCGCCGGAGCCAATATCATAATTGACGGGGCTTTTGTCGGTCAGACACCGCTGACACTCGATCTTTCTCCGGACAAACATCATGTTGTTCAAATTTCAAAGGCCGGTTATAAAAAAACAAACCGTAACGTACAAGTTGTATCGGCTGCACCAAAACAGCTCAATGTGAATTTAAAACCCAAACGAGGTATCGTCCACCTGTCGGTTGAACCGCCCGGCACCAAACTGATAATAGACGGCAAATCATGGGGCATTGTTCCGAAAAAATTAAATCTGATCGCCGTGGAACACAAACTGGAATTCAATAAAAAAGGCTTTCATCCCTATGGAATCCGCATCACCCCCCAACCCGGGTTTCCAAAACAATTGAAAGTTGCGCTCAAGAAAAAGGGGGCGTCCAAAGAAACTGAACCGCTGGTGATTACAACTCAAACAGGCTACAGATTGAAATTAATCCAGCCCGGGTCCTACACCATGGGATCTTCACGCAGAGAACAGGGTCACAGATCCAATGAAACCCTTAGAAAGGTCATACTAAAACGGCCGTTTTACATGGGCCTTAAAGAAGTATCCAACCACGCATTCAAGGAATTTTTGGCCAAACACAATTCAGGCTTTTTTCAATCACAGAGTCTGAACAATTCTGCCCAGCCCGCGGTTCGAGTCACCTGGGAACAGGCTGCCCGGTTCTGCAACTGGCTCAGCGCCAAAGCGTCACTGCCAGCGGCTTATGTTAAAAAAGGGAACACGTTGATTGCCGTCGAGCCGTTAAATACCGGTTACAGACTGCCTACCGAAGCAGAGTGGGAGTACTGTGCCCGGTTTACCGGTAAACATGCATTTTCGAAATATCCATGGGGAAACAAATTTCCTCCCGTTCAACTATCCGGAAATTATTTGGATCAATCCGCAAAAAACTTGCTTCCCACCGTTCTCGAAGGTTACAATGACGAATATGTAACAACAGCTCCGCCGGCAAAATTTAAATCCAATACCCTGGGGTTGTATGATATGGGCGGTAACGTAGCAGAATGGTGTCACGATTTTTATTCAATTTACAGTTATGATCCCGAAAAAACATATGTGGACCCAACCGGACCCAAAAACGGTAAACACCATGTGATCAGAGGATCCAGCTGGAAACATGGAAGTATCAACACCTTGAGACTGGCCTATCGCAGTTACGGTGATGACAAACGTGAGGATGTCGGTTTTCGGGTTTGCAGATATTTGAAATGACCATGGTAAACAGATTTTTTATAGCAATTGCTTTATTGGGGACATGTCTTTTTGGAGCGACATGGGCAGGAACTGTGCCGACAGGATTCTTTTATGAATTAAACGTACCGCTCGGACAACATTCAGGATCAACCTATTTTGCCCAAAATGACCCCAAAAAACCGTCGAACAATGTTTCCGTTGATAATGCCTCAAAAACCCATAAAGATACAAACAAACCAAAGACGTTGACACAAGAGAAAAATGTTCCCAAAAAGACAAAACCGGTAAAACCGTTCGTTCCTTCAGAAACGATTCCGGCAGATCAGGGTGTTGATTTTCCATACGATATCTGACACTTTTAGTTTCGAATCCGTCGCCAACAACGCGTTGCAGACCGGAAAACTTTTTTACTAAGAAGTACAAATCCTACTCGACATTTTTTACTGATATGCTGACTTTGATATTAAAACAGAAATAGTTAATAGTGGCTAAAGTGAGATAAAGTTGAGGAAATTTTTAGCCAATTATATTTTAATGACAGCGCGCTAGCGCTACCTCAACTTTAGGCACTTTAATTCACTTCAAACTTTAGGCACTTGTGAGAAGGCTTCGGTTACATTTCCTTTGGTAAGGGTATGTCGAGTATCTAATTTACTTATTAGCAAGTAAAATCAACATCGAGAATTCACTATGAAAAAAACATTACCGATATCCATGGAGTTTATTTACCAGCTTTTCTCTCTGATTCTGATTATCATTTTTGTTCATGCCGTTTACGTCGGCATCATTCGTCCAAATGCCGACGCCATTCTGACCCGTCAGGCTGAGATGCTCCAAAAAGACAAAACGCAAACAACCGAACGTTCTGCCTATGTGTTGATCCGCGATTATGAGCAAGAAGCCTGTTTTGTTCTCATGTTTTGGGCGCTGGCCATAATGGCGTTTAAGGCTGTTACCACCATAAGACACCGTTCGCTGTTACAACAGGGTTTGATTCCTTTAGCCGAAGGGGTTCGTATATTGCCTGAAGATACCCGGGAACTGTCCCGGGAAATTCAAGCACTGCCGACGTATCAACAAAACGGGTTGCTTCCCAGAGCATTGCTGGCCGGTTTGCAAAGATTTAGTTCAACAAAAAATATTCAGGATGTCGCAGATGCAACCCATGCCTACTGTTCGGCCGAAGGTGAACGATTGGAATCTGAATTGTCTATGATTAGATATATTGCCTGGGCCATTCCCTCCATCGGATTTATCGGCACGGTACGAGGCATTGGAGATGCACTTGGGCTGGCGCATCAGGCCATTGAAGGAGAAATTTTCGGTGTTACCCGCAGCCTGGGGGTAGCGTTTAACTCAACTTTGATCGCGCTTCTTATCAGCATTGTTCTCATGTTTATGCTGCACCAGCTGCAGCTGCTTCAGGAAAGATATGTCTTGGAAACAGAAGCATATTGTGAAGAGAGATTGACCAGGCATTTGCATACACAATGAGTGTCCATCCAGAAATGGCATCTTTCGACACGATACGGTGGTCACGGGGTGTGCCTCCTCGTGACCATATACCATGAATTTATACCAAAAAATCCATTTGACAGGGTGAACAAATGACACTTTTAGGGCTTGAACTCGCCGATTCCGGAATCCTGGTTGCCGGGGACAATCCAATAAGATTGTTAACCGTTGACGGACAGGAACAAGAAAGTCCCGGATTCGCCATACCGGAAAAAGAGCGTCTGCTCGTCGGAAAACCGGCATCAGACAAGGCACACCTCTTTCCACTTCAAGTCATCAACAGATTCTGGGATCAATTGAATACGGAACCTTTAAAACAGAAGAACCGACATGCGCAAAATCATGCTGAAATCGCATACACCCATCTATTTCACGTCTGGGAAATCGTTAAACAGTATGGCGATGAGATGATCATCGCTGTACCCAACTTTTACAGCAAAGAACAGCTGGGACTTATTCTGGGTATGGCCAAGGAGCTTTCCATACCCGTTAAAGGTTTTGTATCCCTGCCCATAGCCGCATCATATCACGCTTATCCAAATGCAATGCTGTTGCACCTGGACATCCATTTGCACCGATTCGAAATCACTTATCTTCATCAGGGTGAATATCTAACAGCGAAAAACTCGGTGACATTCGAGGAAATTAGCCTGGAACAGCTATACCGGAGCTGGGTGGAAACCATTGCTGAAGAATTTGTTCATGCCACAAGATTCGATCCCCTTCATCAGGCCGCAACGGAACAGGAACTTTATAACCGCCTGGCATCTGCCCTTGATATTTTTAAAAACCAACCCTCCTTTTTATTTGAATTATCCCATGGAAAAAATTCTTATCGTATTACTCTTCTGCGTGATGTATTGTTTCAAAAGAGCGAGAAGATATATGATGAAATTTGCCGATTCATTGAAAAAATGCGAGATGACCATGGTAAAAACAATCTCTTGACCGTCCTTCAAACGACCCATCGAGTCGCCTGTCTGCCGGGATTAAAGGATAAACTTTTAGAAATAGAAAACTGCAAAATCATTGAACTCGAACCCGGAGCCGGTGCTCTGGGAGTTTTAAAACTCCGGGACCCGTTGACCGATCGACACTTTAAAAATGGGGCATCTTTTTTTACCAGCCGTCCCTGGCAGCAGACAGAATCTACAACTTCCCGAGCTATTTCTTATCAAACCTCCCATACGATAAACCCCTCACATTTACTCTATCGCGATGTGGCCTATCCCGTCTCCGAAAAACCTCTCATCATCGGCTGCGATCATTACCCTTTTGGAAAAGGCATTCGTGTTGAAGCGAAATCATCCGATGTTTCCAAAAAGCATTGTACGGTTCAGCGCGAAGATAACCGTATTGTTCTAACGGACCTCAGCAGTCAGGGAACATTTGTAGATAATCGACAGATCAACGGGAGTGCTATACTCGAACTTGGCCAAATCGTTCGCCTTGGGACATCCCGAGAAACCATACGACTCATTGCCTGCTTGGAAGCCGATGAAACGTAGAAAATTAAATGTATTCAGCTTATCTTTCATTGACTGCATCTGCTGCGGGCTAGGGGCGATTATTCTTTTATTTGTCGTGGTAAACGCCAAAAGCGCTCATCGACGGGACGCCGTAACGTCGGATTTGCGTGCTCAAGTGAACAAAATAGAACAACAGGTTTTGGACGATAAAAAAAAACTGGTTGAGTCTCGCAACATCCTTTCTGAAATTGATGCCGACCTGGTGACCACACAGGGACGATCCCGCGAAATTATAAAAATACTCAATGAAAAAAAGGTTGAACTGGCGGATAGAGACAAGGACACCCTTGCAAGCAAAACACACATCAATAAGTTAAAAGATGATTTAAGATCTCTTGAAGAGGAGCTTCGGCGGTTGAAAGCCGGGGCCAAAACACAGGATGACATAGGTTCCAGATTGCGCCCGTTTCCAGGGCAGGGAGATCGCCAGTACCTTACGGATTTAAAAATGGGGGGGAAGCGGATCTTTATTCTCCTGGACGTCTCAGCCAGTATGCTGGATGAAACCGTTGTCGGGATTATCCGCCGGCGCAATTTAAAAAATGTTCAGAAAATAAGCGCTCCCAAATGGCAACAGGCAGTGAAAACCATGAACTGGCTGATCACCCAGCTTCCTTCAACCAGTCAATTTCAAATATACATATTTAACGAAACCGCACGCCCTTTGCTTGAACATTCAAAAGGAACCTGGCTGGATGCCGGCGCGATGGACCCATTAAACCTTTCGGCAGAAAGTTTGTACCGGCTGGTTCCGGAAAAAGGAACCAGTCTGATAAGCGCGATCAAATCGATCAACGAGATGAAACCGACCCCGGACAACATATTTTTACTTACCGATGGTTTGCCGACCATGGGAAGCAGCAAGCCATGGCGAACAAGGGTTTCCAGTAAAAAACGGGTAAGTCTGTTTAACGAAGCAATTTCGCAACTGCCTAAAAGGGTGCCGGTGAACATCATACTTTATCCCATGGAGGGGGATCCCATGGCTGCTGACGTCTATTGGCGTTTGGCCAAGAAAACCAAGGGATCTTTTTTCTGTCCCTCGAAAAACTGGCCGTAAGGACAACGCCGGATGACATGGATTTAACCCTATGAAAAAACACAGACGGGACATAGATATATTCAGCCTTTCCTTTCTTGACTGTATCTGCTGCGGATTCGGTGCTATTATTCTGTTGTTTGTACTGTCCAAATTTGCTGAACCGGTGGTCATTGAAGAAATCAAAGAAAACATGCAGGCTGAGATTGTTCGCCTGGAAAACGAACTGTTTGAAATCCAAGGTGACACCCGAATCCTGAACCGCGAATTGACGGCTAAAAAGGTTCAGCTGTCAAAAGATAAGAAAAAGCTTGCCCGGCTCCAGGGCGATCTGTCGACGATTAAAGGCCGATTTGCAGGATCCAAAGACGATGCTATGGTTCAAAATATTATTGAAGGCAAACTGGCCCTTGCACGTCAGGAGCTGACCGAAGAAATGACGCGGCTTTATAAAAGCCTTCCTAAAAAAATAACCCGTTCGGTAGGTGGTATTCCCGTGGACAGTGAGTACATCGTTTTTATTATCGACACATCCGGAAGCATGCAGCGAAATGCCTGGAGCCTGGTCCAGAAAAAAATGCGGGAGACGCTCGAAATCTATCCGAAAGTCAAAGGCATCCAGATAATGAACGATATGGGAAATTTCCTGTTTTCCCAGTATGCCGGGAAATGGATACCGGACACCCCGGCCCGGCGCAGGGCCATCATCTCAGCCCTGCGCACTTGGAACTCTTTCAGCAACAGCAGCCCGGTAGAAGGAATTACCGCCGCGATCAATATGTTCTATTCAAAAGATAAAAAAATAAGCCTTTATGTATTCGGTGATGAATTCAGCGGTTCCGCTATCCAGCCGGTCATCAATGAAGTGGACAGAATTAACAAGACAGAAAAAGACGGTTCTCGTCGGGTCCGGATCCATGCCGTTGGTTTTCCGGTCGTTATGGAACAAACGAACCAACGCGGCAACACCGGCGAACGATTTGCCACTCTTATGCGCGCTTTATGCCAGAGAAACGGTGGTACCTTTGTGGGGCTGAACAGCACAAGACCTTGAAACATATAGAACCTATCTCAAAAACAATCTAAGTGCCCATGGCGGTGTTGTGAAACGGTTCAAAATGCTCACATACTACGTGTATGCTCCGCTTTTTCACCGCTCTACGCCTTGCCCTGAACCCTAATCTTATTTTTGAGATAGGTTCTAGTGTGAGTCAATCCCAATTAGTGTCCATCCACGAATAAATATTGGGCATTATTATGTTTCCAATCCAGAAATGAGAATTTTTGCGCAAGATCAAGGAAATCAAGGAATTGTGAGGAGGCGTACTTTAGTACGTCGCACAAGGAATCCCGCAGATTAACGCCGAGATTGCGGAAAAAGGCCATTTATGGATGGAAGCAAATTAGTGTTTGAAACTTCTCTGCCCTGTATAGACCATTGTCGCACCGACTTCATTACAGGCCTCGATGGACTGGTAGTCATTTTCAGATCCACCCGGTTGAATCACTGAAGTAATCCCCTCTCTCAGGCCGACATCAATACCGTCTCTAAAAGGGAAAAAGGCGTCACTGACCATGGCGGAGCCGATCAGTCCGCCTTTTTCATCGGCCACTTTAGCATCAATTTCTGCTTTTTTATCTTCATCTTTCAAATCATTATAGGAAATATTATGCATTTCAAAGCAGTAACGGTCCGCCAGCTTTCGGTAGGCCTTGTCCCTTGCAATTTCGGCAACACCCACCCGGTCCTGTTCACCGGTACCGATGCCGACGGTAACCTCGTCTTTGACATAAATGACGGAATTGGATGTAATGCCGGATTCCACAAGCCATCCAAAGAGCAGGTTGTTGTATTCTTGTTCTGTGGGCTCTCGGTTAACCTGATACGGCTTACCTTTATAATCGCATGCGGCAAGTTTTAGATCTGCCTTTGTCCGGGCTGCCGGCACAAATGACCACTGGGCGATGATACCGCCGTCAATCAGGCTCTTGAATTCCACACATCTTTGCCCGACAAAGTTCTGCAGCCTGTTGATATTACCGATACGTATCACCCTGAGGTTTTTTTTCTTTGCAAAGATGTCCATTACACCGTCTTCAAAATCGGGTGCAACAACGACTTCAGCGTATTGTTCGGTGATGGCTTCCGCCGTTGCCTGATCTACAGCCCGGTTTACGGCGATACATCCTCCAAATGCCGCCACCCTGTCTGCCATGTTTGCCTTTAGATACGCATCTACCAATGTATCAGAGCGGGCAACCCCACAGGGATTGTTGTGCTTGACAATGACAGCTGTGGGTTTATCCACAAAATATCTTAAAATGTTCATAGAGTTGTCTGCATCGGTCAGGTTGGTTTTGCCGGGATGTTTGCCGGATTGCAAAAGCTCAATGTCTGAAGCCAGATGCTGTCCCGGCTGAATCGATTCGCTTTCTCCTAAAGCCAGATTTCCATTGATCAGTTTGTAAAGTGCGGCTTCCTGACCCGGATTTTCACCGTATCTGAGCCCTTTTTGTATGTTATCGATGGTCCAGGCCACTTTTTCATAAAAAAGGGTTTGTCTTTTATCCTGATCCACAAAACTAATCTCCATCCCAGGTGGAAAGTGATCGTCCATTATTGTCCGATACATTTTCTTTAAATCTTCAGCCATTTTTTTCTCCTTTTTTTGAAGACCATTAAAATTTTCGTAATAGTTTCGTTCTTTGAAACAAATCGTTTTTAAACAAGCTTCAGGTATGATTCAATTTTTGTCTGGAAGCTGTCTGGGTGAATTAGGAATCGTTTTGAAAGAACCATAGGCCATTTAACGTTATGGATGACCCCCCTGTTAAAGCAAAAACCTTTATTAATCGTCTGGGCAGGTTCTTTCATTACGAGCCCTTGTTCACGAGTTCTTTCAGCAAAAATTTAATTATACCTGAAGCGGTAGTGGTATAAAAAACAGACTTTGCTACCCGTTTATAAGGTGTAACACCCAGCCACTTCATCAATTGTCTTGGAGCCCAAGAAATCTGCGATGGTCCGGTCGTAAACGGCTGTGTGGTCAAATGCCTTTTGGGCAAGACGGTAGCGAAGTCCCAGCGATATAGAGCCGTTATTTGAATTCATTTCTGATAAAATCGCCGAATAGTCCGATGGATCGACCACCGATGCAACCCTTATATAATTTTTTGCAGACGCTCTTATCATGCACGGCCCGCCAATATCTATATTACCGCGAGCCATTTCAACCGTCACCCCTGCTGTTGAAATGGTATCTTTAAAAGGATATAAGTTGCAAAGGGTCATATCTATGGGAACAGCACCTGTTCGCCGGATATCTTCATTGTGGGCGTCATTGTAGGTTTCGGTTAGCAGTCCGAGATATATCTTAAAATCGAGAGTCTTCACTAGACCACCCTGAGTTTCCGGCTGACCCGTGTAATCCGAAACCTGTGTCAGGCAGGAATCCGCCGTGTCTCCGAGAATTTCTTTGATTTTTTTGTACGTGCCGCCAGTTGAAAAAATTTTTATCTCAGGATTTGTCCGGATAAGTTCCGGTATGAAGGCTTCCAAACCGCTTTTGTCAAAAACACTTGCAAGCACATTCCTGACCTTAACAAATTCATCTATCCTTTCCACCACATTCATACTCATAGCATCTACCCCTTTCTCCCGTACGTTTTAAAAGTTGCTTTGACACGAGACGAAACTCCATATATAAACGAAAACATTCACCCTAAAGTGTGCACTTACTATTATCTCATCAGAAATTCAAGAGGACATCGCATAAAACATGATTAACGTTTTATTCGTCAGCCTGGTTTTCATGTTCGGCATGTGCATTGGAAGTTTTTTAAACGTTTGCATATATCGACTGCCATCCTCAACATCGATTATAAATCCTTCCCGATCATTCTGCTCGCAATGCAACAGTGCCATACAATTTTATGACAACATTCCTGTTTTTAGCTACTTATGGCTCAAAGGCCGGTGCCGGAACTGTAAGACACCCATTTCACTTCGCTATCCTTTGGTTGAGTTGATGACCGGAATTCTTGCCATCGCTATTCTTTTCATGTTTGGTCTGACTCTGGAAGGTGTCGTATACTTTGTTTTTATTTCATCGCTGCTGGTCATCACCTTTATTGACATTGATCATAAAATCATCCCGGATATTATCACGCTCCCGGGGATTCCCATCGGCCTTGCGGCTTCTTTTGTTCTACCCGCAATGACGTTTAAATCCTCGCTGCTGGGTTTGCTGGTGGGAGGGGGCAGCCTTTTGCTCGTCGCATGGACATACAGTCTCATCACCCGTAAAGAAGGCATGGGGGGTGGGGACATCAAGCTTCTGGGGATGATTGGAACCTTTATCGGCTGGAAAGGGGTTATCTTTACCATTTTTGTTGCATCGCTTGCAGGGACTTTCGTGGGAATAATAGTTATGCTGCTAAAGGGGAAAAATCTGAAATTTGCCATCCCATTCGGCCCATTTCTTTCCATTGGTGCAATGTCATATGTTTTCTTTGGAGAGAAGGTTTTACTTTGGTATCTTCATTCATTTTAAACTATTCTATGAATCGGGGAATTTTTCTTCTAAATCATTGGATATTAGCCTACGCCCTGGAAAGCGGAATGGATGATCCTTTTTTAAAGCGGGTGCTGTTTGAGTGGCTTGGGGATCGTTAGAAAAAACAGGCGCATACCGAAATCGGATCTTTAAAAGAAATTGCAGATTGTACAGCGAACCTATTGATTTTTCAAAGATTGGTTCCTGTTCTTTCTTTACGAGCCCTTGCCACGAGTTCACGCGGTTTAAAAAAGGATTATCCATGGAGCGATCCGACAAATAAAAACACCTCGAGGTCTCAGCTATTTTAATCAAGATGTTATCATTACCTTAAGATACAAATCTCCCCGTTGGCCGTCGGATGCTGTTTTACCCAAGCCTTTTAAACGCAGTTTGCTTCCTTCTTTCACGCCGGAAGGAACAATCACTTTAACAATCCGTTTTTGGAATCCTTTTGGGATATTGATTAGTTTTTGTGTTCCTGCAAGCGCCTCGAATGACGTAATGTCAATGGTTCCATAAAGGTGGGGATCTTTTCCAAGGCCGCCGGGCCGAACAACCTGAAGGCGGTGCGTTTTTCTTTTAGCAGTGACACGACGCATTTTACCGCTAACCCCGGTTTCGGGTAACGCAAGAAAAATCTTTAACAAAACGATTCCAAAAACGAACCCACCGATATGAGCCCACCATGCAATTCCGCCAATATTCCCATGGCTGCCTGCCGCATTTAGAAACTGAAGAACGAACCAAAGGCCCAGAAAGAAAAATGCGGGAACTTCAACAAACCACGGAATAAAGATAATGGGAATCAAGGTTAATATTTTGGAATTGGGATGAAGAATCAAATAAGCCCCCATGACACCTGCAATAGCGCCACTGGCCCCGATGGTGGGTATATTGGAATGAAGATTGAAAAGAAGATGGGAAAGACCCGATGTAATGCCGCACAGCAGATAAAAAACAAGGTACCGAAAAGGACCCAGACGATCTTCGACGTTATCGCCAAAGATG
>Ga0316193_10003208_pt1 | contig 11735 bp, 13 predicted proteins | sample MerIslsedime2_MG_FD_207735 | JGI IMG/M metagenome (GOLD analysis project Ga0316193, IMG submission 207735) | Coastal sediment microbial communities from Maine, United States - Merrow Island sediment 2 | ecosystem: Environmental > Aquatic > Marine > Coastal > Sediment | place: USA: Maine... | reverse complement strand
CCCCTACTGGGAGCTGCCGGTACTGGTACAACGGCTCTGCGGCATCTGTCCGGTGAGCCATCATCTCGCCGCTGCCAAGGCCACTGACATGCTGGTTGGAACCACGCAGCTGACACCGACGGCCGAAAAAATACGCCGCCTGATGCACTACGGGCAGACACTGCAGTCGCATGCCCTGCACTTCTTCCATTTGTGCTCGCCCGACCTGCTGTTCGGTTTTGATGACGAGGTACGCCACCGCAATATTGTCGGCGTCATAGAAGACCATCCGGAGATTGCCAAACAGGGAGTACTGCTGCGCAAGTATGGCCAGGAAGTCATTCGCCTCACTGCCGGCAAACGTATTCACGGCACCGGCGCCATCCCGGGCGGTGTCAACAAGTCACTGAACCGTGACGAGATCAACTACCTGCAAAAAGATATCGGGCAAATCGTGCAATGGGGCCAGGACGCGGTCGAACTGATCAAGCGCATCTTTTTCGAGCAACTCGATTACCACATGGCCTTCGCCAGCATCGATACCAACATGTTAAGTATCATCGGTGCTGACGGCGAGTTCGATATTTATGACGGCGGGCTGCGCGCAACAGACGCAAATGGCGCAACCATCTTTGACCACGTTGACACCCGTCACTACAACGACTATCTCCGTGAAGGCGTAAAGAACTGGAGCTATATGAAGTTCCCGTTCATTAAATCCCTTGGCGCAGAACAGGGCTGGTACCGGGTCGGCCCGCTGGCGCGCGTCAATAATTGCGATCACTTCAGCACCCCGCTGGCCGAAGCACAGCGCCGGATTTTCAAGGATGCTGGGCATGGCCGACCGGTACAGGCCTCGCTCGCCTTCCACTGGGCGCGCCTGATTGAACTGCTGTACTGCACCGAGGCCATCAGGGACCTGCTGCTGGATCCCGACATCAGCGGCAAGGAATTACTTAACAGGGGCGATCTGCAGCACTGCGGCATAGGCGTCCTCGAGGCACCACGCGGCACACTGTTTCACCACTACGAAATTGATGACGACGGTATCGTCAACAAGGCCAACCTGATTGTTTCAACCACCAACAACAACCAGGCCATGAACGAATCCATACGCCAGGTCGCCGGTCACTATCTTGATGGCCAGCAACTGACCGAACCGCTGTTGAACCAGATCGAGGTTGCGATTCGCGCCTATGATCCCTGCCTGTCATGCGCCACACACGCCATGGGGAAAATGCCGCTGGAGATTACCCTGGTTAATGAACGCTCCGAGGTCGTCGACCGCATTGAAAAGCGGGTTACCGGTGAGATCAGGCGGACGGTTAGCTGATATGGGTATAGACGCAACAGCACCGAACTTGTCACCCTCAACAAACCCGGACCTGGTATTCACCTGGGGTAATCCCTCCCGCGGTGACGACGCACTCGGGCCGACAATTTATGAACTATTGCTGCAAGAAAACCTCGAGACCGTCGACCTGCTCACCGACTTCCAGCTGCAGATAGAACATGCCATCGACCTCGAGGAGCGTGATCGAATACTGTTCGTCGACGCGAGCATCACGGCAAGCGCACCCTTTGAACTGGTCCGACTGCAGCCTGAAGAGGATGCCAGCTACACCACTCATGCGATGAGTCCGCAGGCACTGCTTGCGGTCTACCGGCACATCAACAAATGTCCCCCGCCGCCCGCCTGGCTGCTTTCTATCCGCGGCTATGAGTTTGGACTGGGCCTGCCACTAACAGCTGCAGCCGACAGCAATTCGCAGGCCGCATTCAGATACATCAAGCAGCTGTTTGATCCGTCCAGGACGACCATCTGGACTGAATAATCAGCTAATCTTCACCCGGCCAGAGCGCGCACGGCTCCTCGTAAGCAACGATGCCGCGTTCTTCATCGAGCTTGAAAAGATAGTGCACCCTTTCCGGTAATTCACGTAATGAATGCTCGGTAAGACGCTGATAATGCTTTATAAAAAAACCCAGCTGTGAGGCCGACATCAGCTGATCCTGCGCCTCGTCCCGGCCGCCTTCAGCCAGCCTGTCGGCCAGCTTTGTCTCCTGTTCAAGACGCCATCGGTAGACGCTTTCGAATGATGGCGCCTGCAACATAATCCACAGATCCAGCAACTGATAGACATCCTGATAAGCCTCGCCGAGCTGCTCATTTACATAGCCTCGCCAACCGCCATCCGGGTCATCATGCGCTTCCAGCTCATTGACAGGCTTATGCAGTTCTTCACTGCTTTGTGCCGGCGTCCCCAGACACCAGCCTTCAAAAAGCACCACATCACAGGGCAGCAAGACGCTGCCACAATCACTCTCGGGGTAACGGTCATCACGGGCCTTGTCGAAGCGCGGGATGCCGACCGCGCCACTCGCCCCGGCAAGCCGCTGCAAGGTATCAAGCATCAGTGCAACATCATGCGTTCCGGGTACACCCCGTGTCTGCAGCAACGGATGAACCTGTTTTGCCAGCAACATCCGCGCTTCACGGCCAAGATAAAAATCATCGATTGACAGCGTCACCGCCTTCAGACCGAAGTTCTCGACAAGCAATAAAGCAAGTGTTGCTGCCAGTGTGCTCTTTCCCGACCCCTGGCTGCCGTTAATACCAACCAGCAGTGTACGACCCGCGGCTTTATGATGTTTGGCAATGTTCCCGGCCAGCGGCAGATACCAGCTATCGATCGTCTGCAAAAACGATAACGGCAGGCGCTGCGTTGTTAAAAATTCCTGCAGATATTTTTCCATATTCACCCGGGGTTCAGTAAAAACAGCTCAACCCGGCCAATAAGGTGTGGCAATCGCCTCACCGAGATCAGCTTCTATCAGCCTGCGCCGTACTTCCAGCAACTGCTCGATTAATTGCGGCTCAAACTGCTCGTAGGCGGCTGCATCCGGTACCCGTTTTACCACCACACCCAGCAACTCGGTGATGGCATTGCCAATGGAATTCTGGCTGATAGTAACAATCAGCTTGTCTTCATCATTACGATAAACAAGCTGCTTGAAGGCCGGTTGCCAGCGAATAGAGTTGGCATAGGCGGCATCTACAATACAACTGTCGCGCACCTTCTTCGCCGTCTTCAGAAAATCATTATTGAACAACAGCACGTTATCAACGTGATCAGGGAAATACAGATCATCCAGCATCGGCGCATTGCGCGTTGATACCTGGCTGAAGAAGGTCCGGTAGAAATCCATAAAGCCCTTCAGTATCTCATCGTATTCCTGCCAGAAACCAACCTGCTCCAGCGCCGCTACGCCACCCTGGACTTCCCAGCTTGGAAGGCCCTGAGGGTAACCGGTCAACTCGATACGTGAACCCGCCTCGCCTACCGGCCAGAGTATTTCCAGGTCCAGCGCACGATCGAAGAACTCACGGTAGACATCATGCATGTAGGCCTCGAACAGGCTGTGCTGTCCACCGTCAGTGAGGTTCGGGTTTTTCGGATCGGCCGGCGCAGCATTGCGCAGTTCTTCCTTGTCGAACACCATAAAGTGGTTGTGCAGCATGCGGATACTGGGTACGCCGGGCGACGTCAACGGCCAGGTCGCATCGAGACTGGCCTCACCCGCCAGCACCAGGTGTGTATCCGGATCCGGATAATGCTCAATCATGTAATCGATAATGACCTGGTTCATGCGGTTCCAGATGCGCTTCACCTCATCCGGCACCTGGGTACGACGCACCGGCCGGCCCAGCGGATTGAGGATACATTTGGAGCTGTTGAAAATAATCGACGCATCAAACTCACGACTGTGGCCGAGCGCCTTGCGATACAACAGCAGGTTCTCCGGATTAATCAACAAGCCGTTATTGTGCATCAGGTCTTCAAGATTTTCGGTGCTATTGAAGAATTCGTTGGGCGCCATTGCCTCCGGCACATCCAGCGGGATAGGCCTGAACGGAGTTACAATTTCTCTTGGGCCGGATTGCATGTTATTGCTCCCTGTTAATGCCCGCTTTACAGCCGGCGCAATTTAAATAAATTATTTCTCTGCAGCGCTGATCCAGTCGAGTGCCAGTGGATTATCCGGATCCACACCATCCATGAAAGGCAGATTTCGTTGTTCATGCGTCAACTGGTAGACCAGTCCGATCCAGTTGCCGACAATACCCTCGGCTGCATCATGCCAGGTGTTTTCGATACGCCCGGCGACGAGATCCTCCGGAAAGTCCGGGCCCGCCTTCCCCGACGCACGCGCCGCATCAAGACGCAGGCGATACTCGTTCAAAATAGCCTGGTCACGCGGCTTGATATAATTTTCCGGAAAGGGCGGGTAATCATTACGCTCAGCGGCGACGTAACGCTGCACTTCGCGCTTGTATTCCTTCAGCAGGGACACGGTGTCGTATTCCGGATGCCCCTGAAAATAGACCACCCGAAAACCATCCGGACTGACAGCGAGGTGCACGCCGGCCTCATTACTCTCTACCAGCACATGCAAGCCGGCTTCCTGAAACTGCTCTGCACTGATGTTATTAAAACGTGAATGCGGCACATCGAACTGCGTATTGACATCATTGACCAGTGGATGTGCCGGCCGGAGCACCGTGTGCGGGAACACACCCCAGCGCTTGGCCGGCAATGCATGGCGCTTCTTGCCATGCTGAAACTGCATCGCCGCATGCGTCGCCAGGCAGGAGCACAACACCGAGGTAATATTATGCTGCGCCCAGTCAAATACCGTGCGCAGCGGCTCCCAGAAGGGTTCCTGTGACAGGTCGGGATGCGACACATTCGCCCCGGTAATAATAAGCGCATCCAGACCCTCGGCACGGATCTGGTCAAACGACTCATAATAGCGCTCGATATGTGCACTGGCCTGCTCGCCTCGCGGCAACTCTGCCAGCGTAAACGGATGCATATAGAACTGCGCAATCGGATTGCTCTCTCCCACCAGGCGAAAGAACTGGCGTTCGGTCGCCGCCAGCGCAGCATCCGGCATCATATTGAGCACACCGATGTGCAACTCGCGAATCGTCTGGTGCAGCGCCCGCCCCGGCTCGAGAATTGTCTGTCCCTCATTGCGCAAACGCTGAAAGGTCGGCAGGTCATTGTGGGCAACAATCGGCATGCGTATCAGCCCCCGGCTTCGTCCGCCTTGCGGACAATCGCACTCTCCAGCAACTCGATAAAATCCTTCTCATCGCGTACGGCTGCCACCTCGTGCGAGGTAACGGTGTAACCATGCGGTTGTGCGATGGCTTCATAGCGCGGCACACGTGAATGGAACAGGCGCGGAAATACCCAGCTGCAGAAATCATCCGGATCGACCTGCGCGGCATACTCCAGCCCGCGCAGCGACAGGTATTCCTGCAACTGTTCCGCGAGAAATTCGGGGCGGTAGTACAGCGGCTTGGGACTGCTCTGTGCGCGGCTGATCAGGGCTTCCTCCTCGGCCTTCTCGGTCACCCGGATATAAAGGATAAGAGAATGCTTCACCAGCAAGTCAATCACGGACGGCTCTTCCAGCTCACACAGACTTCCGCCGACATCGTTGACGAAATTGTTATAGCCATAGATTTCATGCGCCTTGCGGATAAACAATGGCACATCGTGCATGGCTGCGATCTCCGCCTGGCGGTACTGCGCCTGGCGACGGGTGAATTCGTCCAGCGGTACACCACCTGCTTCCGGGTTACCCAGCTTGCCGACAAAACTCAGTACCGGGCCAAGGTCGTGTACCTTTATGTTATTGCTGATCTGTATCCAGTCGCGGCGCAGCAAATCACGCAGGAACGGCGTCTGCATGGCCTGCTGCTTGATCAGGTCCATGATCGGCTCGTCCAGGTAACGTGTACCAATACGGTAATCACCCGAATAGTGAAACCAGTGATGACTGCGCAGCAGCATCGACAGGTGGGTCTTGCCAACGCCGGACATGCCGAGCAGGGTCACGCTCTTGTTCTTCCAGGCGCGGAATTCGTCAACTGTGAACTTCATTCAAAAGACTCCTGATACAGCTCCAGGGGAGAGTTTAACCGAAACACCGGCCGGGGACAGATGCAGTGTTCGCGTTATCGCGGACAAGGTCCGCGATAACGCGACCGGAAACAGGCTACCCAACCGCTTTCAGAATTAACGGTAGCAGCGGTTCCGGCAGCGTGATATTGCCGGCCAGCGCAAACTGCTGCGCGCTCTCTGACATCTTATTCCAGGTCTTGCGCACGATATCCAGCCACTTCTCTTCATCGTACTCGGGGTGCTTGTTGGCAAACGCCAGCATGTAATGCTCGATAAACACCAGGTCAGTCACATCTTCCAGCATCTGCGTATCCGGGTTTTCCCTGATCTGCTTCTTTGACACTGCATTTCTGACACGGTTAATATCTTCTTCGCTACAACCCGCCTGCTGCATCAATCCGGCAGCCGTTTCCGCCTGGATCTTGTAGAGATCCTTGCGCCACTGCAGGTAACCAATACGATCCATCGGGTAGGCATCACGCGGAGATTTCCAGCGCTGCACATGTTGCGCGCGTATTGCCAGTTGCACCGCATGGTCTGCCTGCGGCGCGAAACGTTGCAACATGTCCGACATGCGCATCGAATATAGCAACTCTTTCGGCCACTCCCTGCCGTCTGCCGTTACCTTGTTGGGATCTTCACCGTTTGCGGCATCGATTAGTTCCATTGCCTTCTCAAAGACTGCCTGTTGCTCTGACATACCTGTTACCTTTTTAAATAAATGACCTGTACTCAAACATAGCAAAATAACTGCTAGTCGGCTTCCGGCACACCTTGCCAGAGCATTTGATAGCCGAGCTCATAAGTCTCGTCACAAAACTCCACCAGCTTGCCGAATTTTTCATTAAATATCTTGTCCGCATGAGATTTCTCATGCTGATCGAAAGACTTCCAGAAAGTCACGATCGCCAGTTCACCCTGTTTTATTTTGGCGACCGTCTCATTGTCCTGCGGCGCATCGCCGACCGTTCCCTCTGCGGAAACAAAACCGGAGTACTTGTAAACCTGCCCGGCAATGAAGCCGCCCTCCTCATCACCATAGGTGTTTTTAACCACATTACACATCTCGCCAAGCACCAGCTCGACATCTTCGACGCTAACACCTTGCTTCAGGTCCACCACGTTAAACATCATCACACAGCCAAAGGGAATTTCAATCGGTTCAAACATAGCGTTTCTCCATTAACAGCAGTTACGGGTTACACCGGCATATTACTGTCACTCGAGCCGATTATAAACAATCACAAGCGGGCATTAGCAAGCGTATTGAAGCGTTCTCCGGGTCGGCGTACCATGCGGCCTGTAGTCTGATCGCCCCAACCACATGAACAAGGACACAATCGCCATGCATAATCGTATCAGCAAACAACGCGGCGCTTCAGCCATTGGCATCATCATCATCCTCGCCATACTCGGTGTTGGTGCCTATATCGGTTTTCAGTACATACCGCTGTTTATTGAATCCGGCACGGTCGACTCGGTCATGAGCAGTATTGAACAGGCCAATGAAGATAAACCCTTCACCAGCACCACTGAAATACGCAACATGATCAACAAACAGCTGGACATGAACCAGATGCAGGAGCTGGCTGACGCCTTTATGGTGACAAAATACGAAGAGACCTACACCATCAACGTCTACTACGAAAGACAGCTGAACCTGATTTACGAGAAGAAACTGATCGAAACCGACAAAACAATCACCCTGAACTAGACACACCCCACACCCCGCAGCCAGCAGCTGCTGCGGGGTGTGCCGGCTAACGCAATCAGATCGCCTGCAGGTAATCAATAATACTGTTAATGGTGCGCTGGCGGTGTTCGCCAGTAATCCCCGGTGCCAGTGGCGGCATTGACGTGTACTTGTTAATCGCCGACGGTTTATCGATCCAGTCATACAACTCTTGCCTGGACAGCGCCTTGATCACCTGCCGCACATCCATGCCATACTTTTTGCCGCCAAAGCCGTTGATGTTATGACAACCCAGGCAGTTATTCCTGAAGGCGTCAAAACCCGCTTCTACCGTGGCCGACGCATTCGGCGGCAACAGGCTTTGCACGATCGCCTCGGGCACCAGCTCTGTCTGGTATACCTGGTATGGCCAGGCATAAGCATTTGAGCCGAGCAGCAGCGGGTCATTCAGATTGTTCCAGACCAGGTAGAACGGCGCCAGGGACACATCTTTTTCATTCTGGTTGTTGTTATCAATGGTAAAGGGTTTACCATCGGCACGGGCAAAGGTCATATAGGCTTCGCCCTGCCGTGCTTTTTCAGCGTCCAGAATGCTTAGATAGCCATCAAGGGCATGAAAATAAATCTCGCCGTCAAAATCCTGCCACGTTTTTGGATAGAGGTACTGCAACAGCTTCTCCAGCGGTATGCCGGTATAGGTCACACCAACAGCTTTATCCGCGCTCGATTCATACAGCTCAAGCACCTTGATATCCACCACATCCGCGGCCAGATCCTTCTTGATCTGTTTGACACTCAGACTCAGCGGCTCTGCAAACACATGCGAACCCAGAAACATCAGAACAATTGCGAAATAGCGATACATCATACAAACCTCACCGTGTCAGACAGTAATATTATTTTAACCCAAAACACTTTTTGAACTTGCCATGGACAGAGAATAGCGTACCCATGGCCAGCGCCTAGCGTATCACCTCAATCCTGGACCAGTCATTATTTACAGAATCCAGCAATTGTGCGAGCGCCTTGCCCTTCTTCCGGTAACCATGCGCATCTGCCAGCCAGCGCGTTTTCACCGTTTTGTGGACCGGGCCGCTCACCGGCCGCACAAATGCTTTGCGCGCACGGTAAATCCCCTTGCGCTCATTATGCTGTGCATCTTCGGGGTCCGGCACGACTTGACGGGTGAGATGCGATTCAAATCTGAAGCCGGATTTACCAGCCTCGCGGATCATCCACTGCGCCGCACAATCACTCAGGCCACGTTCCTCATAGCCACCACCGACATCCGAGTGCACACCGGAAAACCATAGCTGTTGCAGGTCCATACCCGGCTTGTCACTCCACAAGGTCGGCTCAAAGTCGATGCGGTTCTCATCGATAGACACCGCATGACGTGCATGTTGCACTATCTTGCTGGGTTCAGTGTCGTGAAACAGAAATTCACGTTCCCCCAGGGTACCCCAGAACGGCACCGGGATACCGAGCGACCCGACCGTATCCCAGACACCGACAAATTCGATTTCTGTGATATCCGCGACCGCATAGTCACGCCTGAACTTAACCGCTCGCGCGGCATTCGGTCCGCTGCTGGCGGAGCGTTGCCGGTAGAAATGAAACGCAGCCGTCACCTGGTCTGCATGTTCACGCCGCAAGATACCGCAGTTACGAATAAAACCCGCCAATGACCTGGCCGTGTAGGCGCCGCGACTAAAACCGAAGAAAAACAGCGCATCACCGGGATCATAGTTATGCATGATAAAGCGGTAGCAATCCATGATGTTTTTGTCGATGCCAACACCGGAAATCCCACCGGCCAGCTTTTTTCTGTCACTGCCGACACCCCAGTCGTAAAAAGCCACCTGTTCAGCACCACCTGATAGCGGCCCTACCGCGCGCGCCATCTGCAAGACATTGGTAGCAGCGCCCTGCTGCGGCGAATTCCAGGTACCGTCGGCGAAAACAGCTATACGTTTCATAAAGCCTCCATGGCTGTGACCCTAGCGCTGACCTTATACTACAAAGCGGCACTTGGAGGGAAAGATACCCAGCAGAATCAATTCTTCCCATGGGTAAACCTCAAAAAATAATCGCATACGAGGCGCGCCTTTAAACACGCCAATACGAACTATTTTTACTGTACTCTGCCACTCATCCCGCAGCAGCCGGAATAATCACTAGCCAACACAGCAAAAAAGGAGAACATCCATGGATCTTGTGCAAATGGGCTCACAACTACTCGCCAGCCAACCGGGCAACGGTGCCAATGCCGACTCAATCAAGAAAGTACTCGGCGGACTGCTATCTGACAGCAATGGAAAACTGGATTTCGGCAGCCTTATTGGCGCCATGCAAGGCAAGGACCTCGGCGCCATTGCCGCATCCTGGCTGGGCGACGGCGACAATGCCGGCATTTCTACAGAACAGGTTCGCGAGGTAGTCGGCAAAGACAAGGTCGCCGCCATGGCATCAGAACTCAACAGCGATGAAGACTCAATCCTGAATGGCCTGAAAGAAGCGCTGCCACAATTAATAGACAATTCAAGCAAAGGCGGCTCTCTGCTCGACAATCCCGGCGACCTGCTGAACATGGCAAAGAGCCTGTTCTAGCTACCTCCCACCAAAAACTCGCTGCAGGAGCGGATCTCGTCCGCGATGAAATTTAAAGCCAATCACAAACGAGACCCGCTCCTGCAGAAAATCTAGACTGCTTTGGCTGTTGTCACATATTTCAATACTTCAACAACCTCATCCGGTGTTTTGGCCCAGGCCATCGCAGCGGCGTCCACTTCTTTCAGCGGATGAATAATATCTTCATCATGCAAGGTGACATAAGGCTTGCCCAGCGCCGCACAAAAACCCGCCTCAAAAGCGGCATTCCATTGCTTGTACTTGTCACCAAAACGCACGATAGCCAGATCACATTGCTCGATCAATGTTTTTGTACGAATAGCGTTCACTTTTGATGACTTGTGATCACGCCAGTAACTATCGCTCTCGACACCCAGCACATCACCCGCAGCATCACTTGCCTCATGGTCTGTCACTGCCGAGGTAAATTCCACCGGCAGCAAATTCTCCCTGGCGCCGTGCATGATCTTCTCGCGCCAGTCGCTATGTATTTCGCCAGATAAATAAACTGTCCAATTCATGAGATATTCCTTATTGCCCGGGGCAGATGCCCTTGATAGCGTATTCTACTGCAACACGGGGAAGCGGAGACAGGAACAATAGCGTTGGCCCGACCTGCAGCAATTATTACTGACTGTCACCGAGCCGATTACGCACGGCTTCCACAACTTGCTGAACATAACGTTCAGTCATTGCGGTTACCAGCCACCCGGGGATAAACCCGCCGGGTTCACTATGCACAGCATAATACGCAACGGTCGTATTGGAGCCGGCAACCGCTTGCAGTTCCCAGAACCCGGTAAACACATCGGGGCGAATAGCCGTCGCGAGGTCAACGCCAGCAAACGACCGGTTATCGAGCTGCCAGTCGACCCGGTAGACTTGCTGCGCCGGGCGTCTTTCAGAGTCGGTACTTCTGATAACATACTTCCGGTCTGAAACCGGTGCGGGAAAAACCAGGTGATGATAGACCCACTGGTCATTCCCTTCATTTCCCAGCACCCGACTCTGCAACACATTTGGAATAAATTCCGGGAAATGATCATAGTCCACTACAACCTTGTGTACGCGTTCGGGAGTGGACTTGAAGTTTGCCACAATCATGATCCAGGGAAGCGGCGAACCCGTGACCTGACGGTGATAGATCTGACCGGACGCCGTCGTCGCAACCGGTTGCCAGCCGCCCAGGTCCATGCCACCCTGTAGCGGGCCTGTCAGCAACAGCACACTCACCAGGACAGCGTAGCGCACAGCATTTCTGACACTCGCCAGAAATTTTTCTCTGCGGGTTTGACTTAAACAAGGCATGATTTGAAGTATGGCCTATACTGAGGGCGGTGTATTGCCAGCTAATGGCCCAGCAAGGATAACAGCATGCGAGTTTTACTCATTTCTGCCAACAGGGAATTTATACCGGACCCGATTTTCCCGCTTGGGCTCGCCTATATCGCGGC
>Ga0316193_10003205_pt1 | contig 11741 bp, 13 predicted proteins | sample MerIslsedime2_MG_FD_207735 | JGI IMG/M metagenome (GOLD analysis project Ga0316193, IMG submission 207735) | Coastal sediment microbial communities from Maine, United States - Merrow Island sediment 2 | ecosystem: Environmental > Aquatic > Marine > Coastal > Sediment | place: USA: Maine... | reverse complement strand
GTGTCCAGCACGAAAATCCCGTTAAGCCAATGTCCGACGTCCATTGGGCCGCCAATGGACTGCTTCATCGAGTCGCCGAGGGCGGCGAAATTCCAATGTCGGTGCTGCGCGAGTTTGCCGAGCTCGTGATGTGCTCGGAGTTGGTTGCGGGGGCCTGCGCGGTGCTCGACGGGCCGCCTGAGTTTGCCGTGAGGCGTGCGCTGGAGCTTGCGAGCGTTGTCTTGTCCGTCGGGGTGGGTGTTGAGGGCGAGCAAGGAAAGGAAGGGACGAAGTGAAAGGCGGCGGAGCACGGAAGCCGAAGTCTCGAATCGTCTCGTTCCGTGTCGATGAGGACGATTTCATCCGCCTCGATACCCTTGCGCAGCAAACCAGCCACTCACGTGCAGAGGTGCTCCGTCGATGTCTTGTGGGTGCTCGCTTGAAAAGCACCATTGATGCCCAGGCGCTCACCGAGGTTGCGCGGGTGCACGCCGACCTCAACCGCATCGGAGGCCTCCTCAAGCTTGCCATCCGAGAGGGCGTTTCTGACCCGTCCAGCCACAACAGGCTGAACCTCGAGCTTCTTAACTCCATCCTTCAAGTCCGTCGGGCGGTGGAGCGTCTAGCAGGCCATCGTTGATTGTCCGGCACCAACGTGCATCGGCAAGCAACAAGGGATTTCGCCACCTCGCCCTTTACATTCGGGGTCGAAGCGACAAGCCACGAGCGACCTGGTTCCTGGCCGCCAATCTTCCTGGCGTGACCGGGCCCCGCGACCTCGAGCTCGCGTGCCGACTCGTCGAGGCCGTGCACGCGCAGAACACCCGCGCGGGCAACAAGCGCACGTATCACATGGTCATCTCCCTTCACCCGGAGGACCGAAGCCTCCACGGGAACGAGCTCAGGCGTGTTGTGGAAAGCCTGGTGGAGACTTTGGGGTTCACCGGTCACCAGTACATCGCCGCGCGTCACAACGACAAAGACCACGAGCACGTTCATGTAGCAATCAACAAGATCCATCCGGAGACCTTTCGGATTCACTCGCCGGCGTGGGATCACCAGAAGCTCTTCACCGCGGGCCGTGTCCTCGAACTAGAGCTCGGACTCACGCCGCTTCAGTCTAGAGCGCGTGATCGTGAGAAAGTCCCGCAGAGGGTGGCGGACCATGAAGCTCACCACGGAATCGACAGCTTTGCTCGCTGGGCCCGGAAGGAGTTTGGTCCCGCACTTCGAGCCGTGCAGGTCCGGAGCTGGGACGATGTTCACGACGTGTGCGCCAGTCTTGGCGTCGTGCTTCGGCCGCATGGCAACGGCCTCGTCTTCGAGGATGTGGAGCAGGGCGTGCGAGTAAAGGCCTCGTTCGTGGACCGCCAGCTCAGCAAGCCACGGCTCTGCCAACGGCTCGGACCCTTCCAGCCAGCGCCCGCACATCACGTGGAAGCTGCAAGACGCGCGACTCAGCGATACTCTCCCGTCCCGGCCATCGTGCCTCGGAGCTTGTGGAAGGAGTACGAGCACTCTCTCGACCAGGCTCGACTCGAACGCAACCACTCTTGGAGCGGCTACCGACACACCGCCACCAGCGAGCGGCGACGGCTCAAGGCCAAGTATCGGCGCCAGCGAGCCTTGATCGCAGCGTTACCCATCTCTGGCACCGACAGGAAACGTCTTTCGCAGCAACTCAAATTGCGCCAGGCCGTCGACAGCCGATCGCTCAAGCACCAACTCACCCGTCAACGCAAGGCTATTCACAAGACCCCGCATCCTGGCACCTGGCGTCACTTCGTCGCTCGTCGCGCCAGAGTCGGTGACGCGCGCGCCATTCGACTCCTGGATCGACAGAGACCGACGCGGAGCCGCTCCCACGAGGGCAGGGGCCTGTGAGATGCGGGGAAGGAGAGTGCGGATAGGCTCCCGCAGGGGTGGCTCTGGCGAAGGAGATTCGCGGAACGATCCCATAGGCTGCTCGGCTGCCGCTCAGTCGACTGGCAACTCGAGGCATTTCTGGGCCCAGCACTCGTCGCAGAAGACGGCCGCTCCTTGAGCGTCTATCACGAGCTCGCCTTTGCAGATCGTGCACTCTCTCGCACCGAGCTCTTCCTTCGGAGGCTCTGCTAGCTTGGCTTTGGCTTGGGATGTCATCCTTTGCATATCCATGGGTACCTTATCCTTCCATGCAGAACGCGGTTGCTTCGGCAATTACATCGGGGTCGAAGGGTAAATTCTGCGGCGTGTTGTGTTCGGCGTGAGTCGCGATCGGGATTCGGACAACGAGAACCTCCTCGGTCGCCGTGCCGCGGCTCACGGTTCCCCCGATTTGCACGGCATAGGCGATCGCCAGAGCGAGAAACCTAGACTTGTCGTGTTCATGTTCGAGAGGGGCGCCCTTGGTTGTCGTAGCCTTCGGCCATATCACTCGGAACTCGGCGGCCGACTCAGAACATGGCGGAAGAATCACTTCGATCTCGTCGGTCGATCGCGCGGATGCCGCGAAGATTGCTACCTCGAAAAGAGCTGTCGCCAATCGTCGGCTCGCAAGGACGTACGGCTCCCCGACGATTCGCAGAACGAGGGGCAAATCACCCGACAGTCCCGCGACCGCCTCACGAGCGCAATCCGAGAGCTCGATGAGTTCGAAGGCCCTCCTCGAGGGCACCACCACATCGCCGTAGTACCCGGTCATCTCTTCCAAAATTCGGAATCGCTCCCCAAGCGCCGCGGGCTGCTCGCCGAGCCCTGGCACGACACGGCCGGCAAGCCGCTGCAGCTCCTCGTCGATGTCTCGTCCGAGAGCGCGGAGAAACAAGGGCCGGCTGCTCCTCTCAGCAGCTGCAAGCGCAAGGCCCAGCTGCCGTCGGAGCCGCGTGATCTGTTCCGCTAGGTCTTCGGTTTGGAAAGGTCGCTCCCACCATTCGATAGCGCTTGGCGGGTGGTTGGGTGTGTTGGGAAGTGTCCTTCGGATCCGAAACATGCTTCTTTCGCTTTCGGTCGTCGCCTACGAGGCGTCTCCGGGGGGCCAACGTCGCAGACGGATCGGACCCCATCCGTCGTAGTCGTCGTCGCGCCAGTCGTCCTCGTCTCTCAAGCCCATCAAGCCAGCGTCCCACTCGTCCTGCTTGTCTTCCCGAGCCGCTGGGCCTGGCTCTGCCCAAGGGTCTTCTGCGAACCAGTCCAATTCACTGCGCCGGCGTCGAATCCGGCCGCGCTTCATTCTGTTGCTTCGCATTGGCATCGTGGTCCTCCCTTCCTTGACGGGAACATACCCACCCGGGAGCCACAGCACGTTCCGTGCCATCCATCGCCAGCTGTGCCGAGACGATTCATCCAGACCGTTCCTGCAGGCTCTTCGTCTCCAGTCGGCCCCAGAGTGCAGAAGTTGCACCGGTCGCTCCTTACCCGAATGCAGAAGTTGCACTGCGCAGACAGGCCGTGGTGGCTTTCACCAGTTCTGAGCGCCGATCACGGCCTTGCGCGACTGGGCACAGGACTTGCTTCTTGGGCGAGCCCACGGAGCCAGAGCCCATGCTGATGAGTAACCCGCAAACCCACTTGGTCACCCCGGAAGTAGTTCGGAAGATCCGTTCGGAGAATCGACTACTCCTCCGGACGACCCAGAACATGCAGGCCAGCATTGAAACGGGTCGGTTCGACGAAGCCGCTCCGCTCGCGGCTGAGCTAGGCAAAGCCCTCCGGAAGCACGTTCTCCTCGTGGACGGCGTCCTCGATGTGCTGACACCCGACGACGCTTCTTACCCGTTAGAAAGGAGATGAGACCCCCTTAGTCCAACCTCCCCGAAGAACGTCCCGGGGACCATCCAGAAACGGAGCCGGCGAGACTCGTCGCGCTCCGTTTCACTTTTCATCGGTCGATGAATCGCGTTTGGCGACCCCCCACTCCTCGAGGCGGTAGTGAATCGTTCTCTTGCTGATGCCCAAAATCGCCGCGGCCCTTGTTGGCGACCCCCCGACCGCCTCGAGTGTCTTCATGATCGTATATCGCTCGACCTCGGCGAGCGTCACCCCAGGGACAAGCAAGCTCAGGGGCTCGGCCTCTCGGTCTGGGGGCTCGATCGGCAGGTCTTCTGTGCTGATGAGGTCCTGCTCGCAAAGCACGACCGCTTGCTCGATCGCGTGTTGAAGCTCGCGGACATTGCCAGGCCAGGGATAGCCCACCAGCGCCTCTCTCGCGCGCGGCGTGAAGCCGTCTACCTGCTTGCCGTTTTCCTCGGCGTAGAGGCGGAGGAAGTGGTCGGCCAAGAGGGGAATGTCGCTCGGCCGCGCACGCAGCGGAGGCACTTCGAGGACGACCACCTTGAGGCGGAAGTAGAGATCCTCGCGGAACTTCCCATCGTCCACGAGCGTCCGAAGGTCTCTGTTCGTCGCCGCGACGACGCGGACGTTGACGGACACTGTCTCGTTGCCGCCCACGCGCTCGAGCTCCCGCTCCTGTAGAAACCTGAGCAGCTTCACCTGCACCGAGAGCGGCATTTCGCTCAGCTCATCGAGAAATAGGGTCCCCCCGTCCGCCTGCTCAAAGCGGCCTCTACGTCGCGTGAGGGCTCCGGTAAACGCCCCCTTTTCGTGTCCGAAGAGCTCCGACTCGAGGACGCTCTCGGCCAGCGCCGCGCAGTTCAGTCGAACCAAGGGGCCCTCGCTTCTTAGTGAGTGCTCATGAACCGCCTTGGCAACCAGCTCTTTACCAGTGCCCGTTTCGCCCTGGATCAGAACGGTCGACCGGCTCTTGGCAGCTTGAAGCATCCGGTTGAAAAGACGTTGCATCGCGGGGTGAGCGCCCACGATATGGTCCAGGCGGGTCGTTGGAAGGCTCGCAGCCGCCTCGGCCCGGGCGTCCATCGCATCCCTGGCATGAAGAGGTTTATCGAGCGACCGCTCGACGACGAGGACAAGCGCGTCCGGCCGGATAGGGCGCGTGAGGAGGCGGTCCGCCCCACACTCGAGGGCTTTGACAGCAGTGTCCGTGGAGCCGGACTCCGCCATCGCGATGAACGAGGCAGATGGAAGCAGAGCTCTGGCCTGTTGCAGAAATTCGAAGCCGTCCATCCCTTCCAGATCGAGTTCGACCAAGATCACGTCAGGCATCGAGCGTTCCAGGAGCTCGAGCGCAGTGAAGCCGTCGGGTGCCGTCTCCACGAGATGCCCGATCGACGAGAGGTGCCCCTCCAGCTCGGACTGCAGGGTTGGATCGCTCTCGACGATGAGGATCCGGCCGGTGTGCTCTTGGGCCATGAATCAAGGATGGCCCGACGGCCGGGGCACGTCCATGAGCCCGTGCGTCGAGGACAAACGGGACGGAAGCCCTCTCCCCAGCCCATCTGCTTGTCGATGAAGCGCGCCTCGGTTGATGGATGGTTCAGGGCTGTGCCTCACTCATGAGGAAGCCCATTGTCTTCAGTCGTACGACGACAGCGTGCGCTTCCGAGGCGAGTAACTCACAGTGAGGCGCTTCCCGTCGAGCTCGTAGCCGTCGAGCTCGTCGGCAGCGGACCGGGCGTCGTCGAGATCCTCGTAGTCGACAATCGCGTTACCCCCGAACGTACCATCGGTTCGGTCGTCGAGGATTTCAGCCTCGTATACTGCCCCGTAGGGCTCGCAAAGATCTAGCAGGTCATCCTCGTCAAAATGACTTGGAAGCCCTTCAATATACAGCCGCGCCGCCATGTTCACCTCCGAGTGGCATCCACGCCGACCGCTCGGATGCACAATCGGTGCCAGATCGGGTCGACGTCTGGAGCGGCTGAAAGTGCGCGCCCCGCAACGTTGAAGTGCAAGATCTGCCCTTCTCCAGGGTGCAAATTTTGCACTCGAACTCTTCCCCGCTGTGGTCGATATTCCGCGAGTGCGTTTGGTTGGTTTCGTTTGCGTCCGACCCTTAGGTTCACGGTAGAATCCAGAGGAGTTCGATGAATCAAAAAGCAACTCTGAAATATGGCGAGAAGAGCTACTCGATGCCGATCGTCGAAGGCACGTACGGCGAGCAGGCGTTCGATGTTCGAAGCCTTCGCAAGGACACCGGTCTCATCACGCTCGATTCCGGTTACATGAACACGGGGTCGACGAAGAGCCAGATCACATACATCAACGGCGAAGAAGGCGTCCTGCTGTATCGCGGCTACCCCATTGAGCAGCTGGCCGAGGCCTCCACGTTCGTCGAGACGAGCTACCTGCTCATCTACGGAGAGCTTCCAACGCCCACTCAACTGCAAGCGTTCTCAGAACTGCTCACCTATCACAGCATGTTGCACGAAGACATGCGCCATCTCTATGATGGATTCCCCTCGAACGCGCATCCGATGGCCATTCTCTCCTCGATGGTGAGCGCGCTGTCCGCGTACTATCCGGACAGCCTGGAGCCCGACACACACGACGAACACCACATTGGGCGCGTCTTGTCGAAGGTCAGAACCATCGCGGCGTTTACCTACCAGAAACAGCACGGGCGCCCCGTGGCCTATCCGCGCAACGAGCTGAATTACTGTGCGAACTTCCTGCACATGATGTTCTCGCATCCGGCCGAGCAGACGTACGAACCCGATCCAGAGCTCGTCAAGGCCCTCAATGTCCTGCTGATCTTGCACGCCGATCACGAGCAGAACTGCTCGACGTCGACAGTCCGCTTGGTGGGGTCGAGCCGGGCAAATCTCTACGCTGCCATCAGCGCAGGCATCTCCGCCTTGTGGGGGCCGCTTCATGGCGGAGCCAACCAGGCCGTGATCGGGATGCTCGAGGAGATCCGCGCCGAGGGCGGCGACTGCAGCGCGTTCATCCGACAGGTCAAGAATCGCGAGCGCCGGCTCATGGGTTTTGGCCACCGTGTCTACAAGAATTTCGATCCGCGCGCGTCGATTCTCAAGACCTACGCAGACCGTCTGTTGAGTCACCTCGAGCTCAAAGACGAGCTTTTCGATATTGCGCGCCAACTCGAAGAGGTGGCTTTGTCGGACGAGTTCTTCATCGATCGTCAGCTCTACCCGAACGTCGATTTCTACAGCGGCATCCTTTATCGCGCGATGGGTATCCCCACAGAGATGTTCACCGTGATGTTCGCCATCGGTCGTATCCCGGGCTGGATCGCCCACTGGAAAGAAATGATGGAGGATCCGGATCTGCGCATCGGTCGGCCCCGGCAGATCTACATGGGTGCGAAGCGTCGGGACTATGTCTCGACGGAGGAGAGGCACCCCAGGAGCCCTTAGACGCCGCCGTGCGTCGCATGTGAGGCGGTGTCAGAGTTAGACCCAGAAGCATGGAAGGCGACCTCCACAACGGCGTGGCCGGCCCGGTTCATCGCAGTCGCGAGTTCGTGTTGGATGACTTCCCTCGCGGCCAGCTGTCTCGTCTCTACGTCGACCTGGTAGCCAACGGGCTGGCCCAGGATATCTTGCTTCCGTTGTTGATTGCTCGCGGAAAACGGGACGGCCCGGTGTTCGGGTTGACGGCGGCCGTTCACGGCAATGAGCTCAACGGCATCCGGGTGATTCACGACCTTATCCGCCACATCGACACAAAACAGCTCAATGGCACGGTTGTCGCCCTCGTCGTGGTGAACGTGCCGGGCCTTTATCGGCACCAGCGCGAGTTTGTGGACGGTAGCGACTTGAACCACCTCTTTCCAGGGCGGCCGGACGGGAACGTGGCCCAAGTGTACGCCCACCGAATCGTCGATAGAATTGTCAACCGTTTCGACTACCTGGTGGATCTGCACACGGCGAGCTTTGGCCGCGTGAACTCCCTCTATGTCCGGGCCGACATGACGCAGGCCGCGACAGCGACGATGGCCTATCTGCAACGTCCGCAGATCATCGTTCACAACCCAGCTTCCGACCATACGCTGCGCGGTGCCGCGATGGATCTCGGCATCCCGGCGATCACCTTGGAGATCGGCGACCCTCAGAAGTTCCAGCCCACCTATGTTCGATCCTCGAGAATCGGTCTTCGCGCCGTCCTTGCGGCAGCAGGGATGCTGCCCCGGCGGCCCGTCGCCGAGGGCCCGGAACCCGTGCTGTGCGAACGATCCTACTGGATGTACAGCGATCGGGGTGGCCTCCTCGAGGTGCTTCCGCGCCCCACCGATCGGGTTAGCCAAGGCGAGCGGGTCGCCATGCTTCGGAACGCCTTCGGCGATGTGATCCGTGAGTACCACGCCCCGGAGGACGGTATTGTGATTGGAAAGAGCGTCAACCCGGTCGGGCAGACCGGTGCACGTATCCTGCATCTCGGGGTCGTCGCGACCGAGGAGCACGGTTTCCAACGACGTGTCCCAGGTGGCGCGACACTCGAAGTGAGTCGTTGATGCGGATCGGGTTCGTCGTGAACGACCGACGCGAGCCTTCCGTCGAACAGACGACGACGCTCCTGATCTGCGCAGCGCAGCGCCGCGGGCACGAGGTTCTGGTCTTCGGCGTTGGGGACTTGAGCTCGGGGGAGGACGGTCGGTTGTTCGCGCAGGGCTGCGCCCCAACCGAAAACGACCCCGCTGGCTTGGTCTCACAACTCTCGTCCGGAAATGCGTCGCGCCAGTCGCTCGAGGATCATGACCTCTGCATCGTTCGAACCAATCCAGGGCGGGACGCCTCGCGTCGCGCTCAACACGTTGCTGCACTTCGCTTTCTGGAGCGCCTGGACGAACGTCGGGTCCGGGTCATCAACAGCCCGAGGGGACTTTCGCGAGCGCTCACGAAGTTGTCACTTCTGGACTTGCCTCCCAGCCTGACGCCCCGAACGCTGGTGACCCGAGACCCCGCGGCGATCGAGCGATTTCTCGAACAGGAGTCGGCTCGCATCGTGGTCAAGCCTCTCGACGGAACGCGAGGGCGGGACGTATTCTCGCTGGATCCTGGGGGATCGCGCGCGAACACGAGACAGATCATCGATGTGGTGCTTCGCCAAGGGTACGCCATGGTGCAGGAGTTCGTGCCGGGTGCGGAGCACGGGGATGTCCGGGTGACGGTCGTAGGCGGCGAGATCGTCGAATTGGATGGCCGAGCGGCCGCCGTGGGCCGCGTGCCCAGTCAGAATGACTTTCGAAGCAACCTGCACGCGGGTGGCACGGCGCGAGCGGTGGAGGTCAGCCCTTCGATGCGGGAGGCCGTGGCTGAGATTGCGCCGTACCTCGAGCGCGAGGGTCTGGTCCACGTTGGCGTGGATTTCGTGGGCGGAAAGATTCTCGAGCTCAACGTGTTCAGTCCCGGTGGCATCTATCCGAGTGAGCGCCTCTACGCACGGGACTTCAGCGCTGCCGTCATCGAAGCCTTCGAGCGCCTCGTTTGATCGTCAGTCGCGCGGGGCGTCGGGCACAACCGTCTTGCTCCCACGCGCGCCGCGTTTGATCTCTTCGAGAAGCGCCGGATCGTCGTCCAGGGAGCGGAACAGGCCGCGCCGGAGGCCGCCTTTCTGCGTGAGGAGGGTAGCCGTCATCTTGTCGATGGCGATCGTCGCCAGTACCGTTTGGATGTAGGCCTCGATGAGGTCGTCGGCTCCAATCCCGACCGTGTTGAAGTCGCGACGGTCCATTAGCAGGAGTCGGTCCGTCGACGCGGCCCAGGACCCATCGGGCTGGCGCTCCGATAGATTGGTGCCGAGGACGTCCCACGAGGACTGTCCGTCATCGAGCTCGGCGGGAAGCGGTTTTCTCGAACGGCGCGCGTACACGGCGAGAGGCCGAAAGCCATTGGAGCCGCCACACACCATGACTCTGAGATCCGCGACATAAATGTGACCGTGCCGATCCGGGATGGTGCCGACGTGATAGAAGCGCCCCGCGCGCTCGACCGAGCTCCAGACGTAGTTCCCGATGAGGCTCTGGACGACGTAGCGGTCATACGAGTCCTCCATCTCCATAAAGCGGTCGAGCTCCCGTTGATTGACGATCGTGAAGACGCCCTGTCCCGCGTTGCTGTACGGGACCTTGACGACCGCATGCCCGCCAAATCGCTGGACCCAGAGGGGCACCTCCTCCTTGGTTACGTCACCGATCGTTTGAGGCGTTCGGATCTGAAGGCCGGACGCCTCTAGCTCGGCGTTGTAGATTTCGTAGGCCTTCATCGCGACGAGCTTGTTTCGCCCGCCCGAGAGACAGGTCACCACTGGATTCAGAACCCGGGTGCGTGTCCGAATCGGTATTCGATTCCAAGGCTTTTGCGTCACATAGCGGAATGCCGCACGAATCGGCCTCCATTGACCCTCGGCGTCTCGCACTTCGAGCAAGCCGTCCGTAAATCGAGCCGGCGGGTCTTCTGCCTTGTCCGGAAAGGGGGTGAGGAACACGTTTTCGCCCGTCAGATCGGCGATGACAGCGGCGTAGCCAGACGCTTCCATGTAGTTTTTGTCGAAAAGGACCGCCAACGCTCCGGAGGCGGCCTTGCGTTTCGAGATGAGGGGAAGAAAGGCCGTTTCAATCAGCTTTCGGTAGCCGGCTTGCTCATCGTCGTCGGAAAGGATGGGCATCGACTTGTTGCCGGAAGGGCAGGAGTTGGTCTCGATCACGACCAGCCGCCTGTTGCCTGCAGCCGTCGTCGTGCAGAACAGGTCCGCGCCCGCCCACCTGAAGTGCTTGGGGGTGTAGTTCAACACACTGGTCAAATACTCGGGGTCGACTCTCGGATTGAGATGGCAGTAACGTTTTACGATGCGCCGATTTGACAACCGCAGGAAGAAAGAGACCAGCGGGTGAATCTGCGCGTTGAGAACGCGGCTGTAGAAATGGCTGCGCGGCTCGAACGATTCCGGGGCGACTGCGCTGGCATGAGGGCTGTCTAGGGCAGCGCGAGAGGCGGTGACGTCCATGACCGGTGGAACAATGCTGCGCCCGGAGTCTCGCCACTGCAAGCGGGAACGACCTGAACGTCTCCGAATCGCCGCGAGCATGCTCAACAGTCACTACATTACGTCGCACGCCCCCCGGAGGCAGATGTCGGGGTTCGAACCGTTTTGCGTCCTTCGACCGGTGCCACCCTTGTCTCGCTTTCATCGTGTCGTTGTCCCGCCGCGAATAAGCCGAAGGCGTTGAGCGCGGCACGCGGGGATTGGGACATCTTCGATGTCTTACAATCCCACATCTTGCCCTGCCCAACTGCGGCAATGTCGGTGGAAGAGGCTGAACATCACGCAACATCGCGGAACGGAGTGCAACAAAGGGATCGATCATGCAATCGGCCGCGCGTGCCAATCCACTCCGCGCAAGAACGCGCAACACCACGCAACGCACAAGCGCGATTCCTATCGCCGAGGTCCGGAAACAGAAGTTCCTGTGACCTAGCATACCGAATCCCGCGCAACTTTTCGGGGGGCAAAACCGATAACTAGGAAGGGAGACGGTTTGCCCAAAGCAACACTACCAGGTCCGCAGGCACTGCAAGGTGCGCCACCTCGCGTCTACTTCTCGTGTCATCGAGATGCGATCGAGGGCTATCTACGCCTTGGCTATCACATCAAGGAAGTATGGCGGGCCTACCGCGGTGTCAGCCCGCCGTACCCAGGTTGCTACACGTCGTTCTACAGGCAGGTCCGAAAACATGGCCTCGGACCGAACGAGCCCGCAGGTGTGACTGGAGCTCTGACCAACCGAGACATCCACGATAGGCCGCAGCGCGCGTCCACGGCGTCGACGCCCAGTATTGAGTACGTCAGGAACAACCTCCGCCGAAATCTTCCCAAGCTGGAGCTCGAATGAGGGCGCCATCTTCGCATTTCGGCTCAGCCGACAGGAGTGAGCCATGAGCGAACTTCATTGCGTCATTCAGGCA
>Ga0316193_10003201_pt1 | contig 11749 bp, 7 predicted proteins | sample MerIslsedime2_MG_FD_207735 | JGI IMG/M metagenome (GOLD analysis project Ga0316193, IMG submission 207735) | Coastal sediment microbial communities from Maine, United States - Merrow Island sediment 2 | ecosystem: Environmental > Aquatic > Marine > Coastal > Sediment | place: USA: Maine... | reverse complement strand
ATCGCATTGATCGGAAACTTTGCCGGATCCGGCCAACCACCGGCCAGGGAACGCACTTCCGGTCGGGCAACCAGGGCGCATATATCGCGGATGGCAGACGGTTGAACCTCCAGGGCTTCGCGACTGTATAGATGTGTCAGAGGATCTTTTATCATGTTATTAAAACTCCAGGTTGTTCGGCGTTCTTGGAAAAGGAATGACATCCCGAATATTGCTGATGCCGGTGACCAGCATCATCAGACGCTCAAAGCCCAGTCCAAAGCCGCTGTGAGGCACGCTACCATACATGCGGGATTCCAGGTACCACCAGTATGGCGCTTTTTCCATTCCGCTTTCATCTATCCGCGCTTCCAGCACATCCAGGCGTTCTTCGCGCTGGCTGCCGCCGATGATTTCTCCGATGTTGGGCACCAAAACATCCATGGCAGCAACGGTTTCATTATCGTCATTTAAACGCATGTAAAACGGCTTTATGGTTTTGGGATAATCATAGACAATGACCGGTTTTTTAAAATTTTGTTCGGTCAGATAACGTTCATGCTCCGTCTGCAGGTCTTTGCCGAATCCGATTTCATACTCAAATTTATGACCGGACTTTTGCAAAATATCCACAGCCTCCCGGTAAGGCAATCGAACGTAATCCGTGGTGGCGGTATTTTCCAGCGTCGACATCAAATTTTTATCTACCCATTTTGCAAAAAGCTCGAGGTCTTCGGCGCACTCATCCATGACATAGGATGTCAGGAATTTGATAAGCTCTTCGCCAAGATCCATATTGCCTTCCAGGTCGCAGAAGGCCATTTCAGGTTCGATCATCCAGAATTCCGCTGCATGCCGGCGGGTGTTTGAATTTTCAGCCCTGAAGGTCGGACCAAAGGTGTAAACATCTCCCAGGGCCAGGCAAAACATCTCTGCCGAAAGCTGTCCGGAGACGGTGAGATTGGCCACTTTGCCGAAAAAATCCTTCATATAGTCCGTCTTTCCATCTTTTAGCGGCAGATTTTCCAAGTCCAGGGCCGTTACTTTGAATAATTCGCCGGCACCTTCACAATCCGACCCGGTAAGAATGGGCGTATGGATGTAACGAAAATTTTTATCCTTGAAAAATTTATGGACAGCATAGGACATTTCAGATCGCATGCGAAAGGCGGCTCCGTATTTGTTTGTTCTGGGCCGGAAATGGGCAATGGTCCTTAAAAATTCATCACTATGGCGCTTTTTCTGCAAAGCATAGGTTTCCGGTGCCAGGCTGACGATTTCGACATGATTTGCCGAGATCTCCCATTTTTGACCTCCGCCCTGGGATTGGATCAGTTTTCCACTGACAATTACCGCGGAACCGGTGGTTAATTTCTTTATGTCCTCATAGTGAGGCAACGAGTCATCGACGATTACCTGTAGGTTTTTCAGACAGGAACCGTCGTTGATTTCAAGAAATGAAAATTTCTTTGCGGTCCGCAGGGTCCTTATCCAGCCTTTAATCAACACCTCATCCAGGGGCACCTCAGACTTTAACAATTTGAATATTTTTTCTCGTTTCATGGATTCATCTCCATTTAAATTCTGAATTCACCGCAGTGTCTCAGGAAACGCAGAGACCATATCTTTTCATTAGTAAAACCTGTTTCAAAATAATTCATAAGGAGCCTAAAATTGGTTTTGTCCTTTCCGACAAAATGAAATGGGGTAAAAAGCATGGATCGGAGGTAAAAGAATGGACGAGGTCCGCTTTAGAGGAATAAGAAATCGGGTTGGGTTATTGCACCGCCTGCATTAACATGACACCCACAGTCAATGCTATCATCACCCCCAGCATCATTACCTTGGATGCCTTTTGTGTGAATCGAATCACAGCTGCGCTGATTGTAATTATTGCCATTGCAGCAATCAATGATGCCGGGGCCATTACCCAGGGAATGTCCTGCGCCAATATTACCAGAGACTGCATCTGAAATACCCCCCTTGGACCTGGTTTTATCGCTTTTTTTTCTTTACAACGTTTCTATACATAGCCCACATATCCAATGTCAATAAAAAAATCTATAAAATTTTGGCTTTACAAGTATGGATATAGCTGATATTTGTCCGAGCTTTATTAATAAAAAATTCAATTATGACTTTGAAAGAAAGGCGGTAGGTTATGGAAGAATCACTTATGAAACCAGCGGATGAAACAATCTGGTATGAAAATAATCAGCCAATCCAGGAGTTTTTGGAGAGTTTCCGGAAACCCGTAAATTTAGAAGCCGATCACCAGGCTGAAGAGCTATCCTGGGTCAAAATAATGAAAAATTCCAATTAAATAAAAATGTCTTTCTCAGAAAAAATGATCGATATTTTGAATTACGGTGCCATAAACCTTGCCATGGCCATCGGATACCGAACCGGTCTTTTTGATGTTATGGACACGTTTGACAGCCCTCAATCCAGCGACGTCATATCCGACAGGGCCGGTTTGAACCCGCGCTATGTTCAGGAGTGGCTGGGTGTCATGACCACCGCTGAAATTGTGGAATTATCCCAGGCAGAAGATGATGGGAATCAGTATTATCTGCCGAAACACTGCGGGGATTTGATTACCCGACGGGCCGGGAATTCCAATTTGGGCGTATACACCCAGGAGATACCCCTTTTAACCAAATCTGCTATGGAGGCGGTGATTGACGGATTTACCACCGGAGAAGGTGTCAACTATGATCACTATCCGGAATTTCAGGCCTTCATGTCCCAGCTGGCCGATGCCAAACACCGTCGGGTTTTGATAAATAATTTTTTGCCTTCCGTCGACTACGGCCGAATTATCCAGCGTCTGGCATCCGGTATTCAGGTTTGTGACCTGGGTTGCGCTGAAGGGATCGCCGTGATTCTCATGGCCAAGGCATTTCCGCAAAGCCGCTTTGTCGGGATAGATATATCGCCAGAGGCGATTGCTGAGGCCCGCAGACAGGCCCGGCGGCAAAAAATCGAAAACCTTGACTTTTTGGTGCTGGATGCCGCAGATCTCAAAAATAAAAGGGAAATGAAGGGATTATTTGACTATGTCACAGCCTTTGATGCCATTCACGATCAAACCCGACCTCTGGCTGTTCTTCAGGGCGTTAACCATATTCTGACACCGGACGGCCGGTTTTCAATGGTGGACATTGCCGCCAATTCGAATTTAGCGGACAATTTGGCCCATCCCATGGGATCTTTTTTATACACAGTAAGCTTAATGCACTGCATGCCGGTGGGTCTGGTGAATGGGGGCACCGGTCTGGGAATGATGTGGGGACGTGAAAAGGCGGTTGAAATGCTTAAAGACGCTCAATTCCAGCGGGTCCAGGTGTTGGAAATGCCGGAAGATCCTTTTAATCTTCATTTTTTTTGCTGTAAATAGGGATGCCGTTATGCCTTTGACTGCTATTGATTTGGGATAGTAGTCCAGCCACAAAGGTAATATTATAATTCTATTGATTCCTTTTTTGTGCCTTCGTGTCTTAGTGGCAGAACTTTGACGATTTGGGTCATAATGTCACCGTAATATAGTACCCCTGTTCCCCCCGCTGCAGCAGTAGCACGATCGTATTTTTGCGACGGGATTTGATGACGGCTTTTTTAAAATCCTCATTTGTTTGGATGGTATAATCATCTATCTGACGAATCACATCTCCGGATTGTGCGCCGATGTGGGCAAGGTAGGAATTTTTCTTTATTTTTGAAATCACCACTCCTTCTCTGGCATATATCCGATATGCCTTTCTTCTTTTTTTCGTTAGATCCTCGACTTTGATCCCCAGAAGCCTGAAGGCCAGATCCTCGGCCAGTTCAAGGGGATAGACTTTTGTATTTATCACCACGTTTTGTTTTTTTCCGTTGCGCCAGAGCATCGCTTGCAGCGTATCCCCGGCGGCGATACTTTTGGTGACCGACTTGTAATCATCGATGGAATTAATTTTTTTGTTGTCGAGAGATAGAACAATATCGCTTTCCTGCATCCCGGCCTTTTTGGCCGGACTTTTCGGCTCCACCGTTTTTATGACGATTCCTTTATTACCCGGAACTTCCAGATACCGTGCCAGTGACGCATCCATGTTTTGCACGGTGATGCCTATCCAGGCTTGAATGACTTCACCGTATTGAATCAGGTCCGATATGATTTTGCGGGCTTTACCGATGGGGATCGCAAACCCGATCCCCTGGGCTTTGGCATAGATGGCCGTATTGATTCCGATCAAATCTCCGTTGATGTTCAATAACGGTCCCCCGCTGTTACCGGGATTAATGGACGCATCGATCTGGATAAAATCGTGGTATACCCTGTCCTGGGCCCGGATACTGCGGTTTACAGCGCTGATGACCCCGGTGGTTACCGTGTGAGAAAATCCGAAGGGATTGCCGATGGCTATGACGGTTTCACCGATCATTAGATCCTCGCTGCTGCCCATTTTGATGGCGGGAAGCCGGTCTTTGGAATCGATTTTTAACACCGCCAGATCAGAGTCGGGATCCGCCCCCACAATCCTGGCTTCAAATTCGCGCTCATCCTGCAGCACTACTTTGATGGTGCCGGCTTTTTGGATGACATGGGTGTTGGTCAAAATAAGTCCTTTTTCCCCATCAATAATCACGCCGGATCCCAGGCTGGTATTCTGCTGACGGCGTTCAAAGCGCGGGTCGAAAAAATCCTTGAAAAATTCATCAAAGAAGGGGTTGAGGCCAAAGCCGGAAAATGGACTGGTGCGCTTGCGGACTTCGTAAGCAGAACTTATATTTACCACTGCCGGGCTGACCTGACGCACCGCCTTCACAACGGCGGTTTCGCGATTCAGTTCGTGGCCGTAACTTCCGGGTGTCTGGATTAGAATCAGTAAGCAGAGTGATAAAAGGATAGTACCAACGAGGGATCGTTGTTTGTCGATTTGCCTGTGCACTTGCATTTATCGCCTTTGTGGATTACAGATAAAACTTCGATTTTTTGATTCACCAATTATAATCATCAAAAACATAAATTCCAGCTATCTTTATTGGATTGTAAAGGATTTTCTGGTAGCGGAATCAAAATATTGGTACCGTTCGCAGGTTCAGGGTTCAACGTTCAGGGTTAAGGACAAAGAAGGCATTAAAACCAGAAGTCCTTGTTAAAAATGCTCATTTTCCTCAATAATTGCCAATTTGGCTCCAAACTTGTGATTGGGTTTGACGAAGCTGATACTTTTCTCGTAAATACCCATCCCAACTGCAGTCTATGGACGAGAATGGAACCTTGAACCCCTGAACCTTTGAACGCCTACGAGGAAAGATCCTAACCCGGACAAGCCGGAATTGACTATTGACTATTGACTATTCAATATTCAATTGCTTGAAGATAGTAAGAATAGCCCAATGTATTTTTTTGCCACAAGATGCAAAAAAATAATTTCTAAGGTACCATACATATGGCCATAGAGCCTCTTGACGATATTTTGCCTTTTGTTGAAAAGCCAAGCCGTTACCTGGGCTCGGAAATCAACATCGTGAGAAAAGACCCTAGCCGGGTCAAGCTCCGCTTTGCTCTGGCGTTTCCGGATCTGTATGAGATCGGGACCTCCCATTTCGGAATGCAGATACTTTACCATATTCTGAATGCGGACCCGGACATTGCAGCTGAAAGAGTGTTTGCGCCTGGTACGGATATGGAAACCATTCTGAGAAACACCGGTCTGCCACTCTTTTCACTGGAATCCCGTGAATCGATCAGGCGGTTTGATATCATTGGATTCAGCCTTTTATATGAGTTGAACTACACCAATATCCTTACTATCCTTGATTTGGCTCAAATTCCATTTTTGACTTCCGAAAGGAGCCTTAATCATCCGTTGATCATTGGAGGTGGTCCGTGTACCTGCAATCCGGAACCCATCGCCGATTTTTTTGACGCTATCGTTGTGGGTGACGGCGAAAACGTTGTTGTGGAAATGGCCGGAGCCTGGCTTCGCTGGAAAAAAGACGTCGGGGCCGATAGAGAATCTCTGTTGAAAAAATGGTCGCAAATTGACGGCGTCTATATTCCCTCCTTTTTTAAGTTCCGTATTGATGACCACGGTATTCAAACCGTCACACCCCGCTATTCAAATTACACAAAAGTTCGTCGTGCCATTGTCCCCGATCTAGATACAATACCGTTTCCTGAAAAGCCCGTCATCCCTTTTGGTAAACCCGTCCATGACCGGCTGCGACTGGAGATTTCCCGGGGCTGCACCCGGGGCTGTCGATTCTGTCAAGCCGGTATGATTTATCGTCCGGTACGTGAGCGCTCACCGGAGCACCTACTGTCACTATGCGCCAGTTCCATTGCGGCCACCGGATATGAGGACATATCTTTGTTGTCTTTGAGTACCGGCGATTATGGATGTATCATACCCCTGATGGAGCGTTTGATGGCCCGCTTTGCATCCAGCCATGTTGCCGTTTCTCTACCTTCACTGCGAGCAGGTACACTGACACCGGAACTGATGAAGCTCATTAAAAAGGTCCGCAAAACCGGGTTTACCATCGCCCCGGAAGCCGGCAGTCAAAGACTGCGTGATGTGATCAATAAAAACATCAGTGAAAAGGACATCATCGATACGGTGAAAGACGCCTTCAATCTGGGATGGCAGGTTATCAAACTTTATTTCATGATCGGTTTGCCTACCGAAACAGACGATGATCTTGAGGCCCTGGTGGATCTGGTAAAAAAGCTGCGAAAAATTAAAGGTCCCAACGGACGTCGGGGGAAAATCAATGTCAGTGTGGCCACATTTATTCCCAAGTCTCACACCCCCTTTCAATGGGCCGAACAGATTTCATTGGCTGAATCCCGATCAAAAATCAACCGGCTTCATGATCAATTGAGGCTTCCCGGAATTCAATTCAAGTGGCAAAATCCGGAAGTCAGCCGGCTGGAGGGGCTCTGGGCTCGAGGAGATCGACGGCTAAGCCGGCTGCTTATTAGCGCTTATAAAAAAGGATGCCGTTTTGACGGCTGGAGTGATAAGTTCCGCTACCGCCTGTGGCAAGAGGCTTTAGAAGAAGAAGGTATAGATCCGGATTTTTTTTCGGCCGGCATACAGGACCTTAACAAACCATTGCCCTGGGACCATATTGACAGTCGTGTCAGCAAAGCTTTCCTAAAAACCGAATGGGAAAAGGCCCTTGATGGGTCTTTCACAAACGACTGTCGTCAGGGGAAGTGCGCGCAATGCGGCGCATGCGATTTTAGAGAAATCGAGGTAAAAACATACCCGAACATTCAAGATGAACCTTTAGCGGGCTGCAGGACGACAAAGGATGTGGCGGCAGGTTCTAAGAATTTGTCCGTATATTACTCCAAACTGGATCAGGCCAAATATCTTGGCCATCTTGAAATGGTCAATGTTTTTTTTCGGGCCCTCAAACGCGCAGAAATACCGGTTGTATTTTCCCAGGGGTTTCATCCCAAGCCTAAAATTTCATTTGATGATCCGCTGCCCGTTGGCATCGAAAGCCGGCAGGAGCATTTTAGGCTATGCGTGCCGGGCTTTGTCCGCCCGGAGGACGTCATCCGGCGACTAAATGCCCATCTCCCCGACGGCCTTGTTATAAATTCCTGCCAACTTGCTCCCCAAAAACCCGTGCGTCAGGCACCAAAGGCAAATACTTATCTGGTCACCCTGAAGGAAGGTCGTTTTGACAAAGAAAAATTGGCGTCCTTTAACCGTGCATCCGATGCCGTCATTTCACTTTCGAATCGAAAAGGAAAGTTGAAAAAGATCAATTTAAAGGATATGGTACTCGATATCATGTTTCTGGATTCAACTCGTCTGCAGATGACGCTTTTGTCGGTGCCTGGAAAAACCGTGCGACCCGCGCTGATCCTGCGTCATATTTTCAGCTTTGCTGAAGATCACATCAAACAGGCCAAGGTTGTTAAGCAAAACGGAGTTTTGTAAGAATGTACAAACAACTCATCATCAACGTAACCGAACATGAAACCCGGGTAGCCCTGGTGGATGATGGTAACATTGCAGAGCTTTATGTCGATCGCGGGGATGACTCCGATATTGCCGGAAATATTTACAAGGGCCGGGTGTTGCGTGTATTGCCCGGGATGCAGGCGGCCTTTGTGAATATCGGGTTAAATCAGGCGGCTTTCATCTACGTGGACGATGTGTTCCATGACGGCTATAAGGAATATGAGCGGCTATTTAATGTCGAATCTGAAATGGACGAAGACAGTTCGGAGGATAAACCAAGCCCGGAATTTTCGAAAAAGCGTGATTTTAGTATTGAAGAAATTATTCGGGAGGGACAGGAGATTCTGGTTCAAGCTGCGAAATCGCCCATGGGAACCAAAGGAGCTCGCATCTCTTCATATATATCTCTTCCCGGTCGCTTTCTGGTTTTAATGCCCACTTCCGATCATATCGGCGTCTCCCGGCGCATCGAAGATGAAGCCGAACGGGAACGCTTAAAAGGAATGGTACAGAAGCTGAGAACTGAGGATTTCGGGTATATTGTGAGAACCGCTGCTGAAGGCGAACAGGAAGAAAAGCTGGCCTACGAAATGGGGTTTTTAAACAATCTATGGGAAAATATTCAGAAAAAATTTGAAATTGCCCGGGCGCCTTCCCTTTTGCATGCTGAGCTTTCCATCAGTCTGCGAGCGGTGCGTGATCTTCTGATTCAGGAAGTAGAAAAGCTGGTCATAGATTCTAAACCAACCTACCACACGGTTTTATCCTTTCTGAACAATTATATGCCCGGCTTAAAGGACCATGTTGTGTTGTATGAGGGCTCGGAGCCGATTTTTGATGCTTATAATCTGGAGGGAGATATTTCCCGAGCCTTGAAAAGGAAAGTGTGGCTGAAGTCAGGCAGCTATATTTTGATAGAACATACGGAGGCACTGGTTGCCATTGATGTCAATACAGGTCGCTATGTCGGGAAACACAACCTGGAAGAGACGATATTAAAAACCAATCTGGAGGCGGTTAAAGAAATTGCATACCAAATCAGACTCAGGGACCTGGGGGGCATTATTATTATTGATTTCATTGACATGGAAAGAAAATCCAATCAGGAAAAAGTCTTTAATGCCCTGAAGGAAGCTCTGAAAAAGGACAAGAGCAAAACCCACGTTCTTCCCATATCTGAAATGGGTTTAATTCAGATGACCCGCAAACGCACCCGGGAGCCTCTGACCCGGATCCTTTGTGAGCCTTGCTTTTATTGTGATGGCGAGGGTTATCTGATTTCCAGACAGTCCATTTGTTATAATATTTACCGTGAAATTTTGCGCGATGCTCATGATATGGCTAGCACGCGGCTGACGCTCAGGGTCAATCCGCGAATTGCCGAACTTTTTTTGGGCGAAGAAGATTTACTCATTTCCAAACTCGAACGGGACATCGGTAAACAGATTGTAATTTATCCCAATCCCGAGTTTCACATGGAACAATTTGATATCTTTGAAGTTCACAGCCCCTAAACGTTGTATTACTTCCATTTTGTATCAATCTCGGATATTTACTATTGACAGAAAAATTTTCTTGTGCTTTATTAATTCGATTTAGGGTATCAGCTGCAAAGCCACCAGCGTGCCGTGGGCAAAAAAATTCGCGCAAGCAGATAAAGATAAGGGATATTAAAAATGAAAAGAACATTTCAGCCCAGCAGAATTAAACGGGCCCGAAATCATGGTTTTCTTAAACGAATGTCTACCAAACAAGGTAGAAGAATCATTAACCGCAGGAGAGCCAAAGGCCGTATCCGGCTGTCAGCTTAGACTTGCAATTCGCAATGACGGTGACATATTTATTCCCAGTTTCCGCGGTTTCCAATTGTTACCGCATGGGACTTATTCAAATTAAATGAAGAAGCTTGTCCGTTGCAATATTCATTCACAAAGGCCGACAGAATTCTAAAGCGCCACGAGTTTATTGCACTGGCAAAATCCGGCCGTAGGATACAAAATGAATGTTTTATTGCTGTTTTTTCCCCCGGCCGGCACGGCCGCTCACGATTGGGCGTTACCGTCACCAAAAAGGTCGGACGAGCTGTCAAAAGAAACAAAATCAAGCGTCTTGTACGGGAATTTTTTCGATTAAACCGGCAGTTTCTATCGGGTGAATGGGACATCAACATTATCGCTAAAAATCAAATCGCAGACATTACGTCTGAAAAGGCTTGCCGATCATTGCAAAATATTTTTAACCGGATATCGCGATATGATGATCCTCAATAAATTTTTCCAGACCGTTTTAGTGATCTTAATCAGGGCATACCAATATACGCTATCACCGCTTCTGGGACCTTCATGCCGTTTTTATCCGAGTTGCTCGGAGTATGCCCGGCAGGCCATCAAGCGACATGGCCTCTTAAGCGGTCTGCTTTTGGCTGTTAAAAGGATTTTTCGATGCCACCCATTTCATCCCGGAGGTGTTGATCCGGTACCCTAGCAGGGAACGGCAAGGAAGATCGCACAGCCATTTTTTAAATAATACCAATAAAAACAGCTGTTTATAGGGAATTGATCTCAATAAGTGAGTCCCAGATATTTCGGTTCTTGACAGCCCTCCTAGTGAGCCCCAGGGTCAGTCCACAGACAGCATGCCCCGTTTAATCGAATAAAAATTGGATTCAGTAGAAGACGTTTGACGACATCATATCGACTATCAGTAGTTGATGTTGAAGAATCGGTTGTAAAGGGCTACCATCCGAAAACCGCTAAATTTAGCATCTTAATTGTGAATTTTTAGGAGAAGACAATGGAACAAGCGCGTTTGTTAATTGCTATTGTCCTGTCTGCGCTGATCTTTTTGCTGTGGCAGCTGTTTTTTGTCGACAAAGACGCCATCCAGCAATCTGCCAAAAAGACCGAGCAGCCACCGGTAAAAGAGGAACAGGTCAAGGAATCGAAGCCATATCCGAAAGAGCAGGAAATGGCCGCAGCTGACAAGACCCCCGACTCCGACACAGAAATTTCAGCGCCCGTCCGAATTCCTCGGAACATCACGGTGGACACACCTTTTTACCAGGTTCAGCTGTCTGAGGAGGGAGGGGGGCTCACCAGTTTTATACTGAAGAAATACAGGGAAAAAGTTGCAAAAGATTCCCCCTTACAAGAGCTTATTCCCCAGAAAGATTCAATTGAAACCGTTTTGCTCGGGTTTGCCGGAAAAAGCCTGTCTGGGCTGGACAACGCCGTTTTTTCGGCAAGCCTGAATGCCGATACCGTCAACATATTGGATGCCGCACAGGAGATTACGTTTGCATGGAAATCCGACGACGGCGTTGTGGTGGAAAAAACCTATAAATTTTCGCCGGACTCCTATTTGATCGGACTCGATGTCACCCTCAAAAACGGGTCAGATCGAAGCATTCAAGACAAGTTGTTTGTCGCACTAAACAGCCCGGCGCCTACGGACAAGCGGATGTACGGGTTTGAAGGTCCCAGTGCCTTGATTAATGAAAAGCTTGAAGAGATAAAAATCAAAGATATTACAGAAAAAAATACCTACACGGGGAAGGTGACATGGATTGCCGTGCAGGACCGGTACTTTATGATGAGCGTCATTCCCGATCAGGTTGAAGCAGAAGCCAGCATGCGCCTTTTTTTAAAAGAAGACAACCTGTTAGAGGCTCAATATTTGAACCCTGCCGGAGATATCCGTCCCGGCACTCAGCACACCTACCAGTACTCGCTTTTCTTCGGCCCTAAAAGCATGAAAATCCTCAAGAAAGCGGGGCATGATCTTGGCAAGGCTTT
>Ga0316193_10003200_pt1 | contig 11751 bp, 7 predicted proteins | sample MerIslsedime2_MG_FD_207735 | JGI IMG/M metagenome (GOLD analysis project Ga0316193, IMG submission 207735) | Coastal sediment microbial communities from Maine, United States - Merrow Island sediment 2 | ecosystem: Environmental > Aquatic > Marine > Coastal > Sediment | place: USA: Maine... | reverse complement strand
GCAAAGAAAAGTACCTCGCCCGAGTGGGCGAAACCAAAAGTAGAAAAATTCGATTAATATTAAAGGCTACAAATTACCTAGGCAGTTCAGAACTACCCATCAAATATTCATCCACTGCCCGGGCACACTGCCGCCCTTCACGGATAGCCCACACAACCAGCGACTGTCCGCGGCGCATATCACCGGCGGAGAACACCTTGTCGATGGAGGTCTGGTATTGCTCGGTGTCGGCCTGCACATTGCCACGTGGATCGAATTCCACGCCGAGTTCCTTCAACATGCCCTCATGTACCGGGTGTACAAAACCCATCGCCAGTAATACCAAATCAGCTTGCAGCTGAAATTCACTGCCGGGTATTTCTTCCATTTGCCACTGGCCGTTGTCACCCTGTGACCAGTTCAGGCGTACACAGTTGATGGCGGTAACCTTGCCCTGTGCACCTTCAATGGACTTGGTGGCGACCGACCACTCACGAACGGCACCTTCATCCTGGGAGCTGGAGGTGCGCATCTTGTTGGGCCAGTTGGGCCAGGTCAGTCCCTTGTTTTCCTTTTCCGGGGGCTGCGGCAGGATTTCCAGTTGCGTGACAGACACCGCTCCCTGCCGAAATGAGGTGCCAATACAGTCCGAGCCGGTATCACCACCGCCGACGACGATTACCCGCTTGCCGGTTGCCGTGATTGCGGCAATCTCGTCAATCACGTCACCGGCGTTGCGCTTGTTCTGTTGCGGTAAAAAGGTCATGGCGAAATGCACGCCATCCAGATCCCGGCCCGGTACCTCCAGGTCACGGCTGTGTTCGGAACCGCCGCTCAGGACCACGGCATCAAACTGCTCAAGTAAATCCTTCGCCGCCGTGCTGACACCGATATTTGCCCCGGTGTGAAATTTAACGCCTTCTGCCTGCATCTGGGCCATGCGGCGGTCGATGATGTGCTTTTCCATTTTGAAGTCGGGAATGCCATAGCGCAGCAGTCCGCCAACACGGTCGTTCTTCTCGAACAGTTCCACTTCGTGCCCGGCACGCGCCAGTTGTTGTGCACAGGCCATGCCGGCAGGACCGGAGCCGACGACGGCAATCCGTTTGCCGGTCTTGTGCTCCGCGATCTGAGGCTTGATCCAGCCCTGTTCCCAGCCCTTGTCGACAATCGCACACTCGATCGTCTTGATGGTGACCGGGTTGTCATCGATGTTCAGGGTGCAGGCGGCCTCGCAGGGCGCCGGGCAGATGCGGCCGGTGAATTCCGGGAAGTTGTTGGTTGAATGCAGTACCTGCAACGCTTGCTGCCATCGGCCCTGGTACACCAGGTCGTTCCAGTCCGGAATGATGTTGTTGACCGGACAGCCCTGGTGGCAGAAGGGGATGCCACAGTCCATGCAGCGGGCACCTTGCTGACTCAGCTCGTTTTCCTGCAGCGGGATGACAAACTCGTTGTAATGCTGGACGCGGTCAGCAGCCGGGGCATAGCTACGTTCAAGCCGTTCGTATTCCAGAAAACCGGTTGGCTTACCCATGCCTAGTGTCCTCCCGTGGCAGCGTGCGAGCTGGCTGTTTGGGCGGCCTGCATATCCTGCAGGGCGCGCCGGTAGTCAACCGGCATGACTTTGACAAATTTCGGTAAATAATCATCCCAGTTATCGAGTATGTTGCGGCCACGTGCACTGTTGGTGTAGTGCACATGTCTCTCAATCAGTCGGCGCAGGCGCAGGGCGTCGTAGCGGGTCAAATCGTGACTGATGTCGACAAGTCCATGGGTCTCCAGGTCACCACCCTGGTGATCCAGTTGTTCCAGTGCGGCGTCTTCCGCCGGGATCGGCTCGAGTTCGACCATGGCGAGGTTGCAGCGCTGTTCGAAATCACCGCGCTCGTCCAGCACATAGGCGATGCCGCCGCTCATGCCGGCTGCGAAGTTACGTCCTGATTCACCAAGTACCGCAACAATGCCGCCGGTCATGTACTCGCAGCCGTGATCGCCGACACCTTCGACAACGGCAGTTGCACCGGAATTGCGTACCGCGAAGCGTTCACCGGCGACACCGCGGAAATAACATTCACCACTGATGGCGCCGTACAGCACCGTGTTACCGACGATGATATTTTCCTCTGCAATGATGGGTGTCGCGCTTGGAGGGTAGACCACCAGGCGGCCACCGCTGAGGCCCTTGCCGACATAGTCGTTGCCTTCGCCGATCAGTTCCATGCTGACACCGCGGGCAACAAAGGCACCAAAACTCTGGCCGGCAATACCACGCAGGGTGATACTGATAGTGCCTTCCGGCAGACCGCTATGGCCATAACGCCGCGCGACTTGACCGGAAAGCATGGCACCCACTGTACGGTTGGTGTTGCGAACCGGCAGGTCGATTTTTACCGGTGTCCCGTTATCCAGAGCAGCCTGCGACAGCCTGATCAGCTCGTTGTCGAGCGCCTTGTTGAGTCCGTGATCCTGTATCTCGGTGTGATAGATACCGACTCCGGGGGCTGCTTCCGGCTTGTGCAGGATGCGCGAGAAGTCCAGTCCCTGTGCCTTCCAGTGATCGATGGCCTTGCGCATGTTCAGGTGTTGGGATTGACCGATCATGTCGTCGAATTTGCGAAACCCGAGTTGTGCCATCAATTCACGGATTTCCTCGGCAACGAAGAAGAAATAGTTCACCACGTGTTCCGGCTTGCCGGTGAAGCGTTTGCGCAGTTCCGGGTCCTGGGTGGCAACACCGACCGGACAGGTATTGAGGTGACACTTGCGCATCATGATGCAGCCCTCGACGATCAGGGGTGCGGTGGCAAAGCCGAACTCGTCAGCGCCAAGCAAGGCGCCGACAACGACATCGCGTCCGGTACGCATACCACCGTCAACCTGTACGGCGATGCGGCTGCGCAGGTTGTTCAGCACCAGTGTCTGGTGGGTCTCGGCGAGACCGATTTCCCAGGGCGAACCGGCATGCTTGATGGATGTCAGCGGGCTGGCGCCGGTGCCGCCGTCAAAACCTGCAATGGTGACATGATCGGCATGCGCCTTGGAAACGCCGGCGGCAACCGTGCCGACACCCACCTCGGCAACCAGTTTGACGCTGATGTCGGCCTGCGGGTTCGCGTTTTTCAGGTCGTGAATGAGCTGTGCCAGATCCTCGATGGAGTAGATGTCGTGATGCGGTGGTGGTGATATCAGGCCGACACCGGGCGTCGAGTGGCGTACCTGTGCAATGGTGGCATCCACCTTGTGGCCCGGTAGCTGTCCACCTTCACCAGGCTTGGCTCCCTGGGCCATTTTGATCTGGATGACATCGGCATTCACGAGATATTCCGTGGTGACACCGAAGCGGCCGGAAGCCACCTGCTTGATGGCCGAGCGTTTTGAGTCACCGTTTTCCAGTGTCTTGAAGCGTTCCGGTTGTTCGCCACCTTCGCCGGTATTGGATTTTCCGCCAATGCGGTTCATGGCAACGGCCAGTGTCGAGTGGGCCTCGTAGGAGATGGAGCCGAATGACATAGCACCGGTGGAGAAGCGCTTGACAATTTCCTTCGCCGGTTCGACCTCGTCCAGCGGCACGGGTCCGTTGCTGAAATTGAACTCAAACAGTCCACGCAGGTTCAGCAGGCGCTTGTTCTGGTCATTCACCAGCTGTGCAAATTCCCGGAAGGTGCCGGCATCATTGGCACGTGTGGCGTGCTGTAGTCTGGAAATGGTGTCGGGAGTCCACATGTGGTCCTCGCCACGCAAGCGGAAGGCGTAGTCACCGCCGACGTCCAGGCTGTTTTGGTAGATGGGTGCATCACTGTAGGCATCCCGGTGCCAGCGCACGGTTTCAGCAGCAACCTGCTGCTGGCCAATGCCTTCAATGGTCGTTGCCGTTCCCGTGAAATACTTGTCAATAAACGCTGAATTGAGGCCCACGGCATCAAAGATCTGTGCGCCGCAATAGGACTGGTAGGTGGAAATGCCCATCTTCGACATGACCTTGAACAGTCCCTTGCCAATGGCCTTGATATAGCGTTTCTGGATTTCGTGATCATCCAGTTTTTCATGGAGCTGCTCACGGATGGAGGCCAGTGTTTCGAAGGCGAGGTACGGGTTGATGGCCTCTGCGCCGTAGCCGGCGAGGGTCGCGAACTGGTGTACTTCGCGGGCGGCGCCGGTTTCAATGACCAGGCCGGATGCCGTGCGCAGTCCGGTTCGCACCAGGTGGTGATGGACCGCGGATGTTGCCAGCAGCGCCGGGATGGCGATGTGATCGATATCGGTGCCTCGGTCGGAGAGGATCAGGATATTGAAGCCTTCGCTAACCGACTGTTCGGCCTGCTGGCAGATTGAATCCAGTGCAGCCTGCATACCGTCGGCACCCTGACTGGCCGGATAGCAGATATCAATGGTGTGGGTGCGGAAGGCACCTGCGGTGTGATCTTCAATGTGGCGGATGCGCTCGATATCGGTATTGGTCAGGATCGGCTGACTGACTTCGAGGCGCATGTGTTCGCCGGCGGATTCATGGCCCAGCAGGTTGGGGCGCGGGCCGATCAGGGAGACTAGCGACATCACCAGCTCTTCGCGGATCGGGTCGATCGGCGGATTGGTGACCTGGGCGAAGTTCTGCTTGAAGTAATTTGCCAGCGGCTTGGACTTGTTGGAGAGTACGGCTACCGGGTTGTCTGCACCCATGGAGCCGATGGCCTCCTGTCCGGTTGCCGCCATGGGCGTCATCAGGAACTTGATATCTTCCTGTGTATAACCAAAGGCTTGCTGGCGGTCGAGCAGGGTGTCTTCATCCGGTGACATCGGGCTTATTTCACCCGGCAGGTTGTGCAGACGTATCTGTGTTTTCTGTAACCATTCCTGGTAGGGCTTGCTGTTCGCCAGGTTGTCCTTGAGTTCCACGTCGTCGATGATGCGTCCCTGCTCCATGTCGATCAGGAACATCTTGCCCGGCTGCAGGCGCCATTTCTTGACGATGCGTTCTTCCGGGATATCCAGCACGCCCATTTCCGAGGCCATCACGACCAGGTCATCACTGGTAATCAGATAGCGCGCCGGGCGCAGGCCATTTCGGTCCAGGGTGGCGCCAATCTGGCGGCCATCGGTAAAGGCCACGGCCGCCGGACCATCCCAGGGCTCCATGACGGCGGCATGGTACTCGTAAAATGCGTGGCGTTTTTCATCCATCAGCGGATTGCCGGCCCAGGCTTCCGGGATCAGCAGCATCATGGCATGTGCCATGGAATAGCCACCGGTCACCAGCAGCTCCAGTGCATTGTCAAAGCAGGAGGAGTCTGACTGACCTTCGGCGATCAGTGGCCAGAGTTTTTGCAGGTCATCGCCAAACAGTGCCGAGGCCATTGTGTGGCGGCGGGCATTCATCCAGTTGATATTGCCGCGCAAGGTATTGATTTCGCCGTTATGCGCGATCATGCGAAACGGGTGGGCAAGATCCCACGAGGGAAAAGTGTTGGTCGAGAAACGCTGGTGTACCAGTGCCAGTGCGGTGGTGACACGCGTATCATTCAGGTCCGCGTAGTAGCTGTTGACCTGGTTGGCCAGCAGCATGCCCTTGTAACAGAGTGTGCGGACCGACATGGACGGCACATAAAAACACTCACTGCCATCGAGCCCGGATTTGCGAATCGCATTTTCAACACGCTTGCGGATGATGAACAGTTTGCGTTCAAAATCATCCGTTGTCGGGCAGTTGTCGCTACGGCTTATAAAAACCTGGCGGATAACCGGCTCAACCAGTTTGACGCTTTCACCGAGGCCGGTATTGTTGGTCGGGACATTGCGCCAGCCAAGTAGTTGCTGGCCTTCTTCGTTGATAGTCTGCTCGATCAGTTGCTCGCAATGGCTGCGTGTGGCCTGCGGTTGAGGCAGGAACAGCATGCCGACGCCATAATTGCCGGGCTCCGGCAGACTGATCCCGAGTGCAGCGCATTCTTCGCGCAGGAATTCATCCGGAATCTGGATCAGCAACCCGGCACCGTCACCGGCATGGGGGTCAGCGCCAACTGCGCCGCGATGCGTCAGGTTTTCCAGGATACGCAGGCCCTGCTGGACAATTTCATGGCTTTTGCGGCCTTTGACGTTGGCGACAAATCCGACACCACAGGCGTCATGTTCATTGGCAGGGTCATACAGGCCCTGTATTGGAGGCAGTGTGCCAGTGGTCATCGGAAATACCTTTAATTACAGTAAGTTGAACCCATATGATCCTTGCTGGACTGGCGGGAAACCTGCGCATACGACCGACAGCCAAAAGGCCAAACAGTATAGCGCCGGACGGCCACTGGTTCAATTTGGACGGGTGTGTTTTTCCCTTTTACTTTCAGGGGCATGCAAACAGGCTAGCAGCCACTATTGCGGTTGCGCCTGCATAAAGACAACACGATAGCCGCGCTGGATTTGTTCGTCACGTATTTTCAGCAGGGCCGACTCGGCCGCTGCATGGTCCGCAAAGTGCTCACGTTTCACCCGTCCGGAGGCGCCCTGGTAGCCCCACTCACGAATCAGGGTCCAGCCTTCAAGCAGGTCTTCCTGCAGATGCAAATGGTAGTAACGTGGTGCCTTGTCACCCTCGGGCGGGATCTGCATGTAGATACGCATTGTATTAAATTAGCGGTTACGGGTATGTAGTGTCGACCGAGGGGAAGTGACAACGCAACCCGGTTTTCATTGAGTTTTATTTATAGCGCCGGGTTAAAGGTGCGTTCATATTCTGCAATGGCATAGCGGTCTGTCATCCCGGCAACATAATCGGCAACGGCGCGGGCGCACCCATCCCTGCCGTTTTTCGATTCAAGCTGACTGACGTGTTGCTGTGCCTCGATCGGCATGAGACGCGGGTCATCAAGGTAGGCCTCAAACAGGGCGGTAATGGTACGGGCAGCCTTTGCGCTCATGCGGTGGACGCGGTAATGCCGGTAGAGGCGGGTACGCAGGAAGCGCTTCAATTCGAGGTTCTTCTCGCGCATGCTGTCGCTGAAGGAGATGAGCGCTCCATCATGGTGGCGCACGGCGTCACTGTTTTCCGGGCTGGCCCGTCTCAGTTTGATCTGGCTGGTCTCAACGAGGTCAATGACCTGGCAGCCTATTAGCCGGCGCACTACTTCATGGATGGTTCGTCGTGGTGCGAGATCCGGGTACAGTGATCGTACGCTTTCGTACTGTTCCCGAAACAGTGCGACGTCAGTCAGTTCCTCGACGTCAATCAAGCCGGAGCGCAGGCCGTCATCGACATCGTGACTGTTATATGCGATCTCGTCGGCGAGGTTGGTCAGTTGTGCTTCCAGCGAGGGTTGAAGTTTTTCTATAAAGCGTCGCCCGAGTTCACCCAGTGTTTCTGCATTTTTCAGCGAACAGTGCTTGAGTACGCCTTCGCGGGTTTCAAACGTAAGGTTCAGGCCGGGGAACTCTGCGTAACGTTCTTCGAGTTCATCAATGACGCGCAGCGATTGCAGGTTGTGTTCAAAGCCACCGTAGTCTTTCATGCAGGCATTGAGTGCATCCTGGCCCGCATGTCCGAACGGCGTATGGCCAAGATCGTGTGCCAGGGCGATGCCCTCGGTCAGGTCTTCATTCACTCGCAAGGCACGCGCAATCGAGCGTGCAACCTGGGCAACTTCTATGGAATGTGTCAGCCGGGTGCGAAACAGGTCGCCTTCGTGGTTGACGAACACCTGGGTTTTGTACTCCAGGCGACGGAAAGCGGCAGAGTGAATGATACGGTCACGATCACGCTGATATTCACTGCGATAGACCGGTGCGGGCTCGGCATGCTGGCGGCCCCGGGTGCTGGCCGGATCGGATGCATAGGGTGCAAGCAAGTTGCCATGATCGTTTGCCGCTGGCGTGCTCACAGATTCAGGCCGCTGATCTCAGCAACTCGCCAAGCAGTTCTGCCTTGAAGTCGCCCGTGACAATGGCGTCACCAATGGCTTTCAGAAGTACCAGTCGCAACTCACCCTCAACAACCTTTTTGTCAATGGCCATTAGTTCCATGAACTGTGCTTCACTCATTTCCGCTGGCGGAGAGGTGGGCAGACCGGCCTGTTGCAGTAAATGTTTTGTGCGTTGCACTGTTTCAGTCGACACCCACCCATGACGTGCGGATAAATCAGCGGCCATCAGCATACCGGTTGCGACGGCCTCGCCGTGCAACCAGTTGCCATAGCCAGTGCCGGTCTCTATGGCATGGCCGAAGGTGTGTCCGAGGTTAAGCAGGGCGCGCTGCCCGCTCTCGCGCTCATCGGCGGCGACTATTTCCGCCTTGATGGAACAGGAGCGTTCAATGGCATAGGCCAGTGCCTGTTTGTCACGTGACCGCAGTGCCGCCATGTTGGTTTCCAGCCAGTCAAAAAAACCGGCATCGCGGATCAGTCCGTACTTGATCACCTCCGCGAGACCGGCCGAGAGTTGCCGGTCATCGAGGGTATCGAGGGTATCGGTGTCGATGATGACGCACCCGGGCTGATGAAAGGCGCCGATCATGTTCTTTCCCAGTGAATGATTAACGCCGGTTTTGCCGCCGACCGAGGAGTCCACCTGCGCCAGCAGGGTCGTCGGTATTTGCAGGAAGGCCACACCGCGCTGATAACTGGCGGCGGCAAAACCGGTGATATCACCGACGACGCCACCACCCAGCGCAACCAGTGTGCAGTCACGGTTAAAGCGCTGTTCCAGCAAGGCCGTGAAAATGATATTCAGGGTGTCGAGATTCTTGTACTGCTCGCCATCGGGAAGAATGACGGCTGCCGTGTCGAAATCCGACAACTGTTGCCTGACGTTCTCCAGATACAGGGGCGCAATGGTGTCATTGGTGACTATCATTATCTGCCGGCTATGTATGTGCGGAGTCAGCAGATCCGCATTGTCGAGCAATTGTTGCCCGATATGTATGGGGTAGCTGCGGCTGCCGAGTTCAACTGTCAGGGTTTTCATGTGTCTTAATCTGAGGGGCTGATTGATCGAGCATATCCAAAAATGATGGCGGAGAGCAAAAAACAATAACTATTTTGCCAGTCGCCGCAAAATTTTATTGACCACGTCGCGTACCCGCATGCCATCTGTCTCGATGACAAGGTCGGCGATTTCACGATAGAGGGGGTCACGAACGACCATCAGTTCTTCAAGTTTTGCGCGCGGGTCGGCGGTTTGCAGTAATGGCCGGTGGCGGTCTTTCCGGGTGCGCTTGAGCTGCTGATTAACCGAGGCATGCAGATAAATCACCCGTCCACGCGTTTTCAGGTGTTCCCGGTTGGCCGGATCCAGTACCGCACCACCACCGGTTGCAAGCAGGATGTTCGGCAAACGGGTCAGTTCATCGATGACGGCTGCCTCACGTTTACGGAAACCGCTCTCGCCTTCCAGCTCAAATATCAGCGGGATATCCACTCCGGTACGTGATTCGATCTCGTGATCACTGTCTAGGAAGGGCAGGCCAAGCTGTTTTGCCAGTTGTCGGCCGATGGTGGATTTTCCGGCACCCATTGGGCCCGTCAGAAACAAACTGCCCGGCGTATTCATGCCGGGCAGATATGACAGATTATGTGCTTGCTGGCAAGTGCTGCCAGCATCGTGTGGCTAGATATTGAGGTCTTCCTTGACGATCTTGGGTGTCACGAAGATCAGTAATTCTGCCTTGTCATTGGTAATGGACGTGTTCTTGAACATCCAGTCAACCAGTGGCAGTGAACCGAAGAACGGTACCCTGTCTATCTCCTCGATCTTCTCCTGTTCATAGATGCCACCAAGGACCAGCGTTTCGCCGTTATCGACAAGCACCTGGGTAGAGACCTCGTTGGTATCGATACTGGGCACGCCAAGGTAGACTTCACCGACACTGTCCTTTTTGACATCCAGGTCCATGATGATGCGATCATCCGGTGTGATCTGCGGTGTGACTTTCAGTTCCAGCACGGCATCCTTGAATGAAACCGAGGTGGCACCACTCGAGGTCGCTTCCTGGTAGGGAATTTCTACACCTGACTGAATGAAGGCTGTCTTCTGGTTGGACGTAAGTACCCTTGGGCTTGAGATAACTTCGCCCTGGCCCTCTGCTTCCATGGCGGTGAGTTCCAGATTGAGCATATAGCTGCCAATCTTGCCGACGGCGAGACCGATGGAACTGGTTGCTCCGATAACCGGCAGGTCTACCAGCAGTCCATCAGGTCGAAAGCCCGGATTAATGATGTTGTTGCCTGTGATGCTGTCCAGGGTACCGCCTGCTGCTATGACGTTCTCGCCATTATTGAATGTGGTTCGCTTGCTCCAGCCAAACTTGACACCGAGATCCCTGGAAAAGTCATTACTGGCAATCACGATACGCGACTCGATCAGTACCTGTCTGACCGGTATATCCAGGGTGGCAACCAGTTGTCTAACCTCTACCAGTTTTGAGGCTGTATCCTGTACCAGCAGTGTATTGGTGCGCTCATCGGTGGTTACCATGCCGCGATCAGACATCAGCGTGGTGTCGGCACTCTTCAACAATGATGCCAGATCCGATGCCTTTGCATAGTTGACCTGGATGAATTCAGAATACAGTGGTTCCAGTTCCTCAATTTGTTTCTGTGATTCCAGTTCCAGTTTTTCGCGGGCGGCGATTTCTTCACTGGGCGCAACCAGCATCACATTGCCGCTCTGGCGCATCGCCAGTCCCTTGGTCTTGAGGATAATATCGAGAGCCTGATCCCAGGGAACATTCTTCAATCGCAGTGTCAGGCTGCCGCGAACGGTGTCACTGACAACGACGTTGATACCTGTAAAGTCCGCGATCAGCTGCAATACTGAACGTACTTCGATATCCTGGAAGTTTAGTGACAAGCGTTCACCGGAGTAGCCGAATTCATCCTTCTTGCTGGCTTCGACCTGTTCCTTGGTGAGCGCCTTTACCTCTATGGTAAACTGATTATTGGATTGGTAGGCCAGGTAATCGTAATCGCCCATGGGTGTAATCACCATGTGGACATTGTTGCCACGGGTGTATGTGTCAATGGTTTTAACCGGTGTTGCAAAATCAAGCACATCAAGCCGGCGTTCCAGTTCTTCAGGCAACTGTGCACGGTAGAAGTCGACGATTACCTTGCCACCCTGCTGTTGCATGTCAACCGGGATGGACGGGTCCGAGAGGTTAACAATGACCCGGCCCTGACCGTCTTCACCGCGACGGAAATCGATGTTGGTGATGGTGTCGGTACCACCACCGGCTGCGCGTGATGCAACTGCAGCGGCTTCTGATTGTTCGCTACCGGCGTTTTGCACCACCAGGATCACCTGGTTGCCCTCTGTACGCGCCTCGTAGGGAACCATGTCTACCAGGTTTACGACAACACGGGTGCGGTTCTGTGCTTCAACGGCGGTGATGCTCTCGGCCATACCAATGCCAATGCTTTGCGAGCGCTGCTGCAGACCGTTACCGGTATCCGGGAAGTCCAGGGCAATACGCGCTGGATTATCAATGGTGAAGCTCAACGGTGCGGGAGCGGGTTTGCTCAGAGTCAGGGTGATTTGTGCCTTGTTACCGGGCAGTTCGGCAAAATCAACGGATTGCAGCGTATTGCCGGCGGCCGTATCGGCTGCACTGACAGGTGTAATACAGCCGGCAAACAGGCAGCCTGCGACAATGGCGTCACGCCACAGCTTGTGGGTGCGATGTTTGATGGTTTGCATCATTGTTGGTTCACCTGTAGGCAAGCGGTCTGGCAAGTTTCCGATCATTGATTTCACCCTGTGGGATTATTCGCTGATTGCTATTGATGACTGGCG
>Ga0316193_10003199_pt1 | contig 11753 bp, 12 predicted proteins | sample MerIslsedime2_MG_FD_207735 | JGI IMG/M metagenome (GOLD analysis project Ga0316193, IMG submission 207735) | Coastal sediment microbial communities from Maine, United States - Merrow Island sediment 2 | ecosystem: Environmental > Aquatic > Marine > Coastal > Sediment | place: USA: Maine... | reverse complement strand
CCAATCCGGGCTTGCACCACTCACGACGGGCGGGGGCGTTGCAGGACCAGTAGCCGAACCTGGCGCAGAAACGGCGCCTGCGGGTGCATTGCTGGAAATCACACCACTGACCAGCCCTAAAGTGCGTTCGGGTTCGCCTTCTGGAGCCACCGTTACAATGATTTGGCGTATCGTATCGCTGCCAGTTGGCCGCAATTCAACGGAATACTGCCAGGTCACGCCAGCCATTTCCTTGATCCCGCTTTTCTTGGGGGTCTTCGATAAATCGCTTTGCAGGCGCAACTCAGTGATCTGGTCGAAGGCAATCCAGCTTGCGATCGTTTTTTCCTGCATGAGTCGGGTGGCATTAACCATTTGCATGATAGCGCCATAGAGGGCCATAAATGACACCACTACGATAGCCAGGGCCACAACGACCTCGACCAGGGTGAAGCCATGCTGGGAAGCACGATTATTAATAGCGGAATGCCTGGTTTCACCAGGTCCGTCGACAGGCATTCTGGTGTGCCTAAAAATCATCTGGGCTCACTTCGATTTCGCCATCGGCGGCCGCTGTTAATAATACAGCGCCATCGGAAAAGGTGGGGTAAAAGCGTGCACTAAAAGGGGGTGCCAGGTCTCCGCTGGAGAACAGATATACCTGCGGTACATACTCATCGTCGTCGTCATCCTTATTATCGTTCCGGTCGTAATCCAGGTCGATTTCCTTGCCCTCGATGATGAGGTCAATCGCGAAATCATCACCCAGGTTTCGAGCTTTCAGCAGCTTGTCATCTTCGAGGGGTATCCATTCCCAGATCTGCAGTCCATCCTCATCTATGCCAGCTACACGAGCCGAAAACTCGTAGCCATGCTGATAAAAATGCAGCCCGATTTCTCGGCCCTGCATGGTGGCTTCTTCATTGGCGAGATTAATCAGGGCTTCGAGGCGACGCGCGTGCTCGGTGGTCGGATCATCGCCGAAGGAGCCCACTGACAAAGTAAAGATGGATACCAGTATCCCGATGATCACCACTACTATCATGATTTCCAGCAATGAGAAACCATAAGCCGCCAACCGATTGGGGAGCATTGGTGATGAGGGTTGGCGGATAGACGAAGTCATAGCCGGTGACCCGCCGCCAGGGCTATTCGCTATGCCAGTTCCCGATGTCGGCATCCAGTCCTTCGCCACCTTCCTGACCATCGCGTCCGAACGAATACAGGTCAACTTCACCACGTTCTCCCGGAGACTGATACTGAAACTCATTGTTCCACGAATCTTTGGGAATTACGTCGATGTAACCGCGGTCGCGGCCAGGTGGATTGAGCAATACTTCAAGCCCTTCATCCGATGTAGGGTAGCGCGAGTGATTCATGCGGTAGGTATCTAGCGCTACCTGCAGGTTCCTGATCTGTACCTTGGTGGCCGTCACTTCCGCATCATCCAGCACCCCAAAAATATTGGGTGCGATCAGGCTGACCAGTATTCCCAGAATAATGACCACAACCATTATTTCGATAAGGGTAAAGCCGCGTTGGCGGCGTATTCGGGGTGCAGAATAAGTTTTCATATTACTAATCCGTTCTCTACGCTATTAGGCATCCTGCCATCGGCCCGGCTGCCAAAAGCGTTCTTGGCCGCACAAACCCGGTTCGCCCGGCAATTATGCAATCGGGCCGAAAATATGGCTGCAACGTGCGCATTATAACTATCTGCATGAAAATATATTGATTTTGCGTCCATCTCACCTATTTCTCGCAGCCACGACCTGTATTTGGCATCTATTGCCCAATGGTGCTTACCCGAGTCAGCGCAATCGGTATAATCCCGGCGCATTTCGGCGTTCCGGGAACCGCGGCAGCGCCTTTATTAGGGGGCAGTAGTAATGACGAACAAAGACAATCGATTTTCTGTGCCGGGCCAAGTAACGCTTGTAACCGGTGCGTCCCGTGGTATCGGCGCTTCCATTGCCGATGATCTCGGCGCGGCGGGCGCTGTTGTTATAGGCACGGCGACGACGGCTGATGGCGCGGCCAAGATTAGCGCCAGGTTCGCTGCGGCCGGTATAGAAGGGCGGGGCGCGGTTCTGGATATTGCCGACAGGGGCGCGGCGACGGCCCTGGTAAAGGACATCGAAAGCGCGGAAGGCGCTGTGACTATACTCGTAAACAATGCCGGCATTACCCGGGACAATCTATTGCTGCGAATGAAAGATAATGAGTGGGATGAGGTTATTGCTACCAATCTCAGTGGGGTCTTTCATCTGTCGAAAACCTGCTTGCGCGGCATGATGAAGGCCAGAACGGGGCGTATTATAAGCATTGCGTCGGTGGTGGGCGTCATGGGCAATGCCGGGCAGGCCAATTATGCGGCCGCAAAGGCTGGCATCATTGGTTTCAGCAAATCGATGGCACGCGAAGTTGGTTCGCGGGGTATTACCGTCAACGTGATTGCACCCGGCTTTATTAAGACCGACATGACCGAGGCTCTGGGAGATGAGCAGCGGGCTGCACTTGTGCAGCAGGTTCCATTGAGTCGCCTGGGCGAAGCAGAGGATATATCCAGCGCAGCACTGTTTCTGGCATCACCGGCCGGCAGCTACATCACCGGCGAAACACTCCATGTAAACGGCGGAATGTATATGATTTAGCGGTTTTGACCGCTTTTGCCCGTGAGTTGGGGCCATTTGAATACCCATCACAGGAAAATTTACTGTAGATTCCGGTTTGTCAGACTTCCAACGGTATGCCGTGTCCCTTAGAATACGCGGCAACTGCTAGACCGCTATTCCAATACACATTTATTAATGACCAGCTTGATCCTTATACAGAGGGAACTAGGAAAAATGAGCAACATTGAAGAACAGGTAAAAAACATCGTCGCCGAACAACTCGGTGTGAAAGGTGAAGAAGTCAAAAACGAATCATCCTTCGTTGATGATCTTGGTGCTGATTCACTGGATACGGTGGAGTTGGTCATGGCTCTTGAAGAAGAGTTCGAGACCGAAATCCCTGATGAGGAAGCCGAAAAGATCACGACGGTTCAGCAGGCGATTGATTTCATCAACGCACATCCCGGTAAGTAACCGGTAGTTGCTACCGGACCCGGGTATCAAAACAACCAGGCCAGAATCTCATGAGTAAACGACGTGTAGTCGTTACCGGCATGGGCACTGTTGCGCCCACAGGGAACGACACAGCAACTGCTTGGCAAAACACCGTGCAGGGGCGGAGTGGCATCGGGCCTATAGACGGCTCATTTGATGTGTCTGATTTCGGTACGCGTTTTGGCGGGCGCATCAGAGACTTCGATGTTTCGCCCTATATGTCACCGAAAGAAGCGCGCAAAGTCGACATGTTCATTCAGTATGGTATTGCAGCCGCTACTGAAGCCATGGAGGACTCTGGGCTTGAAATTACCGATGCCAATCGTCACCGTTTTGGTGTTGCGATGGGTTCGGGTATCGGCGGGCTGGGAACCATCGAGGCGAATTACGGCAAATATATAGAATCGGGTAACAATCCGAGGCGTATATCGCCGTTTTTTGTGCCGGGCAGTATCATCAATATGATCTCCGGTCATGTGTCGATTAAGTATGGCCTGACAGGGCCGAATATTGCTTTGGTTACGGCGTGTACGACCTCGACTCACTGCGTCGGCATAGGTGCTCGCACCATTGCCTATGGTGATGCGGACGTGATTCTGGCCGGTGGTGCAGAGCATGCGACAACAGCGCTTGGGTTGGGTGGTTTTGGCTCAGCCAAGGCACTTTCCACGCGCAACGACGATCCGCAGGCAGCCAGTCGTCCCTGGGATAGAGATCGTGACGGGTTTGTTCTGAGTGATGGCGGGGCCTGCCTGGTGCTTGAAGAACTAGAGCACGCACAACAGCGTGGTGCGACTATATACGCAGAATTGTCCGGCTTTGGCATGAGCGGTGATGCCTATCACATCACGGCGCCGCCGGAAGACGGTGACGGCGCAGCCCGTTGTATGGCCTCCGCAATCGCTGATGCCGGTCTGAATCCTGAAGACGTGGACTACGTGAATGCACATGGCACTTCGACCCCATTAGGCGACGTTGCCGAAACTCGGGCCGTCAAAAAAGTATTCGGTGACCATGTTGGCAATTTGCTGGTGAGTTCAACCAAATCCACCAACGGGCATCTGCTTGGTGCGGCGGGTGGCCTGGAAGCTGTTTTCTGCGTTAAGGCACTGCAGGAACAGGTTGCACCACCAACCATTAACCTTGATAACCCTGGCGATGAGTGCGACCTTGATTACGTTGCAAATGAAGCGCGGGACGCTGCGCTTAACGTAGCTATCAGTAATTCATTCGGATTCGGCGGAACCAACGGCAGTTTGCTGTTCAGAAAATTTCAATAAAGCTCGTTGAAAGTGACCTCAGCGACGGGTAATCAGACCCGCTCCTGCACGCATGAAGTTCTCCGCCTTCCCGGGGAAGCCAACCTGCGGGCGCTGGCACGATTAAACCCTGCTCGCTATCCTTTCCTGCTGCAAAGCAGCGCATCAGGGCCTGACCTGGCCCGATACGATATTTTGTTTGGATTTCCCGGAGAGACACTCGCACTGTCCGGCGGGCATGAGTTGTCGGGTCCGTATGCTGCGGCGAACGGTACCTTCCTCGAGTCGCTGGACGAATGGTGGCGGCATGCGACGGACCCAAATCCTTCACGGACCGATGAGTCATTGTTGCCTTTTACAGGTGGCTGGTTTCTCTATCTGAGCTACGAACTGGCCAACGAAGTTGAACCAGGTCTCAATCTCCTTGCAGATCCGACACTGCCCATCGCATTTGCGACCCGAATTCCACTTGCTGTCATTGTCGACCGATATGAAGATGCTGCTTTTATTGTGGCTGAGCAGGGCCTGTCGATTCCGATCCAGGAGGTGCTAGCTGATATAGCGACGACTCAAGTTGAGCCCGATTCTGCCGGTCAGTCGACGTTGTTGGAGCTGCGGGAAGACCCGGCGGAAGAATTTATTTCGGCCGTAGGCGAGGCCCAACGGTATATCCGCGAGGGTGATGTTTTTCAGGCGAATCTATCGCGATGCTGGCAGGCACGCTTCGCAGACGACGTCGATCCGATAAGCCTGTATACGCGATTGTGCGAGACCAATCCCGCACCGTTTGCCGGGTTGGTTCTGCAAGATAACTTTGCGTTGATCTCTTCTTCACCCGAGCGTCTGGTTAAACGCAAAGGGCTTCGTATCGATACCCGTCCTATTGCGGGGACGCGTCCCCGCAACGAGCCGCCGGAAATGGCAGCAGCGCGCAAACAGGAACTCCTGAGTCATCCCAAAGAACGAGCTGAACATGTCATGCTTATCGACCTCGAACGTAACGATCTTGGGCGGGTGTGTCTCGGCGGTAGTATTTCGGTCGATGAGCATATGGTCGTTGAGAGCTATTCGCACGTCCATCATATTGTATCCAACGTAACAGGCACTGCCCGAAGTGACCTGACGCCCGGAGAACTGATACGCGCAGTTTTTCCAGGAGGTACGATCACCGGCTGCCCTAAGGTACGCTGCATGGAAATTATCCGTGAACTTGAGCAACGTTCGCGTGCTGCGTACACGGGGTCTATGGGCTATCTGAATCTGAACGGTGATTGCGACCTGAATATACTGATCAGAACCATGCTGGTGCGGCAGGATCGCGTTGAGTTTGCCGCAGGTAGCGGTATCGTCGCTGATTCAGACCCGCACGCAGAACTTGATGAAACGCGGGCTAAAGCGAAAGGGCTTATCCTTGCATTAGGCGGGGATGCGCCGCATGCATGAGGTGCTATGGCTTGGATAGATGGCTGATAAATGGTGTTGCGGGCGATTCGATATCGGTTTCGGACCGGGGGCTGAGCTACGGTGATGGCCTGTTCGAAACCATTGCGGTGCGCGCCGGTCAGTGTCGCTTCCTGGATGCTCATCTCGACCGGCTGGCGGCTGGTTGTGCGCGAGTGGGAATTCCTGCAGGGGACAGGCTACAACTCATCACTGAACTGGAACAATTGGTCGGCACGACAGTGCATGCCACCGCAAAAATTATTGTCACGAGAGGCACGGGGCCACGGGGTTACAGGCCGCCAGTTGAATGCAGCCCAACCCGGATAGTGGGTGTGCAAATCACCCGGCCTGCGGCGTTAGCTGCCACGAACGTTCGCGTTCGCTATTGCGACACCTTAATCAGTCGAAATCCGGCGCTGGCAGGTTTGAAAACCCTGAATCGCCTGGAGCAGGTGCTTGCTCGGGCAGAATGGGACGACAGGGGCATCGAAGAAGGACTTATGCTGAACGATCGGGGTGAAGTAGTTTGCGGTACGATGAGCAACCTGTTTTTTACTCGTGTCGGTATATTGATTACGCCCCCGCTGAACGAATGTGGTGTGGGCGGCATCATGCGCCAGGCTGCAATGCAGGTCGCCCAAAGCATGGGTATAGAAGTGCAGGAGCGGATAGTGAATAAGGCAGACCTGAAGAGCGCGGATGATATTTTTCTCAGTAACGCGTTAATCGGAATAAGGCCAGTTGCGGAATTGGCCGGAATTAATTATCAGCGCAGCGATGTAACGAAGCGGATTATGCAGGGCCTTTTTGATATGGGAGTTTTTGAGTGCGGTTTATAACAAAGTTCCTGATGCTGGGGCTGCTGTCAGTGGCTGTGCTGGGCGCGTTTGGATGGTTGGCCATGCAGTCTTACATGACGGCGTCTGTCGACGCTCTTTCTGAACCGCTGGTATTTGAGGTGCAGGAAGGTGCGTCGCTGAACCGGGTTGCCGCCGATTTGGGTGAGCTGCAGGTGTTGCGCTGGCCGCGTCTGTTTACTTTATGGGGGCGCCTGAACGGTGAGGCCCATCGCGTACAGGCTGGCGAGTATTTGCTCGAACCGGGCATGAGTCCTGTAAATATTCTTGACCAGTTTGTGGAAGGGCGTGTCAAGTTATATGCGTTTACTATACTGGAAGGCTGGACATACAAGGAAATACTGGCCGCACTCGCAGAGAATTCAGCCATAGTTGCCACGCTTGATTCTGCTGCCCCATCCCTGGATGGAATACTGGGCGGGATAGCAGACGAGCAGATTGCGGCTGTGACGAATCCGGAAGGATTGCTTTTCCCGGAAACCTATTTTGTACCAAAGAATTCCACCGATGCCGAGGTGCTGAGGAAGGCAGCAGAGCTGATGCAATTGCGACTTGCAGAGGCATGGGAAAATCGCGACGAGGGGCTGCCCTTAAACAGTCCGTATGAATTGCTGACGCTGGCATCCATCGTTGAGCGTGAGACAGCAGTGGATAGCGAACGAACCCAGGTTGCTGGTGTTTTCATACGTCGGCTGCGAATAGGTATGCGACTGCAGACGGACCCCACGGTTATTTACGGTCTGGGCGATCAATACGATGGCAACCTGACCCGGCGGCATCTGCTGACAGACAATCCTTACAACACGTATACACGCGGTGGGCTGCCGCCCACGCCTATAGGCATGCCGGGCAAGGCATCACTGCAAGCGGCTGGCCACCCGGATGACGGCGACGCACTGTATTTCGTGGCCTCGGGCGAAGGCGACGGTACGCACGTGTTCAGCGCGACACTGGAAGAGCACAACGCTGCTGTGGCTGCTTATATCTCGCAGTTACGCAAGACGAACCGCGCCAGGCGGGAAAACAAGGGGATAAACTAGTGGCGCTACCGTCGCATACAGGCCGGTTTATTACGATCGAGGGTATCGAGGGTGTTGGCAAGTCAACCAACGTCAATTTTATCGCGGACTATTTTCGCGCCAAAGGCGATATCGTGCATGTCACCCGGGAGCCCGGTGGCACCGAGATCTCGGAACGAATTCGCAACCTTATATTGGAGACGCCGGGCGATGGTTTGTCCGATCTGGGTGAGTTGTTGCTGATGTTTGCGGCGCGAGCAGAGCATGTGACCGGGTTGATCAGGCCAGCGCTGGAAAGGGGTGAAACGGTCATTTGTGATCGTTTTATCGATGCCAGTTTCGCGTACCAGGGCGGCGGGCGTGGCTTGGATAAGGGCATAATTGCAACTTTGCGGGACATCGTCCTGGCTGGGTTGCAGCCTGATTTGACTGTTTTGCTGGATGCGCCGACCGAAGTGTCGGCCCAGCGCATCGCCGGGCGGGAATGGCAGGATCGGTTCGAGCAGGAGCGAGCGGAGTTTTTTGGTCGCGTGCGCTCGGCCTATTTAGATATTGCGGGCCAGGAGCCGGACAGGGTTAGGATTATCGATGCCAGTCAACCATTGGCTCAGGTTCAGGCTGCTATCAGTGAGGAACTGGTAAGAACCTTCATTTAATTTTAGGTAAGCATCATAAACCATTGTTACAAATAGAGAAGAAAATTGATGGTCTCCCGTGGCTTACGGAGATAAAAGATCAGTTGAGCGGCCTGCTCAGCGCGGGTAAATGTCCGCATGCCTTGCTTGTTCACGGTCGTGCGGGCACTGGTCGACGTCAGTTGGCGCTATGGTTTGCCGAAACGATGCTGGGCTTTGACCCGCTTCGGGTAGCGGGGGCGGCCGATGGCGACGATACAGAAGGCGCAACCCACCCCGATCTGTGCGTTATTCAGCCTTTAAGGGACAAGAAGACCCAGAAGCTTAAGAAAAGCATAGGCATAGACCAGATACGGGAAACGTTGATCAGCGACTTCCTGCAATTGACCAGCCATGGCAGCTCCGGCCGGCTCGTGCTGATCTGGCCCGCCGAACGCATGACCCTGGATGCCGCGAACTGCCTGCTGAAATCGCTCGAAGAGCCGCCAGACGGGGTAATTCTGGTGCTTATCACCGAATCGATCCGGAAGCTGCCGGCAACGATCGTCAGCCGCTGCCAGCGCGTGCGCGTCGCCGTGCCAGCAAGGGAGCAGGGGCTGGCCTGGCTGCAGGGCGAGGCGCCCGGGGCTGATCTTGGCAATCTACTGGATTTTGCGGGTGGTGCACCCCTGGCAGCGCTGGATTTACATCGGTCGAGCTTCGCTGAAGCTGCGGTGCAGTATGCTCAGGATCTGCGAGGGCTGGAGCAACGCCAGTTGAATCCGGTGGAGGTCGCCAGTCGCTGGCAAGCGAATGCCGATCTGGCTTTGCGGTGGCTGGACTGGCGACTGTCCCGGCGAATACGAAGCGCTCTGGAAGAGGGCTCGTCGGCTAGCCAACAATCCATTAAGGCCAGTTTTCGGCAAATGACTCAGATTCGCGAACTACGTCGCTTACTTAACGGCGGAATAAACGCAGAATTGAGCATCGCCGGATTATTAATGGATTGGTACGGTGGCCTTGGTCACCCGTAAATTGGATCGAATATGTCTAAACCAGGACTTTTAACGCTGACCATCAAGGACAAATCAGCGCTGTATCTCGCCTACATGCCCTTTGTGCGCAATGGCGGCTTGTTTATCCCCACGAGTGGCAGCTATGGCCTGGGCGATGAAGTATTCATGCTGCTCAATCTAATGGGTGAGGATGACAAAATCCCGGTAGCAGGCAGTGTTATCTGGATGACGCCCAAGGGTGCCCAGGGCAAACGCATGACCGGTATTGGTGTGCAATTCAGTGAGCAGGACAACGGGGCAACCCTGAAGAAAATTGAAAATTACCTGGCGGGCGCGCTGGGTGGGGACAAACCGACCCATACAATGTAATTCGCGAGGCAATCCGGCAGCTGTAATTTAGCTGTCAGCCGCCTGTCGTGGGCACTGATTAAGGATTACACGTCCCGTTCGCTGGTGTTCAAGCCGCCGCGAAGGACCTTGGTAGTAAATCCACGTTCATTGAGAATGAATGCACCGGCAGAACTGCGACGGCCCGTGTCACAGCAGACGATGTATTTCTTATCCTTATCCAGTTGATTCAGCTTCAGGCGAATAAAATAAAGTGGCACATTCAATGCGCCATCTTCGTGAAAGCTCTCAAACTCGCTGGGCAACCGAACATCCAGCCATTGTGCACCTTCGGCAACCAGGCTTTTGGCCTCCGCATAATCGACCCGGTCCAGCATGGGTTCGTTGAGCAGGTTGCGAAAATCATCCTTGGATAGCCGCATTACCGAACCGTCGCTTACCATGGTGATAGTTGCGTTGCGCTTGCTCTCCGAAATGAGGGCTTCCTCACCAAAGGTGTCGCCGGGGCCCAGTTCAGCTAACCTGATGCCTTCTTTGTTGAGCGGTGTTTCCCGCACGACGCTGCACTGGCCGCGGATGATTGCAAAAAAATAGTCACCATCGTCACCCTGTTTAATGATGACTTCACCCGCCTTGCAATTGACCTGCTGCATACGGATGAAAATGGCCTGAATGTTGGCTGGGGGGATTCGATGAAAAGCCTGCGTTTGCAGCAAGGTCATCATCCAGTCGTCTTCCTCGCCGGAGCCGCCGTCTTGCAATTCAGTAACTTCATAATTGCCAGTCTGGTCCCACGTCAGCATAACGTCGAGTAATTCAGTATCTACGGATACATACTCAACATCTTCCATGGCTCGTGCCGTGCACTGACGAGGCAGGTGCGGTGCTATGGCCGTATGGGCCTCCAGTGTGCCAGCCTCGATAACGCTCAGTTCACCGGCTTCATTGCGTAACTCCAGCGAACCCGATACCAGATAGTAGGCGCGCTTATCCTTGTCACCGATTTTAAACAGTCGTTGCCCCGGCTCCAGCGCCTGAATACTGGTTTTCTGTGCGAGCGCTTCAAGGTTCTGACGTTTCAGCCCATCCATGGGAGAAAAACGCTTTAACACTTCGTTTGTAAGTACGGTCGGCATGGTGTTTTGTTTTAAGGCCTTAGCAGTCTGGCTGGTTTCTTGGTATTGCCGCACAACGGCAACAACCGGTGTATTGTACGGACAGATTCGTGTTCGCGAAAGGCGCTAGTTCACGCCCTGGCAGGCTGCTTCTGCAAATTATCATTGCCCAGCTTTTCCCAGCCGGGCGCGGGCTTAAAGCGGTCGCCATACTTAATCTGCAGCTGCTCGAGTTGGCCCACAATGTTCGCAATACCTTCCTGACGCGAGTATTGGATGGGCCCCCCGCGAAACGGAGCGAAACCCGAGCCAAAGATGGTGCCCGCGTCAGCGAGGTCTGCATCAGCAACCACACCGCTGGCTACGCAAGCCACAGCTTCATTGATGAGTGACAACATTAGTCGCTGTTGCGACTCTGGTGTGTAGTCGATGCTGGCATTGGCATCTTTTACGGTCTTGTCCGAGGCCCATTTATAGAAACCCTGTCCCGATTTGCGCCCCAATTTGCCGCTGGTAACCATATCCTGAAGGCCGGGCGGCAGTTCGCGATGAATAGTGTCGCCGAGTATTTCGGCGACATGCAGGAGTATATCGAGCCCGACGCTGTCCGCGAGTTCGAGCGGTCCGACCGGCATGCCAAAATCGACTGCGGCCTGGTCAATCGCTTCGGGCGTCAGGCCTTCAGCGCGCAGGCGGAAGGCTTCATCCATGTACGGAGCCAGAATACGGTTGACCAGGAATCCCGGTAGGCCGCGACAGGGTAGTGGTAACTTGCCGATCTGGCGAACGAAGGCGGTGCCGGCATCCACCGCAGCGTGCAACGTAGTTGGGCTGTGCACTACTTCGATAAGCGGCATGAGCGCGACCGGGTTGAAAAAATGCAATCCAATTAGTCGTGAGGGCGCGGTCAGGCAGGAGGCAATATCCCGTAGCGGAATGCTGGACGTGTTCGTTGCCAGTAGCGCATCCGGTCGGGCGCGTTTTTCCACCTCG
>Ga0316193_10003198_pt1 | contig 11753 bp, 10 predicted proteins | sample MerIslsedime2_MG_FD_207735 | JGI IMG/M metagenome (GOLD analysis project Ga0316193, IMG submission 207735) | Coastal sediment microbial communities from Maine, United States - Merrow Island sediment 2 | ecosystem: Environmental > Aquatic > Marine > Coastal > Sediment | place: USA: Maine... | reverse complement strand
CAGCCGTTCGATCTCCCTGCTACCGAGTGCGACCCCGAAAAACTGCGCCGCCAGGTCCGGAATTTGATGCGCTTCATCAATAATGATGGCTTCCGCGCCTGGCAAAAACTCGATGAATCCTTCTTCTTTCATCGCCAGATCGGCAAGCAACAGGTAGTGATTGACCACCACCATGTCGGCATCCTGAGCCGCACGCCGCGCGCGGACGACATGGCACTTTTGATACACCGGGCACTCGCTGCCCAGGCAATTGTCCGCATTTGATGTAACCAGCGGCCAGATCGGCGAGTCCTCCGCAACATCCACCAGCTCGGCCTTGTCACCACTTTCGGTACGGTGCCGCCACATGCGAACGACATTCAAATCGTCGATCATCGAATTCGTCGCCGCATGATCGGCAATCGTATCCAGCCGATGCAGGCACAGATAATTTGCACGACCTTTCAATAACGCCGTCGTGACAGGCCTCCCGACCGCCTGACTTATCAGTGGCAGGTCACGATGATACAGCTGGTCCTGCAGTGCCTTCGTGCCCGTCGATATAATCGTCTTTCGGCCGCTCATCAGCGCCGGCAGCAAATACGCAAACGTCTTTCCCGTTCCTGTCCCCGCTTCCACCACCAACTGCCCCACATCCGCAATGGTCTCAGCCACCGCTTCAGCCATCCACGCCTGCCCGGCCCGCGGCTGAAATCCGGGCAACAGCTTGCGCAGCGGACTCTCAGGCCCAAAAAAATCGTTCAGGGATATCACAACAGCGGCACTATACCGTGTGGGTTCTAAAAAGCATTCTGCAAAACGTGAAAATGTTGGTGAATTGTAGGTGCTCCCTGGTTGTTTGGTATGGCTTGTTCGCAGGCGCGCGCGGCACCTGGCATGTCCTTTTACGGGATGGCGGCCTCCGGTTCCCTCCGGTCCGCTTTATTCCCGCAAAAGGACATCCCATGCACCACGCCCTTTTAGAGTTGACCATGGCGTTGGGATCTTCGCGGCTGGAAGCCGCTCCCACAGGTACCGCATTGCCTGTGGGAGCGGCATCTTGCCGCGATCAAACCCGAGAAAACCGAGGCAAGAACCTCCCCGAACCCGAGACAATGATGACTGGGGCATGTGGGCGGGGGGAACCTTTGCGGGAATAAAGCGGACCGAAGGGAGCCATCCCGTAAAGGTTTCACCGGCGCGCAGGCCCCGTGCGCAAAACTCGACGCCTGGACACTTTAACCGCTTGAAAATACTAGCAATTTCTCCGCTCAACCAGTAACACTTAAACAGAACAAATTTTCGCCAAAAAGACTTGACATCTACCCCCAACAGTCCTATTGTGCATTGCAACATTGCTGCACTGCACAAAAAAGGAGATTCCCATGAAATTGCAGATTGAAAATTCAATTAGTCGTATCGCGGACGAAGCCCGCGGTCGTTACTTCGAGCTCCTTAAAGGTGCTCGCCAACAGACAGAAAGTGCCGCTGGAAAGGTTAGCAAGGGCAAGGGTCCGGTCAAAACCGTATCCAAACTGAGCCTGAAGCTATCCGCGGTATCGCACAAGACAGCCGATAAGGTGCTGAAACAGCAGACGCGTATGGTTGAAAACCAGATTGATGCGTTTGCAAGACGATTGCATGCCGCTGCTGCCGCAAAAGACGTTCGTGACCTGGTAGGCACACAGCTTCGCCTGATTCCGGAGAATGCTTCACGGTTTGCCAGCGATGCTCGTGACACGCTGGGCATAGTTACCTCGGCTGGCCAGGAAGTAGGCAAGCTGGTCAAGGGCACCGTCGCAGAATTGCGCGGCATAGCACAGCCCAAGAAGACCGCGAAGAAAGCACCTAAGAAAGCACCGAAGAAGACAGCGAAAAAAGCCAGCAAGAAAAAGGCAAAAGCAAAGAAAGCACCGGCCAAGAAAGTTGCGGCACCAAAAGTACCGGACGTAGCCAGCGAGCAACAGGCGGCTTAAGAGTTTTACAGTTCCCCCTTAAGATCTGAATTTCAGATCGAAAGCTTGAGGCGCGGATTCCCCGGTGGAATCCGCGTTTTTTTTGCCGTTTGATCGCCAATATGGGGGATGAATATGGACGGCAAGCGTCGTGTAAGTATAATGGCCGCCCCTCTTCGGCCGAGACAATAAATTGGCCATAGAATTCAAGAGATCTCACAATGACCACTTCTCTCCAGGAACTGCAGGACTGGGTTGATTCCGTAGCAAAACTGACACAACCCGAATCCATTCATTGGTGCAATGGTAGCGACTCCGAAAATAAGCGCCTGATCAACGAGATGCAGCGATCCGGCGACCTGCTGGAGCTGGATAACGAAGCCTACCCCAACTGTTTTTTGCACCGGTCCGACCCGAGCGACGTCGCACGAGTCGAACACCTTACTTTCGTATGTTCCGAGAAGGAGGATGACGCAGGTCCAAATAACAACTGGCTGGCGCCGTCCGACGCGCACAAAAAGATAGACGCTCTTTTCGAAGGCGCCATGCAGGGCCGTACGATGTATGTGATTCCGTATTGCATGGGTCCGATCGCATCACCTTATGCCCGCCTCGGCGTTGAGATCACAGACAGTCCGTATGTTGTCGTAAACATGCGCCTAATGACCCGAATGGGCGCAGACGCGCTGGCCAGAATAGAAAAAGAAGGCACCTTCGTCAGGGGGCTGCACTCAACCGGCGATCTGGATCCCGACAAACGATTTATCATGCATTTTCCCGAAGAGCTGACAATCAAAAGCATTGGTTCCGGCTACGGTGGTAACGCATTACTCGGCAAGAAGTGTCATGCGCTGCGAATCGCGAGCTGGCAGGCGCGCGATGAAGGATGGCTTGCTGAGCACATGCTGATTGTCGGCGTGGAGAATCCGCATGGTGAAATTCATTACATCGCATGCGCATTTCCGTCAGCCTGCGGCAAAACAAATCTGGCCATGCTTGTTCCCCCGAAATCGTACAAAGGTTGGCGGGTATGGACTCTGGGCGACGATATCGCCTGGCTGCATCTGGACGAAGGTGGCAAGCTGAGAGCGATTAATCCGGAGGCCGGCTATTTCGGCGTGGTACCGGGTACCAACGCGAAAACGAACAAGAACGCTTTCGACATGATTCACGGCGATACCATTTTCACAAACGTCGCGACAACCGCAGATAATAATCCCTGGTGGGAAGGCAAGAACGTTGGCACACCGGCGACAGACTGGAGGGGACGTGATTACGACCCCGACAACGGTCCTGCCGCTCATCCAAATTCTCGATTTACTGTGTCAGCAACCAGAAACCCGAGCTACTCTCTGTTGGCGGATGCCCCGGAAGGCGTCCCGATCGCAGCAATCGTATTTGGTGGTCGCCGCAAGGAACTCGCGCCACTCGTGTACGAAGCCAAAAACTGGCGACACGGCGTTCTGGTGGGAGCCGGTGTTGCGTCAGAAACCACTGCAGCGGCAATTGGCGAAGTTGGCGTAATACGGCGTGACCCGATGGCCATGAAACCTTTCTGCGGTTACAACTTCGCCGACTATTGGTCTCACTGGCTTGGTTTCGACGAAGTATCAAAGCGTCTCCCAAGAATCTTCCATGTGAACTGGTTTCGTCAGGATGCCAGCGGCAATTTCATGTGGCCTGGATTTGGTGAAAACCTGCGTGTGCTGCGCTGGATCCTTGAACGCTGCGAAGATCGCGCAGCTGCGAGAGAAACGCCAATTGGATTCTTGCCTGAGGCCGGCGACATCGACACGGCTGACCTGGATATTGCGTCAGAAACGATGAACGCACTATTGTCGATTGACGTTGAACAATGGAAATCGGAAATGGATTCCTTTGGCGAGTACCTGCAAAGTTATGGCGATCGATTGCCGGGTGAACTGAAATCAGAGCATCAGGCGGTAGTAAAAGCCTTGCAGGAAGCGAGCTAGTCAATTCGGCCGTCTGACGACGATCGAACGATCAGTCCTCGCAAGAAAACTCGATCGCGAGTGGGTCGCCAGGCTTGGCGACCTTGCCAAGGCCGATAACGCCTTTTCCCTGAAGTTCCGTACTGTCGCGTCGGATAAATACTTCCTCGCCATTCTCTTTTAGCAAAAATGTACCGTTAGTACTCTGATCAACCAGCACAAACTTGCCGCGGCGCATTTCGACGCGTGCATGAACTCTTGAAATCAAATTGCCTTTGACGACCAGTTCATTATCGTCGGCACGACCCATATTCGCGCCTTTTTGCCGATCGCCAACCACAACCGAAGATTCGTGAAATGTGAGCGTCAGTTTTGCAGCACTCTTTAGTTTGCTTTCCCACTCGATCGTGGGCAGCATGCTGGTCGCCTCATCGGGCTGCCATAGCAATTCGAACAATGCGACTTCGTCCAGTCGCCCCCTGACGGTGGCAACATCAATTTGACGAGTTTGAGCGCGAACTTCCGGGCTCATTTTTTCGACTGTCGCCCCTGAAATCACTACCTGTCTTGCTTTAGCCTGTGAAGTCATTCGATTCGCTGTATGTACAGCCGCACCGAAAATGTCGTTCTGTTCCTGAACGACCGGCCCGAAATGACAGCCAATTCGGATCGATACCGGAATATGGTCTGCGCTGTTATCGGCGTCGCTACTGATTCGGGATTGCATCAGGCTGGCGGCACCCATCGCTTCGTCGACAGATGGAAAAGTTGCCATGACCTCGTCGCCGATCGTCTTGATAACGGTGCCGTTGAATTTGTGAGTGGATTCTTTCATCACATCAAGGCAAAGCGCGACAGTCTCGCTCGCCTTGGTATCACCGAATTTGTCATACAGCTGCGTGCTGCCAACGACATCGGCGAAAAGAATTGCGACTTCCAGATCCTGTACCATGATTACTCTTGTCTGACGCCCCGGCTACTTGTTACTTCTCAGCAACAATATACGCAATCCAGGCAAGGTCCGCTTCACCTTTATCTTCCGGAGTGAAAACACCATTGCCGTCGCCGTCTTCGTCAGAGCCTTCCCAGTAGATCTTGGATTTTGTGAAACCGGCTTCTGCAAGCACCTCAAGAATTTCCGGCGCGGTCCAGAGACGCCATTCATAGGTAAACGCCTTTTTCATTTTCGAACCATCACGAAACTTGAAGTGAATATGGCAGCGAATAAAATGCGTCACAGGGTGAAACGTTTCCTGATGCCAGATATAGGAAAAACCGTGTTTCTTGTGCTTGGTTTTTTCCTTGGTTTCTTCCTGGGCTTCGGGTCCGCCGAACATGTCGAGGAACATGACGCCATCGTCGACCAGTGCGTCACGCGCCTTCTGAAAGTACTCGCGTAAAGAGTCTCTTGTATTAAAAATAAAAAAGCTGAAGTTGAACGCAGTCAGGATATCGACTTTGGGCGTGTCCACCGCCAACACATCCGATTCAATCAGTCGTACGCGCGCCCGATCTGCGGTATCAAGCTTGCCGAGGCGGTTATTGCGGCCCCACTCCAGTACAGCAGGATCAATATCAACACCGATCGCCTGGTATTCTTCGCCCTGCCTGACCCATTCGCAGCAAGCGCTGGCAGTACCGCAAAAATCTTCCCTCAGAACATGAGCATCGCGGCCACGAACCTTGCTGAAAGTGTCTCGCAGGAAGACGACCTCGTTCTCGACGTCCTGCACGGACAACTCATACAAGTCATGTTTGTCCGCCATTTCCGCCATGGTGCGCCCATCCTTTCGGGCCGATGCTTCTTTCGCGCTCATTGTTTCGAATTCACTCCTGCTTAGAGATCTAATGTATTGGACAAGCTAAGTATTGTAACCATAGCGCCCCGGTCAGACCATCTTAATTCTGCTGTGAAAGACTCGATGCGCCTGGTATCAAGCAGCTTGTCCCAGTTGCGACAGGGCCTGTTCCAGAACCTCGGGTCCGGCGCCTGCAACGTGAGCGTGTTCACTCAGGGATCTCCGCCAGGCGCGCGCACCTGGCTGGCCCGCAAATAGTCCCAGCATGTGGCGCGTAATGTGTTTCAGAAGCGCTCCGCGCCCCAGTTCTCGCTCGATATAGGGCATCATTCTGGTGACCACTTCCGCACGGCTGTCCAATGAATGCCCGTCGGCCCCGCCCAATGCCTGCTCCAGCTCGTGGAGAAACCAGGGATGCTGATACGCTTGTCGCCCGATCATGACACCGTCCATTTGTTCAAGATGCCCGACGGCCTGCTCAATCGTCGTAATGCCGCCGTTCAAGACAATAGTGAGCTCGGGAAACTCTTCTTTTAACCGGTATACACGCTCATAGTTGAGAGGCGGCACTGTTCGATTTTCCTTCGGGCTCAGGCCGCTCAAAAGTGCAATTCGTGCATGGACAACGAACGTCTCGCATCCGGCCGTGACAAGAGTCGAAACAAAGTCACGCAGGAATGAATAACAATCCAGGTCGTCAATGCCTATCCTCGTTTTTACGGTTACTGGCACCGGCCCTGCTTCCTGCATTGCCTGAACACATTCTGCGACTGTGTCGGGCCGGCTCATCAGGCAGGCGCCAAATGAACCGCTTTGCACGCGGTCGCTCGGGCAACCGACATTGATATTGATTTCATCGTAGCCATGTTCGGCCGCGAGGCCAGCCGCGTGTGCCATCAGCCCAGGCTCACTACCTCCAACCTGCAACGCCAACGGATGCTCGCTGGAGTCGTATTCCAGCAACCTGTTTGCATCGCCATGTTTCAACGCTGCCGCCGTAACCATCTCGGTATAGAGACGGACCGAGGGGCTCAACACTCGCATAAAATAGCGACAATGCCGGTCGGTCCAGTCCATCATCGGCGCAACAGACACCTTAGAGTGTCTTGTGTAGTCTGCCATCATGTCTGTTTTTTCTTGGTTAATCCGCGAGTTAGTTCGATTCCAAGCTGTTTCATCTGGTATGTCAAGCTGGATAGTTTCATCCGCAAGCGCTCTGCAGCATCTTCAACAAAGTCTCTTGCATGACCTGTCTCATGCCAGGTAATGAGTCATCGTGGTTAAGCTACATGTTCAACGAATAGCGCCACACTCCTGACAATTGGTCTTCTACGTACAACTGCGAATTGCCTGTTCATCCTGAATAAGGTATCTGGCATCTATGGAGACGATGCCGTTATCCGAGGTTATCTGGAAGTCAAAGTACCGTTTCACGCAAGCGCGCAATGCCCCCGAAAAGGACGTAGGTGACACTTGGCGGCGCATTGCCGGGGCAGTAGTAGCGATTGAGAACGATTCCGACGTTTGGCAACAGACATTCGAGGAAGACTGATGATAAATTTTTCGCAGCGGCGGCAACAGATGGTAGGCCGTCAAATAGAAGCACGCGGCGTGCGCTCACGGAAAGTTCTGGACGCCATGAGGAAGGTTCCACGGGAATTTTTCCTTCCGGAAGACCTTCGGGAATTCGCTTATGAGGATTCGCCGCTGCCGATTGAGGCAAAACAGACCATCTCGCAACCCTACATCGTCGCTTTTATGATCGAAGGCCTTGCACTGGAAGGCGGAGAAAAAGTGTTGGAAATTGGTGCCGGCTCCGGATATGCAGCGGCAGTGCTGGCAGAGATCGCCGGCGACGTTTTCACAATTGAACGCATAGAGGAACTTGCTACACACGCCGCGTCCACTCTTGCGGGCCTCAACTACAAAAATGTAGAGGTCATCCATGCCGATGGGACACTCGGTCTGCCCGAACACGCTCCATTCGACGCCATCGTTGTCACGGCCGGAGGGCCGAATGTCCCGGAAACCCTGAAAAAACAACTGAAGATCGGCGGACGAATGGTTATTCCGGTTGGTTCCTATCAGGGCATCCAGGAGTTGGTTCGTGTCACCCGCTTGTCACAATCCGACTACAAGCAGGAAGACCTGGCCGACGTTCGATTTGTGCCCCTGGTGGGAGCCGAAGGCTGGAAACCTGAGGGAAAATCAACCAGCGTGGCCGCTCCGAAGACAATGGCCACTATACCAACTGACGCTGAACTCAAGAATCTTGTTGCCGTCAGCTGTAACCCCTTCGACTCAGTTGAGACCGCCAATCTTGACCCACTGCTTGAACGGATTGGCGATGCAGAGATCGTGCTCATCGGTGAAGCCAGCCATGGCACGTCAGAGTTTTACAGGATGCGCAGTCGAATTACGCGCGAACTCATCGACAAAAAAAATTTCAAGTTTGTCACCATTGAAGGAGACTGGCCGGATGCCGCACGCATCGATCATTTTGTGCGGCACTTCGATACGCCACCCTCTGAATGGACGGCCTTCGCCCGGTTTCCCACCTGGATGTGGCGTAACAACGATGTGCGCGAATTCGTCGACTGGCTGCGTATCCACAATACTGAGAAGTCGCCGGAACAACGCGTGGCATTCCACGGTCTTGATCTCTACAGCCTCTACAGTTCCATAAGGTCGATTCTGAAATACCTCGATGAAGTCGACCCTGCAACAGCCGCAATTGCACGCCACCGATATGGCTGCCTGACGCCGTGGCAGGCAGACCCCGCGACATATGGCAAAGCAGCATTGGACGGCACCTATCGCAGTTGTGAAGCAGACGTTGTACGCATGTTGACCGAGCTTTCCACGAAGCACCTTGAATATGCCGAGTACGACGGTGAGCGATTTCTTGATGCTGTGCAGAACGCCCGACTGGTTGCAAATGCCGAGCGCTATTATCGGGTCATGTATTACGGTTCCCGTGAATCCTGGAACCTGCGCGACGGATACATGTTCGAAACGCTGAATATCCTGCGTGATTTCCACGCGCCAGATAACAAAACCATTGTGTGGGCACACAATTCCCATGTCGGTGACGCGGCAGCAACAGAGATGTCCAGTCGCGGTGAATTCAACATCGGTCAGCTATGCCGTACGGAATACGGTGACCGCGTATATTCCATCGGCTTCGGTACCGACCATGGCACGGTTGCCGCCGCATCAGACTGGGATGGGCCGATGGAGGTCAAGACGGTGCAACCCTCTTTGGCCAATAGTTACGAACGACTGTTTCATGAGACTGGTTTACCTGGTTTCATGCTTGGGCTGGGCGGTTCCGAATCGGAGTCACTCCGGAAGGGATTGTTAAAGCCCCGACTCCAACGGGCTATCGGCGTTATTTACCGGCCGGAGACGGAACGCGAAAGTCACTATTTCAATGCTGTGCTGCCAGAACAATTCGATGAATACATCTGGATAGATACCACCCACGCTGTTGAACCGTTTGAAACAGCCGAACTCGAGGGGCTTCCAGATACCTATCCATTTGGCCTATGAGCAACAAAACGTATTCGATGGACCAATCCATTCCTTACGTTCAGGAAAAGCTGCGCTGGATGCGCGCGAATCGAATCTGGCCCAATGGACTGCGTTATCTGTGGACGGATGCGTTTGGTGTCGTGCTCCTGGTGTCGCTCTACGAAGAACTGGACGATCAATTATTTCTCGACGAAGCTGAGTGGCTGGTATCTGAGGTTGACCGGGTGCTCGGCCGGCCGCGCGGCATTCGAATCGGCGAAGAACCTGACAGGGATGGCCAATATTTTCACTACCTGGCCATGTGGCTCTACGCACTCGCCATACTTGGGCGTCATAAACCGGCTTACAAACAAAAAGGTATCGAGCTCGTCCGCCAGATTCACGGGCCGTTCCTGGTGCCGGGGCGCGGCATCGTCTGGAAGATGCAGGAAGATCTCAGCGCGCCCTATGCAGGAACCGGACTTGGAGCACTGGACGCCTTTGATGGGTACATCTCTTACCGAATGCTCGACGAGAAGGCGCTGAAATCTGAAATCGCCGACATGCGGACCCTGATCGACTTGCACAATCCAGAGCTGGTCATCACGCAAGACCTGGGATTGGGCATGATGCTCTGGTTAAGCCATTTTTTTCCAACTGAGGACTGGGCAATCATTCAAAATGCGCGTTGTCTCGAGATGTTGGACAATATGTGGCAGCAGGACGGCTATTTTTGCCGGGAACCCTACCTGCCGAATACGAAATTCGCGTTCACAAATTACGGCGTGTCGGTTGGTTTGCAGGCCGTAGACCAAACACCGGCGCGTGTTCGAATACTAAATGATTATTTCGAAACCTATCGTGCCGGTGACGCATATGACTACGCCGCAATCACCCATGTAATGGCGTGCGGCTCGCATTTTCCCGGTCGCCTGATCATGGCAAAAGCCACGAACCAGTAGAGGCATTTATCCATCTCAAAGATGATACTGCGCGGCGGCAACGAAAAGAGTACGTATTTGCGTTTATCTGTGTCCGACGGATCTGCGAGTTAGCTCGCGTCTTTGCAGATAAGCACAATTACTACTACAGAAGCCACTTAAACCAGCGCATATTATTTTTGATGCTGTTTGAGCATCTCCGAATCGGGAACTGTTGGCTGAAGTTAGATTCTTAATGCGACTGGAGACGATATGCAAAAACCTCTTGAGATCACATTTCGCCACATGGAAACCTCACCATCGCTAGAGGCCGTGGTACGGGAACGGGCTCAGAAACTGGAGAAGTTTTGCGATGAAATTATCGGTTGCCAGGTCATGTTTGAAGCGCCCCACCAGCAGCATCATCAGGGGAACCTATATCATTTTCGTATTGGTCTGAAGGTGCCAGGCAAGGAAATAGTCGTCAAGCGGTCACCAGACGACCAGCATGCTCACGAAGATGCCTATGTTGCATTACGTGACGCGTTCGACAGTGTGCGGCGACAACTTGAAGACTACGTTCGCATAAGACGCGGCAAGGTTAAAACGCATGAGATTCCTCCCCACGGTCGCGTGATCCGCCTGGTGGCAGAGCAAGACTACGGGACATTAGAGACGCCTGACGGGCGGGAAATCTATTTTCATCGCAATAGCGTGATTGATGCCGAATTTGACGATTTGACAATCGGTACAGAATTGCGTTTTGTCGAGGAGACTGGAGAAAAAGGTCCGCAAGCAAGCTCAGTATTTGTAATCGGGAAGCTTCCGGGTCATCGTCCCGATAAATAGGCACATGGACATTCAGTGCAGATACGTTTTAGCCGAAGGATCATTGATATGAAAATTCGTAGATTCTGGCCTCGCCTGTCAATACTAGTCGCCTGCAGCGGAATTCTGAGCGCGTGCGAAACGATCAGCACCGGTTCTCACTACGACGAAACCACCAATTTCGGCGCGTACCAGACATTCGCGTGGATTGATGAGGTCCCGTATATCAGCGTTGAGTCTGCATATCGCGTCAGCCCGCTTTCGCAAAGCAAAATAGCGCAGGCGATCCGAATTCAATTAGAACAAAAAGGTTACTCGTTCCTCGATGATCGCGAAAATGCTGATTTCGTCGTCGCCTATACCGTTGGCACCCGCGACGAAATCAGAGTTAGTTCCTACCCTGCTGGCTATAGGGGTGCATGGGGCTGGCATGTTTACGGCAGTTATTATTACGTCCGTGAGTACACGGAGCACAGTTACACGAAAGGCACACTGGGTGTCGACATATTCGATGGCGAGTCAAGAAAGCCCGTTTGGCACGGCTGGGCTGAGAAGGCGATATCGGAGAGCGACCGCAAAGATCCGGACGCTGTTATTCAGAAAGGCGTTGCCAAGTTGTTTGAGTCGTTTCCGCGCTAACCGACAATTGCTACCGCGTACACGTTGAGCCTGCTCTTGGGCAGCCCCGTGTTCATTTGCAGTAGCGTGTGAGTGGGAACTCCGTGGCTGGAGTGCAGTCGCATGAACAATGACTGTATTGAGGCGAATACGCTCTAAACAATGGCTGAATGTGATTGCCATTTTCGC
>Ga0316193_10003197_pt1 | contig 11755 bp, 6 predicted proteins | sample MerIslsedime2_MG_FD_207735 | JGI IMG/M metagenome (GOLD analysis project Ga0316193, IMG submission 207735) | Coastal sediment microbial communities from Maine, United States - Merrow Island sediment 2 | ecosystem: Environmental > Aquatic > Marine > Coastal > Sediment | place: USA: Maine... | reverse complement strand
CGGACTGCAGTTAATGATCATTTCGTGCTCTTGGATTATTTGCTTATTTAATGCGGCATAAGTCACCACATTAGCTTGGCCGGAGCTTCTCGAAACAAATAGATAATCAACGCCTAATTCTCCTAAGACATAAGCAACCGCTTTGGATGCTCCTCCGGTACCAAGAATCAAAGCTTTCTTTTCGTCACCTCTCCAACAGGATTTTAAAGATTTCTCAAAGCCAAAAACATCTGTATTAAATCCTTTTAATTTCTTGTTATCTAGTATTTTGATTGTGTTTACCGCTCCTATTCTTGAAGCCTGCCCATCTATCTCATCCAAAAAGGGTATGACACTTTCTTTATATGGAATCGTAACGTTTAAACCTCCAAGTATATCGATATCACGCATAACTGTCTCCTTGAATAACTCAATTGTCTCCATATCATAATTCCTGTATGTATAGTGTGACAAATTCAATGATTCAAATTTATCCGTAAAGTATTTTTTAGAAAAGGAATAAGCGATATCCTTTCCTAACAAGCCAAATTTTTTTTCCGTTTCACTCATACGTAACATTTCACTGAAATTCATTTTGGAATAAGCTCAAATCACAAAATCAGTACTCAATTCCCTAATGCTTTAACTGATATTTTTATCTCGTTTATATTGATCAATTGCATTTCTTACGCTTTGAAATTTTAGCAATAATTCCTTGGCCAAGTTTTTATCAATTTTGAGCTCGTTGGCAACCATAAGCGTTCCTCTTTCAACCAACTTTTCATTGGACAACTGCATATCAACCATTTTGTTCCCTTTAATTCTCCCCAATTTCACCATCACAGAAGTAGAAATCATATTTAATACGAGCTTTTGTGCCGTACCCGACTTCATTCTTGTGCTGCCTGTAACAAATTCTGAGCCTACTACGACTTCAATAGGATGCGTTGATACCTCAGCTACTTTAGAATCTAAATTGCATGTAACACAGCCCGTTAGCACCCCATGCTTATTAGCCTCAACAAGGCCACCAATTACGTAAGGCGTTCTTCCAGAAGCTGCTATCCCTACTAAAACATCTTTGGAATTTATACCATAGGCCTTTAGGTCTTTCCAAGCCAGCTCCATATCGTCCTCAGCATTTTCAACAGCCTTTCTCAAGGCTCCATCTCCTCCAGCAATCAGGCCAATGACCCAGGTGTCAGGAACTCCATAAGTGGGAGGGCATTCAGATGCATCCAAAACTCCTAATCTGCCGCTCGTGCCGGCACCTATATAAAATAATCGGCCTCCTTCCTTAAATCGTTTGACAATTTCTGTAACCAGTGCTTCAATTTTGGGAATGGATTTTTCCACAGCCTGGGCTACTTTTTTGTCTTCTTTATTTATGTTATTGAGTATATCCAGAACGCTCATGTTCTCTAGATTGTCGTAATATGAAGCTTGTTCGGTGGTTGATTTAGACAACATTTTTTATTTATTTTGTTTGATTAATATCAATCCTAAAATAGTGATCAGTGCATTTACTGCTATGCTGATGAATCCAAAATCAAAATTAAAGGAATTTTTCAGATAAAGACTTAGCAAATAGGTAATTACCGGAGATGCCACACAAATAAATGGAACCCATTTATCTTTGATCCTGACTTTCGAAAACATACCAAATAAAAACAAACCGAGCAGCGGACCGTAAGTATAACCTGCCACATTGAAAATAAGAGAGATGACGTCTCCTCTACTTCCCGAAAATAGCATGATAATCACGAAAACGACCACAGAAAAACCAAAGAGAACTTTGTTTTTCAATTTCTTTTTATTCTCACTTGACTTGCTGGAAATATCCATAAAATCATAAGTAAAGGAAGTGGTTAAAGCTGTCAAAGCTGAATCGACACTGGAAAAAGAGGCGGCAATGATACCCAGCAAAAAACTAATACCGGTGATTAAGCCTAAATGATTTAAGGCAAGATTGGGGAAAAGCGTGTCAGTATCGAGAAAACTGCCATTTTCTCCGATTGGAAGTGATACGTTAATACTTTCTGCATAAACGTATAAAAGAATTCCCAGTCCCAAAAATAAAAATTGAGTAGCGGCAAGAATCAAACTAAAGGTAAGCGTATTCTTTTGGGCATCCCATTGATTCTTACAAGTCAGTGTTTTTTGCATCATATTTTGATCCAGACCCATCATGGCAATTGCAATTAAAATCCCGGCAAGGAATTGTTTATAAAAATTACTTCCTGATTTCGGGTCCCAGTCCAAAACTTTAAAATATTCATTTTTTATAACCAAATCAACCGATTCTACCAATGACAGATTCATCGCAGTCGTAATTGAATAAATGGTAACCATGGCCGCTAATATCAAAAAAAAGGTTTGCATGGTGTCGGTCCAAACTATGGTCTTGATTCCTGATTTATTAGTGTAGAGCCAAACCAATAAGAGAATTATGATAACAGTTAGATAAAATGGGATTTGGAATTTATCAAAAAAAGCGAATTGTAGAATTTTAGCGGCTAATAATAGCCTTAAAGAGGCTCCGAAAGATTGTGAAACCAGGAAAAACAAAGATCCTGTTTTATAGGTTTTAACTCCAAATCTATCTTTAAGATAAGCATAAATAGAGACTAGTTTTAACCGATAATACAAGGGTATCAATACAAAAGTAATGAACAAATAACCCACTACATTACCCAAAATAAACTGGAAAAAATAGAAATTATTATTGCCAACCATTCCTGGGACAGACACAAAAGTAACACCTGAGAGCGCTGCTCCTACCATCCCAAAGGCGACAAGAAACCAGGGAGACTGTCTGTCGCCCGTAAAAAATGACTCATCACTTCTGTTCCTTGAGGTAACATAAGAGATAAGCATGATCAGCCCAAAATAAACTACAATAATGCTAAAAATAAGAAAAGTGCTCAATTTAATACCTTTGGTTTTGCTTCAAAAATAACTTCCCCTTTTGGTATATAAAAATAAATAGCAACAATTATTTTCAATCGTATAGTAAGGAGTAGTTTCTCAAGCTACTCCTTTTTCCTATACTTACTCAAATAAAATTTGAAATTTTGTTGACTTCAACGAGGAACGGAAAAGTATCCATTCTTTCTTTTAACTCCAGGACTTAATTTTATGCCCTTTAAAGGCATATAGGAAAATAATGATATAAGCGGGTAATAGTATCCAATATCCTTGATTGGCAGCATAGGCTGTAGCTTCTACCATCTCCATTCCATCAGCCAGATATGATTCCTGAAAATAATCAACCAATTGACCGTATAAGGGTGTAAGAATTGCCCCACCGGATATGGCCATAATTAAAAAAGCCGCTCCCGTTTTTGTGAACTCACCCAATCCGTTTATAGCCAAAGGCCATATAGCAGGCCATACCAAGGCATTTGCAATACCCAAAGAAGCCACTAATAAAACAGAAGTAAAACCTGAAGTATTGACAATGATCAAACTGATTATTATTCCTAAAATACCACTTAATTTTAATGCAGTAGTTTGACTCAAATATTTTGGGATTAAAAGTACACCCAAGCCATAAGTACCTACCATCGCAAATAAGGTAAAGGTTGTAAACCATTTGGCTTGTGCTACCGGAAGACCAAGCGACAGGCCATAGGCAATAATCGAATCTCCCGCAATTACTTCAACACCTACATACATAAAGAGCGCCACTACACCTAAAATAAGCTGAGGGAACTGGAAAATACTTGTCTTTGCCGATTTCCCATCTGCCGACGCTTCTATTGGTTCCGCTTCTACATGGGGAAGTGGGGCCTTGCGAATTAAAAAGCCTAAAACCATTAATACTAAAGCCATAATAAGGTAAGGCATAAATACACTGTCGGCCATTGTATCCAATAACTGATTTTTTTCTTCAACGCTCACCGTTGCTAATTTCTCATTAACCTCATCAATACCAGAAAGTAAAAGAGCTCCAAAAATTAAAGAACCCAAAGCGCCAGCTACCTTGTTAGCGATACCCATTATGGAAATTCTTTTAGCAGCACTTTCAATAGGACCGAGTATGGTTATATATGGATTAGATGCCGTTTGCAATAAAGTCATACCAGCTCCCTGAATAAATATACCCACTAAAAATAACCAGTAGAGTCGAGCGTTAGCAGCAGGAATAAAAACCAGCGCACCAATGGCCATGATAAACAAGCCTACAGACATCCCTTTTCTAAATCCAATTTTAGACAGTATAGCCGAAGAAGGAAGTGCCATAACCACAAAGGAAATATAAGAGGCTGATGCGACAAGATAAGACTGGGCAGCCGTCAATTCATTTATGGTTTTCATAAATGGGATCAGGGCGCCATTGATCCATGTCACAAAACCAAAAATAAAAAATAAAGCGGCAATGATCATTATTGGTACAAGAGAAGATGATTTTGACATTTTTGAATTTTTTTTAATACGATTAAAATATTTGATCAATAAGTGGGGGATGACGGAATAAAAATAGCATTTATTCGGTTTATACAATTTATTTTTCTGCGAAAGACAAAAATATTCAGATAGATAACAGCATTTTAGCAGCATAAGCTGATTTAAAAGAATTATCAAAACACTTTTGAATCGGTTTCAATTAAAACCTAATTCTCATTTTTCAATTCTTTTTTAAGCAATTTCTTTTGATTCCGAACACTATCTCTTTGATCTCTGGTCAATAGTTTTTCTTCTTCAGTTTTCTTTAACCCAAGTTTTTCCATAAACTCGTTTCCATTGCTAAAATCAAAACGGTAAGAAATACCAGCACCCTGCGTATACCCTTCGCCTTCAACAGCGTCAAACTGAATCTCATTTTGTCTGTTATAGAATTTTGCCTGAAAAGTTTCAGCCTCATTAAGCGGAACTTTTACTTCAACTTCACCAATAACACTTGAATTGGTATTAGACCCCACCGGGACACCAACTTTACCGCTAACAATAACCTTATCCGCTATTCTACCAGATACTTCGAGTCCTAGTTGATCGTCGGTGGTCACATCCTGAACATTGTTGTTAGTACCTATATCATAGGTTACCCCAACATCAAAATTTTCATTTTCACTTTCTAACATACCCGATAGCAGCTGCGATGCCTTTTGAGCCAATGTACCGGCCAATGCAGCATTACTGTCGAAATTGGATTTGCTATTTGAAGTGTTCGCAAAAGCACCCGTTGCCAACAATGAGAAAAACTGAGTCAACCTATCATCATCACTTCTCATCTTAAATTCCAGCTCACTAGCAACCACCGAACTTGCATTGGGTATTTTAACGTCAAAATCTAGCTTGGGTGAAGATAAGTTTCCTGTAATCATCGTATATAGCTCAACGTCAATCTTTCTAGAACTTGATATTTCATCCAAAAGTACTGACGGATTTGCCCTTGTATAATTAACAGCAGTAATATCCATATTGGCATTGTAAGGATTGCCATCCCATATGATGGTGCCTCCTTTTTGTACTATAAAATCTTTGTTGACGATATTTTTGAATTGATACTCACCATTGTCAACGGTAAGTTCTCCAAACATTTCAAATCTCCCGTTCGTATCAATGTTTAAGGTCAGGTTACCGTCTGCACTACCCCTTAAAACACTACCGGTTGCCTTGTCTATAACGATCTCTGCTACGGCATCTCTAGTGACATTAAGTTTAAAATTCAGCTTAAGGCCTTTAAATTTTTCAAAAATAATTTCTTTCCTTTCCTCCATATCTTCACTTATCATCTCAGTCTCAAAATGAATTAATTTAGCGCTATTCACAGTACTGACATTGCCTAAGGGTAAAATAAATTCTGTTCCGGGATTCGTCCTTCCCTGCAGCTCTATGGCCAAATCATCCGTATAACCCTTTAAGGTTGTTCTTCCAGCCAACAATCCTGTTCCATAATATAGCGCCCCTTCATGATCCTCTGTATTCAAAACCAGCAAATTACTAGTTGTAAGTTCCAGGTCAAGCATCCACTTTTTAAATCCTTCATGCGTAATACTTCCCCGGATAATTCCAGTTGTATTCATGGCCCGATCTTCTATCTTAAAATCCTGGAAATCAAAGGTGTGATTATACAATTTTACGACCGACTCTCCGTTGAAATCATAATTCACATTCAGATATGGAAGCATTATTCCAGATTCTTCCAGGGTTATTTCTCCGTCTATATAAGGGTTTGAAAGACTTCCTGAAAAAGCGGCTTCTCCAGAGGCATAACCCCTGATTTGTGAAAGCACGTTTTTACCTAAAGGACTAAAGGCATCAATCTTGAAGTTCTCGAATTTTAATGTGGAAAGAATTGAAGGCTCTTTAGTAGTAAAATCAATGGCTCCTTTTGCCTCTAAAGATTTCAAATCGCCGTTTAACAGTTCAAGGTCAAATATATAGTTCCTGATATTTTGGTCAGAAGCAGCTTTGAGATTCAAGTCTCCGTAATAAGCTTCATTTATGCTAAAATAATTAATGGTAAGATCGGCAAATGGCAAGGTGGAATTATTTACAGTTTTTAAATTAACCACCCCATTGACCATTCCGGCCAAAGCAACATTATTAATAGAAGGGCTTATGTCATCCAGATTAACATTAGTCAACCGAAGATCAATATTCTTATCGCTTTTCCCATTAATCAAACCCGCAAGTTGAATTTCCTGCTTTCCGCTGATCATTTTAAAATTGTCTATTGCATAGGTATTAATGTCTCTGTCATAGACAACTTTGTTCTGTGAATTGTCATCAGGATTGATAAACCATATATTATTTTTAAACATCAATTCAGACTTTTTCATTCCAAGTACAGATTGATTTTCTTCATTAAATGTATGGTATAAACTAAAACTGTATTTTTCATTTTGATTTTCGCCACCCATCATATCCGCTCTGACAAACAGCGTATCATTAAGCATTACATTGACCAGGGTAAGTTCAGACAAATTATAGTATTTTGAATCAATTTCGTCAATGCTCAATAGGGTATTAAACAAGGGGTTCTTATTGTCAACCTGCAAATTAATATCATCTATTCGGAAATCATAAGCTTCAATTTTTGGTGATTTGATGGTTAATTTGAAAATATCCTCGTCAGAATTGACCGAACCTCTAATTATAGAACCCGCATCCAATTTTAAATCAGGAAAAAAGACATCAACGATCTTATTGTGTATATTGAACTTAAAATCAAGAAATTGACCTCTGACAACTTCATCTTTTTCATAATTCACAAACAAACTTCCGAGAGAGTTCATCCCCAGTTTCTTAAGTTCACGAAATTTAAAATTCCCTGTCAGGTAACCGTCAATGATCTCCGTTGAATTTACCATCATCTCCCTAACTGAATCCTTATTTTTAGAAACAATGGTAAAATCTTTAAAAAAATAATCGTCATTCTGATTCGTGTATGAGGCATCTTTAAAGCTTAATACCCCTTCAATATCATCTAGATTACTCCCTTTTAAGTCAATGTCAATTTTTCCCTTTAAAAGCGAAATACTATCTCTGGTAAAGAGATTCAATTTAAAAAAATCGGCGTGGCTTACGTCTGCGTTAAAATTAAAGGTATAATCATCTGACAATTCTGCCAAACCTTTAAACACCAATTGCAAATTAGGGTCGTTAACACTTAAATAACCATCAAACTGTTTATCGCTAAGCTCGCCATTAATGTCAATATTAGAATAAGTATATCCCTTATACTGGTGCTTTGAAATATGGCCATTGACCCTGATACTGATCTGATCAATAGAAAAGCTTTGGCCCTCTACTTCTCCCATCATGGAAAACTCCCCAATCAAGCTGTCTTTTACAAATTCGCCAAGTTTAAAATCTATTAATTCAATTTTTCCTTTGTATGATACCAGATCCCCTTTATCAATGTCTTTTAAATTGAGATCGGCAACTGACATACCCATTTCAGATATGGTTTTTAGCTCAATATCCAAATTAGACTTAGAGATATTGACTTTTCCAGAACTCGAAAAATATCCAATTTTTTCAAGTGCCTTCGGGATTTTATCTCCCAATAAATCTGGTAAAAGGTTTACAAGGTGATCATAGTTTGAACTGATCTCCTTTATGTCACCTTTTAAATTAAACTTTTTAGGGTACAGCACATTTTTAATACCGACATTTCCCCTGAGTGAAGAATTCCTGTCAGATTTAAGACGGATATTTTCTAAGTAAAAATCATTGATCGTTCCTTTTGCCTTAGCTGAAAAATGAATGATATCGTGCTTCCCAAACTGTCCGTATAATTTTTTAAGATCCGATAACACCACATCTGCCTGTTTAAAATCAGCTTCAATCTGCACTTTGTTAGTAAAATCAGATAAATCACCTTCCTCGTAATTAAAAACTATATCGGCGAACAGACTGGACCCTGTTGTATACAATTCAGTATCCATAAATTCCATTCTCGTGTTTGAATATCTAAAATCACAGTTGAATTTTGTAATCCCTACATCGTGATTTTCAACCCCACGTAAATCATGTATTTTAGCAGCTACTTCAGCTCCATCTATGTTAAAATCATCAAATACGCCATAAATATTCCGATAAAAAACAATGGGGTCATTTTTTCTGTTTTGGTTGTAAAGAACGAAATCTACGTTTTCAACAACAACAGAAGAAGATGCCATCTTAAACGTATTTCCACTTGATGTACTGTCTTTTTGAAACTTTTTTACAAAAACTGAAAGATTATTCTGGTCCTCATCTTTATAGGTCTTTAAATAAAAGACACCTTGCTGAAGCAGAATTTCTCCAAAATCAAGTTCGCTTTTAAACAAATTTCGATAGTTTAAAATTGAAGTTTCGATGTTACCAACTGCTATTAAAGTATCATTGTGATGATCTTTTATCAGTACTGATTTTAGTGCCACGTTCCTGATTGAGGACAGATCGAGCTTTGCAATTTGAATGGAGGTCCCGTATTTTCCATTAATACGTTTCGTAACTATTTGAGCCAAGCCAGTTTGTACTGAAGAAAATGAGAGTATGATACTCAACATGACCAGTATTAAACTGCCAACCAGGAAAATACGAATTGATATTTTTTTAAAGCGCTCGATAATAATTAATCTCTAAATTTGCCGTTTAAAAGTACAATATTTGTGCCTAAAATATTATCATGGCAAAAAAAACTATCCACATACTTTCCATTGAGTCATCTTGTGATGATACTGGTGCTGCAATCCTTGAAAATGACAGGGTTCTTTCTAATGTTGTAGCCAATCAAAAAATTCACGCAGCCTATGGCGGAGTTGTTCCGGAGCTGGCCTCCAGAGCGCATCAACAGAATATCGTTCCGGTTGTGGACCAGGCCTTAAAACAGGCCGGTATTGACAAAACAGACCTGGATGCAATAGCCTTTACTCAAGGGCCCGGACTCATGGGGTCTCTCCTGGTGGGCACCTCTTTTGCCAAATCACTCTCCATCGGGCTAAATATTCCCTTGCTTGCCATTAATCATATGCAGGCGCATGTATTGGCACATTTTATTGCAGATGAGACCCAAAACCCTCCTCCATTTCCATTTCTTTGCCTGACGATTAGCGGAGGACATACTCAGATTTTAAAGGTCACCTCCTTTAATGCGTTTGAAATTCTTGGAGAAACGATTGATGATGCGGTAGGAGAAGCATTTGATAAGACGGCAAAATTATTGGGACTCCCCTATCCTGGTGGTCCACTAATCGACAAGTTTGCCAAAGAAGGTAATCCAAAAGCTTATTCCTTTACTGAACCAAAAACTGAAAAACCACTTGATTTCAGTTTTAGCGGACTCAAAACAGCGATTCTTTATTTTCTACAAAAAGAGCAAAAGAAAAATTCAGAGTTCATTCATAATAATCTCAATGATATTTGTGCTTCCGTGCAATACACGATTGTCAATATCCTTATGAAAAGATTAAAAAAGGCTGCCGAACTTACAGGTATAAAACATATTGCCATTGCCGGAGGGGTATCTGCCAATTCCGAGATAAGAACCACCTTAAAGCTTATGGAAACTTCCTTGGGTTGGACTACTTATATTCCCAAATTTGAATATACAACTGACAATGCCGCCATGATAGGAATCGTCGGTTATTTCAAATATTTAAATAAAGATTTTAATAAGGATGATATTGCAGCCAGTTCCAGTTTGGGGATAAATCAATGAAATAATGAAACATTGAATTAATGAAATAATGAAACATTGAATCAATGAAATAATGAAATAATGAATTATTGAAATTAGATACTGAGGTGATCGGAACTCAAGTAATGGGAAGTGAGGTCATGGGAAGTGAGGTCATGGGAAATGCATGCTTCAGTAATAATCGACAATAGGATATATTACAATGATTTGATCAGAACTGGCGTAAATTAAACTTTTAAACTAATTTTAGGTCAAACTCGATACCCAAAACTCAAAACCCGAAACTTTATATAAAAAAAAAGCCCGGAAACATTGTTCCGGACCATTTATAAGTTTTTTGACGCTTTTTTTACATCATTGATGCAGCAATCTTTTTATAAAATCCTTTGATAAGTTTTTCACGCATGGCTGAAAATGCAACAATGGTTTCTTCTACATCATCAAGGTTATGAGCAGCTGTTGGGATCAATCGGAGTAAAATCATTCCTTTAGGGATCACAGGGTAAACAACTATAGAACAAAAAATACGGTAATTTTCTCTCAGATCGTGCACCATTGCCATGGCTTCAGGAATATCTCCTTCAAGGAAAACAGGCGTTACACAAGTGTTTGTTTTACCTATGTTAAAACCTTTTTCAACCAGACCGTTTTGCAAGGCATTTACATTTTCCCATAATTTTTCTCTCAATTCAGGCATGGTTCTTATCATTTCGAGCCTTTTTAAAGCACCTTTTACCATAGCCATGGGTAATGACTTGGCAAACATTTGAGAGCGCATATTGTATTGTAAGTATTTGATTACATCTTTATTCCCGGCAAAAAATGCCCCAATCCCTGCCATTGATTTGGCAAAAGTGGCAAAATAAACATCAATTCCATCTTGCACTCCTTGTTCTTCACCCGCACCAGCACCTGTTTTTCCCAGGGTACCAAAACCATGGGCATCATCAACAAGTAGTCTAAAATTATACTTCTCTTTTAAGGCTACAATTTCTTTTAGTTTTCCCTGCTCTCCTCTCATTCCAAATACACCTTCAGAAATAACGAGTATACCTCCGTTGGATTCCTCAGCCTTGTTGGTAGCTCTTATCAGATTCTTTTCAAAACTTTCCATATCATTATGACGGAAAGTGAATCTTTTGCCCTGATGCAACCTCGCGCCATCAATAATACAGGCATGAGAATCCATATCGTAAACAACAACATCATTTTTTGTCACTAAAGCATCAATGGCAGACACCATACCTTGATATCCAAAATTCACCAAATAGGCTGCTTCTTTGCTAACAAACTCGGCGCATTCCCGCTCTAATTGTTCATGAAAAACAGTATGTCCGCTCATCATCCTGGCACCCATTGGGTATGCCATCCCATATTCAATAGCCGCATCTGCATCTGCTTTCTTCACCTCAGGATGATTTGCCAAACCCAAATAATCATTGATACTCCAGGTAATAACTTCGTTCCCATTAAACCTCATCCGGTTTGAAATCTGACCTTCTAGTTTAGGGAAAACATAATATCCTTCTGCTTGTTCCGCCCATTTTCCGAGTGGTCCTTTATCCTTTATTATTCTTTCAAATAAGTCTTTCATACTATTCTTTCATATCACCAATGGCCAATTTAAGCGATTTGGTCAAT
>Ga0316193_10003195_pt1 | contig 11757 bp, 8 predicted proteins | sample MerIslsedime2_MG_FD_207735 | JGI IMG/M metagenome (GOLD analysis project Ga0316193, IMG submission 207735) | Coastal sediment microbial communities from Maine, United States - Merrow Island sediment 2 | ecosystem: Environmental > Aquatic > Marine > Coastal > Sediment | place: USA: Maine... | reverse complement strand
ATTCGCCACCACGCGTTGGTCGCTCGTGCTGGATGCACGAGATGGGGATTCCCACAACTCGGGCGAGGCCCTGGCCGAGCTGTGCGAATCGTATTGGTTCCCCCTCTACGCCTTCGTCCGCCGACAGGGCCACAGCCCCGAAGATGCGGCCGATTTCACCCAGGCGTACTTCGCCAAACTGCTGGAGAAGGGCTACCTCCAGGACGTGCGTCCGAACGCGGGTCGCTTTCGCTCCTTTCTGCTCGCCTCCCTCAAACACTTCCTCTACAACGAGTGGGATCGACAGCAGGCCCAGAAGAGGGGTGGTCATGTCCAGAAGATCTCGTTGGATGCCCAACTCGCCGAGAACCGCTACTCCATCGAGCCGGTAGAGCATTCCACCCCGGAAGATCTCTACGAACAGCACTGGGCCTTGACCGTTCTCGAGAGAGCTCTCTGCCAGTTGGCAGAAGAGACTCCAGAAAGCAAGCGGCTGCGGTTCGAGAAACTGCGACCCTTCCTGATCGGGGGGGAGGCCGATGCCAGCTATCGACAGATCGGCGAAGAGCTCGGGATGAGCGAAAGCTGCGTCAAGGTCGCTGTCCACCGGCTCAGGCACCGATTCGGAGTGGTTCTGCGGCGGGAGATCGGACAGACGGTAGCGGACCCCCACGAAGTAGACGACGAGATCCGTCATCTCCTGGGGAGTCTCAGTTAGCCGACGGCTCCTCGCCGTGACGAACGAGTCCGACCAGGGCCTCCATGCGAGGATCCGAGCGATATTCGCGACCAAGGGGCTCCACCGCGAGATATGGGACCATGGTCGATCTCTCCTCCACAGCCAAGCTCAGCTGCCGAAACATCTCCTCCGTGTCACCGAGACCCGTGAAGGCGATGACGAAGGTGTGAGCAGGTACGTAGCGCACCCGCGCCATCTCGTACATCTCCTCTAGCACAGCCCGCGCCGCATCCTCATCGCCGGCGCGAGCCAGTGAAAAGACGCTGAACGCCTTGACCAGAGGGTCCTGACGGGTGGGTCGTTCGGCCAGACGCATCGCCTGGACCGCCGCATCCAAGCGTCCTGTCTCCAGGTACAGTCGTGCCAGAAACATGTGGGTCAGGTAGAAGTCGGGGTTCAATTCCAAGCTGGTCAAGAAGTGATGTTCAGCCTGGTCGTAGACCCGGGCGTAGAAGTAGCGAGCTCCCAGATTCAAACCGATCACGACAGAGAGGGGATCCAGCTCACGTGCCTTCTGGGCATGCTCGATGGCTTCGTCGGATCTGCCATCCAGACTCAAGAGAATGCTGTACCACTGATGAGCGGTCGCATAGTTGGGATTGAGCTCGAGAGCCCTGAGGAACTGTTGCTCCGCTTGCCAGCCGTCCCACTCGTAGAACAGTTGGTAGTGACCCAGAGACGCGTGGGCCTCTGCCAGGCGATCGTCGATTTCCAGAGCCCTCAGCGACGCTTCCCTGGCCTTGGGCATGACTTCACGTGGCGGAATCACCCCATAGAGCACCGAGCCCAGCAGGTTGTAGCAGTCCGCCAACGCCGCATGAGAAGGTGCGAAATCGCGCTCCAGCTCGATCGCCAGCTGCAGCTGTTCGATCGCCTTGATCAGGTCATCGGGACTCCGTCGATTCAAGAAGTAGCGTCCCTTGAGGTAGGCCTCGTGGGCTCGTGGATCCAACCGTTGATCGGGCGCCTGTATCGTCTCTGGAACCACTTGTTTCTGGATCTCCCGGGCGATGGCAGCTGCCAGATCCCTCTGCAGGGCCAGTACCTCGCCAGCGGTGCGCTCGAAGCTCTCAGCCCAGAAAAGATCGCCCGTGGACACCGCCATCAACTGCGACGAAACCCGCACGCCACTGTCACTACGGATCACCGAGCCCTGGACCAGGGCATCGACTCCCAGACGCCGCGCGATCTCGGCTGGGGCCAGATCGCTGTCTTTGAGCGGCAGCACCGAGCTCGCCGCAATGACTTTCAGACCCGGGGTTTTGGCGAGATCGGTGATCAAGGCCTCGGTCATGCCATCGGCGAAGTACTCGTCGCCACCACCTTCTGACAGGTCGCGCAGCGGCAAGACCGCCAGAGAATCGATCTCCCCCGAAAAGGTCGGCGGTCGGGAGCGCCGCTCGAGGTCGAAGACCACGAACATCAGGATGGCCACGACCACTGCCACCAGCGACCAACGAGACAAACTCGACCTGCTGGCCACCGCCGGCCTGTCCGCGCGCGGCTCCGCCGAGGTCGAAATTCTGGCCGTCAACTGCTCCTGCTCCAGATCCGCCAACTCGTTGCGAACATCTCGGCTGGTCTGAAACCGTTTCTTGGGCTCCTTTTCCAGACAGTGCCGGACAATCCGTGCCAGCTGATTCGGCAGCTCGGGGTAGAACCAGGTCACCGGCGGCGGCTGGTCCTTGAGGATCGCCGACAGGACCTCTACCGGCTGGTGGCCGGTAAAGGGGCGCCGGCCGCAAGCCATCTCATACATCATGACGCCCAGAGAGAAGATGTCCGAACGAAAATCCAGATCCTCGCCCCTGACCTGTTCGGGCGACATATACAGAAAGGTCCCGACGATGGTCCCCTGTTTTGTCAGGTTCTCCATGTCGACCGCTTCGCCATCGTCTCCGACTACCCCTGACCTCGACTTGGCGAGGCCAAAGTCGAGAACCTTGACGAGGCCCTCCTCGTTGATCATGACGTTGTCGGGCTTCAGATCCCGGTGAACGATGCCGCGCTCATGGGCTGCACAAAGGGCATCGGCCAGGGCGATCGAGATCTCCAGGAACCGATCTAGCGGCAGGGGACCGCGGGCCAGCCTCTGGGCCAGAGATTCCCCTGGCACCATCTCCATGGTGAAAAAGTGCAGGTCGTCGACTTCATCGACTGAATGTACCGTGACGATATTGGGGTGACAGAGACCGGCCAGGATCTTGATCTCGCGCTGAAAGCGAGCCAATCGGTCCGCATCGCTGGCCAGATCGGGAGGCAGAATCTTCAAGGCGACCGAACGCTCGAGCTTCGGGTCCGCGGCGAGATAGACCTCTCCCATGCCCCCCTTGCCCAGGCGCTCGAGGATCGAATAGTCGCCGAGCGTCTGCCCAACGAGCAGCACACCCGTCTCACCGCTCTCCAGACCGACCTGCAAAAGACAGCGCGGGCACAGGCCTCCGGGCAGATACTGCCCGCCGAGGTCGGCACCACAAGTGCGACAACGGGGTGTCTCTGTCACGTCGCTACCGATCGAGGTGTTGCGGGTTCAATATAACACCGGGCCCCGGACTCGAGGAATGGTGCCGCGAGAATCCCGACCGCGGCACGGCATCGCGGCGAGCCTAGAGCGGGGTGAAGGAGAACTTCTGACCGCCGACCGAAGCTTCGTACATCAGCCCACCCTTGCCGATGGTGAAGATCGCCACGCCGTACCTGTACTTGGCGTTCGCGGCGACTCCTGCCGCCGCCGCGATGGCCGAAGCCTGAGCGCTGAGCTCGAAGTTGCCGCCGGTAAAGTTGGTGAAGGCCGCTTCGTTCTCGAAGAAGATGACCTGCTGGTAGACCTGTCCGCCGAACTGAAATCCCACCGTGAACTGGGTCAAGGAGGTTCGACCGACGATCTCTCCATTCCGGTACACCAGACCCTTGCCATGAGCGCCACCCAATCCCATACCGCCCTTGCCGACATTGGGGAAGATCGCGTAGCCGTAGGACGACTCGAAAAACTCCTGCAAACTGGAATCGGCCTCCTGGAACAGGACTATGGCATCGGCAGCGTTTTGTTCCAATTCGCTCGCCCGCAGATCCGCGCCGGGCGACAACATGAAGATAGCCACCAGAGTAGCCAAAAGGATCGATCTCTTCACTCTGAATCCTCCTCCCAAAGTCGACTGATGACGCAGGCATTTACCCCGCCGACGCCCATGTTCAGCTTACCAGCAACTCGGCCTTCCAGCTCCGCCTTCTCGTGCTCGACCAGCGACCCACGGTGGGGTTGCATCTTCGGGTGAATCTCGCCCTCCTCCAGATTCACCGGATGAAGGATGCCGCGTGCGAACCCTATGTGCTGCGCCGTCAATTCCCACCCACCGCAGACCGACATGCCGTGACCGAAGGAGCCCTTCCTCGCCGTCAGCCGGGTCGTGCCTGGCATCACGGAGAGGGTGTTCTGGAGCTCGGTCCAATCCCCTGGCGTCGCCGTGGCATGCATGTCCCAGGTCGCCACATCCTCCGGCGCCACATCGGCAACTTCGAGAGCCTGCTGAATACAGGCCTGGGGGCCCTTCTGCGTCGGAGTGATGATGTGATCGGCATCCGAGTTGATGGAGACGCCGAGAATCTCCAGACCCAGTGGCTTCATCCCGAGTCCCTGGAGATAGTCCGCGTCCCCGATGATCCAGATGCACGCGCCCCCCGAGACGTGAGTGCCCCGCATACCCGTGAAGGGCTTGGAGACTTGACCGTCCTGGGAGACCACTCGAGCGCTGAAGAAGGACCCGACGGTAAGTGGATGGGGCTCCGGATCGGCGTTGCCGATCACCGCCATCTTGGCGTTGCCGCACTGGATGGCGTCGATGGCCACCTTCAACGTCGTGCCAAAGCCCGAACACGCCGCGATGGGTGCTACGGTCGGCCCGGTGATCTGCCCCAACATGGAGATCTGCGCCGCCGGCATGTTGGGAATGTTCCAGAGCAGGTTGGCGTTGACCGCGTTCCAGGGCTCCGTGGGGCAGCCGTACTTGGCATTCAGTTTCCGGCGCGAAGTTGCCTTGCGACGGATCACCTGTCCCTTGCTGGTCTCGATGTCCTCTCCCACACCTTCCGCCTCGAACTCGCGCAGGTCCCGCAGGTAGTCCTGCAGTGAGCTCGAGTGGCGAACCCAGAACTCGTACCAGTTCTCAGATACCTCGTCGAAGCCATCGTCTTCAAAGCTCAGATCGGCGGGATTCTCCGGCACACCCAGCTCCTGACGCATCCGGTGCTGGGTCTCGGGATCCGCGGTCCGGAACTCCATCAGCCGTGGGTTGTGCTCCTCGTGACACCAGAATCGGTTCCATCGCCGTTGGGCGCGGGCGTAGTCCTGGCCGACAATGAAGTTTGTGGACAGATCGCCGAGGCCTGTCCCGACATAGATATGGGCCTCGGGCCCAAGATCCTGGAGGAGCTGTTCGATACCGGGATTCTGGCTCAGGGACTGCACGAAAGCACCGATGGCGTACTTGACCATCAGACCCATCTTGTTGTCGAGCTGCGAGAACCTGCGGGGCTCGAACCGCTCGTCGATCCAGGGCTTGTAGTCGAGAAAATCGAACTCGGGAGTACCGACCAGGAAATTGTTCGGACCAAAGCCATCGAAGGGCTCCAGCCAGCTTGCCGCCGACAGCAGATTGTCTTCGAACGTGGCGATATCGGGAGACTTGGGGGCGACGATGCCCCACCCGAAAATACCGATTCGTTTCTTGTCGACCTTCATCTGAAGACACCGATATGGGCCGCTCCGAGAACCTTCAATTGCGACAGGGCCCACCCTTGGGTTGAGTGAATGACCTGCTGATACTAACCCGAGCGGCCTGCCACTCAAACCTGCCGATTCTTCCAGTGTCCCATCTTGAAGACCGTGGCACCGACGATGGTGATCATCGACTCCGCGATGGCGATGGCCCAGAAGACCCCGCGAGGACCCAGCCCGGCCACTTGGGCGAGAAGAAAGGCCAGTGGGATCTGGATGAGCCAGTAGCAGAAGAAGTTGATGATCGAGGGCGTCATGGTGTCGCCAGCACCATTGAAGGACTGCACCAACACCATTCCGAGGGCATAGAAGAGATATCCATAGCTGATGATCCGGAGGCATTCCACACCCACAGCAAGCACCTCCGGGTCCTGGGTGAAGATACCGATAATGGACTGGCCGAACATCAGGAACACCGCGGCCAGAGAGCCCAGAAAGACCATGTTGTAGCCACCGGCGAGCCACGCCGATTTCTCGGCGCGGTCGGGTTTGCCAGCGCCCAGGTTCTGCCCCACCAGAGTGGCCGCGGCGTTGGCCACACCCCAGGCGGGCAGAATCGAAAAGACGACGACCCGAATTGCGATGGTGTAGCCGGCCACCGCAGTGCTGCCAAAGATGGCGATGATCCGCACCAACGCCACCCAACTGCAGGTGGCAATCAGCACCTGGATGATGCCCCCCGTCGAGACCCTGAGTAGCTTCAGCATCACCCCTGCTCGCAATCGCATCTGGGACCACGGAACCACAATGCGACTGCGTCCGGTCACCAGCACCCAGATTTGGTAGGCGACACCAATTCCCCGACCGATCGTCGTGGCGACCGCTGCGCCGGCAACACCCAGTTCAGGAAAAGGACCCAGGCCAAAGATCAGACAGGGATCCAACACCAGGTTGATCAGGTTCGCCAACCACAGAACCCGCATGGCGATCGCTGCGTCCCCGGCGCCTCGGAAGATCGCGTTGATCACAAACAGAAACACCACCGTGCCACTACCACCGAGGAGAACTCGCGAATAGCCCGCACCAATGGCCAGCACCTCATCGGAAGCACCCACCAACCGAATCGCTGTCGGACCAGTGAGCACACCGGCGATTCCCAGGACCAGCGAAGCGATCAAGGCTGCCATCACGGCCTGTGCCGCCGCTACCGCGGCCTCTTCGGGCCTCTTCTCGCCGATGCGTCGGGCCACCACGGCCGTGGTTCCCATCCCGAGTCCGATGGCCAATGAGAAGACAAGCGTCAGCAAGGACTCGGTCAAGCCCACCGTGGCCACGGCGTTGGCACCCAGTCGCGACACGAAGAAGACATCGCAGATGGCAAACACCGATTCCATGACCATCTCCAACACCATCGGCACCGCCAACAGGATGACGGCCCGCCCCAGGGGACCTTCGGTGAAGTCCTGCTGCGAGCCGGCAACGGCTTTCCGCACGGAGGTCCAGAAGGACTCTGTCTCGGGTCCCGCTGTCGCGGGCTCGATGGGCTCTGTGGTCATATCGTTTCTCTCGAGGACTCCCTGTATACGCGGTACCCTCGCAGAAGGTGCGCGAACCTATGAACCGGGCGATGTCTCCGCTGCCAGAAGCTGCAAGATCCGTTCATGGGTGGCCTCCTGCAGGATGATTCGACGGTGGGTTCCCTCTACCTCCAGAATGCTGCTCCCGAGTTGGCGCACTTCCTGAGGGGAGAGCCATTCCTGACTCCGCGCGGTGGCGTGACCATCCCCGACCTCCAAGACCGCGGATCGCAGATCCGGATTGCTGCGCACTCTCTTGTCGTCTCCGAATCTCGTCTGCCAGACCCCTTTCTTCTGGGCGAGGACGGCACGAGAAGAAGTATCGTTACCTTTGTTGGTGATCAGGTGGTATCGAGTCGCACCGAAGTCCGACACGTCCCGGGACAGAAGCCGGTGGAATCGGCGAGCGCGATCGAGGGCTGCGGCCAGAAATTCTTGACGTTCAGCTGCGGTGCCAAACCAAGGCGGCAGGTCGCCTCGTGTCAGGTGACGGCTTGCCTCCGATCCGTAGATCGACCATTGGTAGCGCTGCCAGTTCTGAGCGTCGAAGAGATCCACGGTCAAGGGCTCGGCGTTCTGGTCGACAAACAACTCAGTGGTGTAGACGGGCAGATCCTGATAGAGCGACGCAAAGGTGAAGAGCGTCTCCGGAGACCAGAATCGACCGATCACGTCCACGTATTTGCGCCCATGATTCAGCTCGCGCAGAACCCGAATCGAGCCCCCATTGGAGGCGCCTACGAGAATCAGATTCTCGACGGCCAACCTGGCGGGAGCTCGGGGATGGCCCGACTCCGCATTCTCGAGGTTCAACCCTCCGTATTTGGTGAAATAGCGGCAGACATGGGCGCCGTTGCTCTGGCAGATCAGGTTGATCTGGAGGGATTCCTGCCCGCGAGCCCGACGGAGAGCCTCCAACTGGTCCGCCAATCGGGCCGCCGAGGCTACATTGTCTTGACGCCAATCATAGGAGAAGAGAAAGAAATCGTCCCCGGGGCGCGGCTGCTCCAGAACCCCGAGTCGATAGCCGTTGGCCAGAAAAAGATCCACCAACGGCTGGTAGATCTTGAAGCGGACGAACCCGAAGAGTCTCAGATTCAGAATGACCCCTCCGGGTAGAATCTGCGGCCCTCGATGGCTGGTGGTCAACGATCGGGCCATGCCATGACCGCGATCATGGGGCTGGATCAGGTTCTTGCCCTTGCCCCACACGAACCTGTCCGTAGAACCATCCCGCAGCCCGACACCCGTCACCCCGGGGACAAAGATCACGGGTGTCCTCGTGGACGCCTGGAGCGTGGTCTCTCGAGCGGGCACAGACACCTGGCTGCACCCAGCGGTCCCCGTCGCGACCACCAGAATGGCCAATCCCATCAGCACTCGTCTGCGTCGTTGGCTTTCCAATAACATGGCATTCCCGCGCCGCCCGACTATAACCAAATGAGCTGGGTGGCTACGACCGGCTCGCGCTACAATCCCCCTGGCTCCTGCAACCACTCGAGCACGACTCGATCGATGGAGGACGATACCGATGCTTTCGCACCCTACCTACAAAGTCATTCATCTCCTGGCGATTTTTCTTCTGGTCTGTGGGCTCGGTGGGCTCTGGGCCATGGCGGCGGCCGCCACGGATGAGACTCGCAGCGCCGCGCGCAAACTGATTCTCGCAACCCACGGGATCGCCATGTTCCTCATTCTGCTTGCCGGCTTCGGAATGCTCGCCAGATTGGGGATTACCGGCAGCTGGCCCCTATGGATCTGGATCAAGATTGGAGTCTGGGTACTGCTGGGCGCCCTGCCCGTGCTATTCCGACGGGCGGACAAACCAGCCGGTGCATTGCTCTTTTTGACTCCGCTTCTGGCCGCCATCGCCGCCTGGGCCGCCGTCTTCCACATTGGTCAGGGACCCTAGCGGACCATGAATTGCTCCCCGTCCCGGAAACCGACAGCCTGAGTCCCGATGCGACAATACCTCGATCTTCTGCAACACATCCTCGACCACGGCGTCGACAAGTCTGACCGCACTGGCACCGGAACTCGCAGCATCTTCGGCTACCAGATGCGGTTCGATCTGCGTGACCGCTTTCCCTTGCTCACCACCAAGAAGCTGCATACCCGCTCGATCTTTCATGAGCTGCTCTGGTTTCTCTCGGGTGACACCAACATCCGATACCTGAAAGAGCACGGCGTGCGCATCTGGGACAAGTGGGCCGACGAAGAGGGCGAGCTGGGGCCCGTGTACGGCTACCAGTGGCGCTCGTGGCCGACTCCCGAGGGTGACAGCATCGATCAGATCTCCCAGGTGATCGAACAGATCCGTAGCAATCCGGACTCTCGGCGTCACATCGTCAGCGCTTGGAATGTGGCGGAGGTGGATCGCATGGCGCTGCCACCCTGTCATCTTCTTTTTCAGTTCTATGTCGCGGAGGGGCGCCTCTCCTGCCAGCTCTACCAACGCAGTGCCGACGTGTTCCTGGGTGTGCCCTTCAACATCGCCTCCTATGCCCTGCTGAGTCGGATGATGGCTCAGGTCTGCGACCTCGAGCCAGGGGACTTCGTCCACACCTTCGGCGATGCTCATCTGTATTCGAATCATCTCGAGCAAGCTCAGCAACAGCTCGAACGGAAACCTCGTACCCAACCCACCCTGCGCCTCAACCCGGAGGTCCGGTCCATCGGCGACTTCCGCTACGAGGACTTCCATCTCGAGGACTACGACCCCCATCCCCATATCAGGGCCCCCATCTCGGTATGAGGATCTCGATCATCGTCGCGGTGGCCGAGAACGGTGTGATCGGCCGCGAGAACGACCTCCCCTGGCACCTGTCGGCCGACCTCAAGCGCTTCAAAAGCCTGACCATGGGGCACCACCTTCTGCTGGGTCGGAAGACCTTCGAAGCCATCGGTCGCCCCCTGCCCGGTCGCCACATGGTCGTGATCTCCAGGGGCCGGCCCGAGCTCCCACCAGGGATCGCTCTGGTCCCCTCTTTGGAGGAGGGTATCGATCTAGCGAGGCGGGCAGGTGACGAGGAGGTCTTTGTCGCTGGCGGAGCCCAGATCTACCGTCTTGCCCTACCCCTGGCGAACCGCATCTATCTGACCAGGGTCCACCAGAATTTCGCCGGCGACGCAGACTTTCCGGATCTCGATGACGGCGACTGGGCCATCGTCGACAGGCAACACCATCGCGCCGATGAGAGCAGTCCCTTCGACTATTCGTTCCTGCTTCTGGAGCGCCCCTGAGAGCTCAGACCCAATGGGCTTCGGGTCGCCAGTCCCGCAAAACCCCGTGAACCCTGGCGAGGAGCTGGTCGACGCTGAAAGGCTTGACCAACAGCTCGGTGTCGGGCATGAGAACGCCGTGCTGAACGATTGTCTCGTCAGCATGACCCGAGATGAAAAGCACCTTGAGATCGGGTTGCTCTTCCTGCATCTGGGCCGCGAGCTGGGGACCACTCATGCGGGGCATCACGACATCGCTCAGTAGCAGATCGATGGGTTTCTCCAAGCTCGCGCAAATCTTCAGAGCCGCGCTGGCATCGGCAGCCTCGAGTACCTGGTAACCACCTCGCTCCAAGATCATCCGGGTCAGCGAACGGACGGCATCTTCGTCTTCGACCACCAGGACGGTCTCCGAACCGACCCAATCCCCAGTGCCGACAGCTGCCGGTGAAACCTCACTCAAAGGCTCGGTGGATTCCGGGAAGAACACCGAAACCGTCGTGCCGTCCCCGGGGGCGGTGTCGACCCAGATCCGACCCCTGTTCTGCTTGACGATGCCGTAGACAGTGGACAGGCCCATTCCAGTTCCCTTGCCCGTCTCTTTGGTAGTGAAGAAGGGCTCGAAGATCCGTGCCTTCACGTTCCGGTCCATGCCAATTCCGTTGTCCGCGACGACGATTCCCACATAGGACCCGGAGCCGTTCCCATTCGACCCGTCCTCCCCGAGATCCCGGTTCTCCGTCTGGATGGTCAGGGTTCCACCCTTCGGCATGGCGTCCCGAGCGTTGAGTACCAGGTTGACCAGTACCTGTTCGAGCTGTCCTGGATCGCTCTTGATTCTGCCCAGTGAGCCATCCATCCGCGTCAGTAGCTCGACATCCTCACCGATCAGCCGTCTCAACATCGCCTGCAGATCTTCCACCAGCAGATTCAGATCCACCACTCGCGGCTGGATGACCTGCTTGCGGCTGAACGCCAGCAGCTGCTGGGTCAGCTCTGCGGCATGCTCACCTGCCCGGCGGATCTCCTCGACGTGCTCCCGAATCGGATCCTGATGCTGGAGGCGATTCAGAACCAACTCGCTGTAGCCATTGATGGCCGTGAGCAGGTTGTTGAAGTCATGGGCGATACCCCCAGCGAGCCGCCCGATGGCTTCCATCTTCTGGGCCTGGCGGAGCTGCTCCTCACTTCTCTGCAGCGCGTCTTCAGCCACCCGGCGCTCCGTCACATCACGAATGACACCGACAACACCGCGGATCTCTCCCTCCCCTCCCCGCAGGGGACGATAGGTCTCATTGGTGATGCGCGAGATGCCGTTTTCCATCTCATGGGACAGGTTGAGGGCCCGCTGTGGCTCCCCCGCCATGGCGCGCCTCATCATCTTCTCGACGCCTGTACCGGCAAAGTGAGGGAAGATCTCCCAGGGCAGGTCCCCATTGCCCAGGACCCTGTCTCGTGGAGTCTCGGTAAGCTCTTCCATCGCCCGGTTCCACGACAGGAAGTGAAAGTCCCGATCGAGGACAAGA
>Ga0316193_10003192_pt1 | contig 11760 bp, 7 predicted proteins | sample MerIslsedime2_MG_FD_207735 | JGI IMG/M metagenome (GOLD analysis project Ga0316193, IMG submission 207735) | Coastal sediment microbial communities from Maine, United States - Merrow Island sediment 2 | ecosystem: Environmental > Aquatic > Marine > Coastal > Sediment | place: USA: Maine... | reverse complement strand
TGCGCCAAGCTCTTTAGCGTACTCGGCACGACGCATCATTTCATCAGAAGTCGGTGCCGTCACGTTCAGGTAGTGACCTTTACGCTCACCGGTTTCGGCTTCGGCTTTATGGATGGCTTCCATCACGAAGTCAAAACGATGACGCCAGCGCATGAACGGCTGAGAGTTTACGTTCTCGTCATCCTTGGTGAAGTCCAGACCACCGCGCAGGCCTTCGTAGCAGGCACGACCGTAGTTCTTGGCGGACAGGCCGAGTTTGGGCTTGATGGTGCAACCCAACAGCGGACGACCGTACTTGTTGAGGATGTCACGCTCGACCTGGATACCCTGAGGTGGTCCATTACAGGTCAACACGTAGGCGACCGGGAAGCGAATATCTTCCAGACGCAGGGCACGCAGTGCCTTGAAGCCGAATACGTTACCCACCAGTGAAGTCAGCACGTTTACCACCGAACCTTCTTCGAACAGGTCAATCGGGTAAGCAACAAAAGCATAGAAGCAGGTGTCATCACCCGGTACGTCTTCGATGGCATAAGCGCGACCCTTGTAGTAATCCAGGTCGGTCAGCAGGTCGGTCCACACGGTGGTCCAGGTACCAGTGGAAGATTCAGCAGCAACTGCAGCCGCAACCTCTTCACGCGGCACACCCGGCTGAGGGGTGATCTTGAAGCAGGCCAGGAGATCGGTGTCCTTGGGCGTATAGTCGGGCATCCAGTAGGTTTCGCGGTACTCTTTAACACCCGCGTTGTAACTTTTTACTGCCATGTTGAGCCTCCTCAAACATTGAATGAAATCGGTCCATGAGTGGGGAAGGTGATGTATCTCCCTGTATTTCCGGAAATAACATCTGCTGTTAAAGCCGGTCCACTCACTCAAGGGACGGCAACTCTAGAGCCTTTATCTCATAATTAACAGTCAATATTTGTGATTGATACCATAAGTTTTTACTTATGATAGAATTTCCACAGCATGAATGTCACATTACGCCAGTTACGGGTGTTCGAATCGGTCGCCCGGCATCTCAGCTATACACGGGCCGCTGAGGAACTGCACCTGAGCCAACCCGCCGTCTCCATGCAGATCAGGCAACTGGAAGACAATCTGGGTCTGCCGCTGTTTGAACGCGTGGGGAAAAAGGTCTATATCACGGAAGCGGGACAGGAAATGTATCACTACAGCCGCGGCGTGGAACAGCAGCTCAGTGAAGCGGAAACCGTGCTGGAGAATCTCAAGGGACTCAGGCAGGGTCGACTGGTGCTCGCCGTGGCGTCCACCGCCAACTACTTCGTGCCGCGCCTGTTTGCCGAATTCAATAAAAAGTATGAAGCTGTCAGCCTGAGTCTGGACGTGACCAACCGGGAGGGTCTTCTGGCTCACCTGGAGGCCAATGACGCGGATATGATCATCATGGGCCTGCCGCCGGGCGAAATGGATCTGGAATCAGAGGCTTTTCTGGATAACCCCCTGGTGGTCATTGCGCCACCTGACCACCCGCTGGTGAAAAAACGTCATATCCCCATGGAAGCCCTGCAGAAGGAGCCGTTTATTATGCGTGAGCAGGGCTCCGGTACACGGATTTCCATGGAGAGGGTGTTCGAGGACGAGGGTATTCAATTGAAAACCGGTATGGAAATGAGCAGCAATGAGGCCATCAAACAGGCCGTACAGGCTGGGCTCGGCCTCGGCGTGCTGTCCATTCACACCCTGGAAGTCGAGTTAATACTCAAGCGCCTCGTTGTCCTCGACGTGGAGGACTTCCCGATTAACCGGCATTGGTACATCGTACACCGCCGTGGCAAACGTTTTTCCGCCATTGCCCAAGCCTTCAAGGATTTTGTTTTGACCGAGTCGAAGACACTCCTCAAGGTGCCGTCGGCAAGCCATGCAGCATGACCAGGAGCCTGTCGGCTGTTAATCAAACGGATAAGCTGTTGTTTTCACAGGAACAGGCATCAATGAAAAACGATTCTGTTATCGACGTAGCCGTTGGCGTTGTCATGCACACCGATGGCCGCGTGCTGCTGGCCGAACGTCCGCCCGGAAAACCATCGGCGGGGTACTGGGAATTTCCCGGCGGGAAATTCGAAATCGGTGAGAGTCCCAGGCAGGCACTGGCGCGTGAGCTGCACGAAGAACTGGGGGTGGAACTGGACGCCGCCTATCCCTGGGTCACACGCGAATACCGCTATGCAGACAGGTCGGTGCGCCTGCACCTCTATCGCGTGCTGAGCTGGCATGGAGAAGCGCACGGACGCGAGGGTCAACAGGTGTCATGGCAGGACCCGCGCGCAATCAACGTAGCGCCGCTGTTGCCGGCCAACCACGGCATTGTGCAGGCGCTGAATCTGCCGCAGCTGTATGCCATCACACACGCAGCGAAATACGGCATCAATGACTTTATGGAGCGCTTGAGGTTGGCGATGGATAAAGGTGTTCGGCTGATTCAGGTACGGGAACGCGACAAGGCACCGGAACAGTTGACACAGTTCGCCCGCCAGGTCGTGGCCCTGGCACATCAATATGGCGCGCAGGTTCTGGTCAATGGCGATGAAAGTGTCGCCCTGCGTGTGGGTGCTGACGGCGTGCACCTGCAGGCCGGCCAACTCATGCATTGCCGTGGCCGCCCGAACACCCGCCTGGTGGGGGCCTCCTGCCACAATCGTGGCGAACTGTTACGCGCCGCTGAACTCGGGGTGGATTTCGTCGTGTTGTCACCGGTGCTGCCGACCCGGAGCCATCCAGGCGCGCCAACGCTCGGCTGGGAACGGTTTGCAGAACTGTGTCTCGACCTGCCGATGCCGGTATTCGCACTGGGCGGTATGCGCCTCGACATGATCGAAACCTCGATGACACACAACGCGCACGGCGTGGCACTGCTGAGCGGAATCTGGAAAAACTAGCTATCTACAGTGCTGTCACCGGACTGATCGTCTTGCCCGGCTTCCATCTCTTGCCGGATCTTCGCCTGTTCCTCACGCCGCTTAACGAGCTGATCGTAAGCATCCGCCTTGCGCGGAATACTTTCTTCTCCAAACATCACCTGACGAATGAATCGATCAGCGAACTTGAGCAGTGCCAGGTCATCCTCGTACAAGGTTTTGCGGGTTGCCTCATCGAGTTCAAAACTTGCTGAAAACCCTTCGCTTTTAACAAATTCTCGAAAACGGTCCAGGTCATAACAAGCCATGAAAAAGAGCTGCAGACTTTTCTTGGACAGGGTGCCAATGGACGGACCCGCCGATTTCATTTTCAGAATCAGCTGACGCCAGCCGCGACCGTGTTCGTCATAATCCTCGAGTTCCTGCTCTTTACGGTAATCCCTGATGGTGATCTCACGATCTTCCAAATGCCCCTTACAGTGATCTTCTTCGACCAGCGCATAAGAAGCGGTATCGAAATTTTCATCAGCGCGGCGCATGGACAGTAAGCCCACCGGGTAGTAGCGACAGGCGGTTGGCCGGTCCTCGTAGACACTGCAGCCTTCCTCAACCATGAATTGACAGGCAGTTCCGCCTTCTACCGGTTTGTATTTGACGCCGGCAATACTGTTTTTATTGAACTCAAAGGGATAGGTGTACGTGGCGAGAAACTCGGTAGAAGTGATGCCCAGCCGCTGTTTGAGCCGGAGAATATCGTACGGGGTCAGCATGATGTCGATATTGCTGCAACAGGCATTGAAACACTCGATACCCTTGTAACAACGAAACTTGATGGCATGATCTTCGTCAAATGTTTCCGGCGTTACCGGGCTGTTCGGAATCGGGGAGTCTTCGATAGAAATATCAACATCAGCCATTGCTGCACCCTCAATAATAAACTGCATCAGCCACGCAAAAACACCAAAGTCACCGTGACGGTCTGAGATGGGATTGTGATGATACCACGAGCAGCCACGCAGTAATTAAACACTAAAAACAAGGATTAATTGAGGTCACCCAATTGATAATGCGTACGGGAGTTAGCCTTGGTAACTGGTGATCAAATAAAAAATCCGGGCACCTCACGGTGCCCGGACTTTTATACTCAAGCTACTGTTAACCTGGACTTACTTGAACAGCTTGCTCTTGTCGACCAGATCAACGTGCTTGCGTTTGAAGCAGGTCCACTTCTTGCTTTCCTTGTCATAGACCGAGTTCACGAAGCATTTCCAGTTTTCCTCGTCGACCAGGTTGTAGTCGGCACGGTAGTAGAAGCCCGGGTAACGGGATTCTTCACGGAACTGGATGTGTTTCATGTGCGCTTCTGCAGTCAGGATGCGGTGGTAGTTCTCCCAGGCACGCAGCAGTTCGTGCAGGTCCTTGGCGCGCATCTTCAGTGCGTCTTCTTTCAGCATGTCGAGCTTCTCACCAGCAACCTCGAGCATCTTGCCGTTGGTCTGGTAGTAGGTCGCAACACCCGCCACATACTCGTCCATGATTTTCTGCAGGCGGAACTGCAGCATCTTCGGAGTGATGTAGTGCGGGTTGATGTCGATCGCCGTGGTGTAGTCCTTGTACTCCAGATAGGTCTTCACCGGCTGGTAGATTGCGGCCACCAGATCGTCAACGGAAGTATCCAGCTCAGGCTTCAGATCAGGATTGTCCAGGCAATACTTGACCATAGACTTGGCACACATGCGACCTTCGGCATGAGAGCCGGAGGAGAACTTGTGGCCGGAAGCGCCCACGCCGTCACCGGCAGTGAACAGACCCTTCACCGTAGTCATACCACGGTAACCCCAGTTCCAGCCCTTCGGCAGGTGATCAGGGATGCCGTCACCGAGGCCTTCGTCCGTCGGCGCACCGACATCGGTCGGACCGGATACCCAGATGCCGCAGCAACCGGAGTGGGAACCCAGCAGGTAGGGTTCGGTCGGCATCAGCTCGGAATTCTTCTTCTCCGGCTCGATGTTCTCACCGACCCAGATACCACACTGGCCGATGCACATGTCGAGGAAGTCTTCCCAGGCTTCTGCTTCAAGATGCTTCACTTCGCGCGGAGACAGGGTTTCACGCAGGTTGGCAAGGGCGGTCACTGTATCCATGTAGATCGGACCACGACCTTCCTTCATTTCCTTGAGCATCAAGTGGTTACGCAGACAGGAAGCCGGAACTGCAGCCGCGCCGTAAGGCGGGTAGTCGTCCAGCATTTCCTTGTTGCGGACCATGTACACTTCTTTAAAGGCGTTGGTAGCCTGGGCTTTGAACAGCAGGAACCAGGCGCCCACAGGACCGTAACCGTCCTTGAAGCGGGTCGGTACGAAGCGGTTTTCCATCAGCGTCAGCTCGGCGCCGGCTTCAGCAGCCATGGAGTAGGTGGAACCAGCGTTCCAGACCGGGTACCAGGCACGACCCTGACCTTCACCGACAGAACGGGGACGGAACAGGTTGACGCAGCCGCCGGCCGCCAGCAGGCAGGCCTTGAACTTGTAGACGACGACTTTGTGGTCACGCGTGGAGAAACCAACAGCACCGGCGATGCGGTTCTTGTCGCTCTTGTCGTTGACCAGCTTTACGATGAAGATACGTTCCTGAATGTTATCGATACCGAGCGCCTTCTTGGCGGCTTCAGCGACGATCCACTTGTAGGATTCGCCGTTGATCATGATCTGCCACTTACCGGAACGCACCGGCTTGCCACCGTCCTTCAGCGGGGTCAAGCCCTTGGAACCATCATGGCGCTCGCCGTTTTCGTCCAGCTTCCAGATCGGCAGACCCCATTCTTCGAACAGGTGCACCGATTCGTCAACGCACCGGCCCAGATCGTAGGCCAGATCGTCACGGGTGATACCCATCAGGTCGTTGGAGACCATGCGTGCGTAGTCAGCCGGATCCTGCTCGGTACCGATGTAAGTGTTGATCGCAGACAGACCCTGTGCCACGGCACCGGAGCGGTCCATAGCGGCCTTGTCTACCAGTCTGATTTTAAGGTCGGTGCCTTCTGCCCAGCGCATGATTTCAAAAGCGGCGCCGCAGCAAGCCATACCACCGCCAATAAGAAGAATGTCAACTTCTTCTTCGACGACTTCAGGATTTCCGAATTCTCCTGCCATTGTAATTACCTCTAGACTTTAACTAAGTTGAATTCTGTTTCACGGAACCTTACAGTTTGATCAGCTCGCTGCGGTCACCTGCACGCCAACCGTTCTCCTGACAGAAGAAACCGGGCTCTTCGATCTTGGACATGTCCGCCTCCGGCTTACCGGCGTAAGGATCGATGGAACCTTCCGGCGTGGTGCGGATCGGGAATTTGAAACGCTTCATGGTGCCGTTGCGGAACTTGATGGTCCACATAATGGAGTCGGTACCGCGCAGCGGCTGCACGGAACCGCCCAGAGGAACAATGTCAGCATAGTGGCGTGCTTCGATCGCCTGTTGAGGACAGATCTTCACGCAGGAATAGCACTCCCAGCACTGCTCGGGTTCCTGGTTGTACGCCTTCATGGCATGGCCGGTTTCAGAACCGTCCTTGTCCAGCATCATGAGATCGTGCGGGCAGATATACATGCATGCTGTTTTATCCTGACCCTTACAACCGTCGCACTTGTCTGTACGTACAAATGTAGGCATGGTTTTATCTCCGTTTTACTTTTAGTGATATATCATCCGTTGCCAGCAAGCCGGCGACGGTCTCTAGAGCCTTTACTTGGCCGAATGACCGGACATTTTGATCTCGACCTTGTCTTCATCCTTCAATCCGCCGTAGTAGGCGCGCAGGATTTCCAGCACTTCAGGACGGGAAAACTTATCTGAGACGTCTTCGCCTTCGGACAGCGCCTTGCGCAGCTTGGTGCCCGACAGCAGGATCCGGTCCGGACCTTCGTGCGGACAGGTTTTCATAGAAGCCATACCGTCACACTTATTGCACCAGAAGGTCCAGTCGATTTTCAGCGGCTGGGTTTCCAGCGCGTCGGCAGAAATTTCGTCAAAGATATGATGTGCGTCGAACGGACCGTAGTAGTCACCCACACCGGCATGATCACGGCCAACAATCTGATGCGAACAGCCATAGTTCTGGCGGAACAGGGCGTGCAGCAGCGCTTCGCGTGGACCGGCATAGCGCATATCCAGCGGATAACCCGCCTGGATCACCGTGTTGTCGGAAAAATATTTCTCGATCAGGGTGCCAATAGCATTGCTGCGAACATCCGCCGGAATATCACCGGGCTTCAGCTTACCGAGCAGGGAATGAATCAGCACGCCATCGAGAATTTCGATAGCGATCTTGGCCAGATACTCGTGAGAACGGTGCATGGGGTTACGGGTCTGGAAAGCCGCGATGGTCTTCCAGCCGCGCTTTTCGAATTCGGCGCGGGTCTGCGCCGGTGTCATGAACTGGTCACCGTACTGTTCCGGGAAACCGCCCTGGGACAGCACCTTGATGGGGCCGGCCAGGTTGACCTCGCCCTGATCCATTACCATCTTAACACCCGGGTGCTCCAGATCGGTGGTCTTGTAGACCATGATGCACTCGTGCTTCTTATCGATGCCGAACTTCTCAGTGACCTGCATGGTGGCGAGAATTTCGTCGCGTTCCGCGTCAAATAACGCGACGTCGTCACCTATATTGATGGTGTCAGCCGTTGCCTGGTCGGTGGACAGCGTCACCGGAATCGGCCAGAACAAGCCACTGGCCATCTTCATGCCGTCGCAAACACCTTCCCAGTCAGCATGGGTCATAAACCCGTCCAACGGTGTAAAGCCACCGATACCCATCATAATAATGTCGCCGGCTTCGCGCGACGAAATGTTAACTTTAGGCAATGAGGCTGCGCGATCCTTTTCGGATGCTAGCGCGTCGCCTTCGAGAAGCAGCGGCTTAAGATCACCACCACCGTGTGGCTTCACTAAACTGGACATGAGACTCCTTACCAACCTGGGTTCGATAGATAGAAGGTTATGAGGCGTAATCACCCCTACCGGGCTTCCGGCAGGGGGTGTTACCTTAATGATGTGACCGGGGAAATCCAACAATTTAAATTTACTCAAGCATAAAGCCACCTTATTCTTGGATTTATAGGGCTCCGCCGAAATAAGCTATTGTTTTTATTTATTTAATGTATATTAGAATATTGTGATACTTTATGCATGTTTCAGTAATGCTGATTAGCCTTCAGCCACAATAGTTTAGTAAATTAATAGGGCTTTGACTCGATCGCACACTTCTTTCACCGGGGATCGTCATTATGCACAAGCCGATTCATGATCCATTGTCGAAACACCTCGACCAGAACAGTCGTATCGAGGTCAAGAATACGACCTGTTACATGTGCGCCTGTCGCTGTGGCATCCGCGTCACCCTGCGTAATGGTGAAGTCCGTTATATTCAGGGCAACCCCGATCACCCACTGAACAAAGGCGTGATCTGCGCCAAGGGTTCCTCCGGTATCATGAAGCAGTATTCACCGGCGCGCCTGACCAAGCCGCTGCTGCGTAAAGCCGGCAGTGACCGCGGCGCCAACCAGTTCGAGGAAGTCAGCTGGGATAAAGCCTTCACCATGATCGAAGAACGCCTGGCTGAAATCCGTGCCAGCGATCCAAAGAAATTTGCCCTGTTCACCGGCCGCGACCAGATGCAGGCGCTGACCGGCCTGTTTGCGAAGCAGTTCGGTACCCCCAACTACGCCGCCCACGGTGGTTTATGTTCGGTGAACATGGCCGCGGGCATGATTTATACCATTGGCGGGTCATTCTGGGAATTCGGTGGCCCGGACCTGGATCGTGCCAAGCTGTTCGTGATGATTGGCACCGCCGAAGACCACCACTCCAACCCGATGAAAATGGCGCTGTCCAAATTCAAACGCCAGGGTGGAAAATTCATTTCCATCAACCCGGTACGTACCGGCTACTCGGCCATCGCCGACGAATGGATCCCGATCAAACCCGGCACCGATGGTGCACTGTTTCTGGCACTGACCAACGAAATCATCAAACAGGGACTCTACGACCGTGACTTCCTGATCAACTATTCCAATTCCCCCGAACTGGTCAACATGGACCCCGCCTCCAGCGAGTACGGCATGTTTGTGCGCTTTGAGGTACCACCGGAGGAGGGCTGCTTCGATCCCCAGAACAAACTCTGGTGGGAGCGCGAATTGAACCGGCCGATATCGACACACACGGAAGGTGCAGATCCCTACCTGCTGGGCGAATTCAAACTGGATGACGGCACACCGGTCAAACCGGCTTTCCAGTTACTGGCGGACCGGGTCAAAGAATACACCGCCGCGTGGGCGTCCACCATCACCGGCATTCCCGAAACGACCATCAAGCGCCTGGCACACGAACTGGCCATCACCGCGCGCGACGAGAAAATCGAACTGCCGATTCCCTGGACCGACACCTGGGGTAAGGAACACGAGTCGGTAACCGGCAACCCGGTTGCCTTCCACGCAATGCGCGGCCTGGCAGCCCACTCCAACGGCTTTCACACCATACGCGCCATGTCGATCCTGATGAGTATTCTCGGCACCATCGATCGTCCCGGCGGCTTCCGCCACAAAGCACCTTTTCCGCGCCCGATCCCGCCTTGCGCAAAATCACCCACCGGTCCGCAAGACGTACAGCCCAACACGCCCTTGAACGGCATGCCGCTGGGTTGGCCGGCTGACCCGGATGACCTGTTCGTTGACGACCAGGGTGAACCGGTACGGATCGACAAGGCTTTTTCCTGGGAACACCCGCTGTCGGTACACGGCCTGATGCACAACAGCATCACCAACGCCTGGCGCGGCGACCCCTATAAAATCGACACCCTGTTGATATTCATGGCGAATATGGCATGGAACTCATCCATGAACACCACCCAGGCGCGCAACATGCTCAACGACAAGGATGAGGACGGTGAATACAAAATCCCCTTCCTGATCGTCGCCGATGCTTTTCAGTCGGAAATGACGGCCTATGCGGATCTGATATTACCGGATACCAGTTACCTGGAGCGTCACGACTGCATGTCCATGCTGGACCGCCCGATTTCGGAATACGACGGCCCGGTCGATGCCGTGCGTCTTCCTGTGGTAGCGCCCAAAGGTGACTGCAAACCGTTCCAGGAAGTCCTCATCGAACTCGGCTCACGGCTGAAATTACCGGCCTTCAGCCGGCCGGACGGCAGCCGCAAATACCGCGACTACCCGGACTTCGTCATTAACTATGAGACCGCACCAGGATCCGGCATCGGTTTCCTGGCCGGCTGGCGCGGCAAGGGCGGCGAGAAATTCATGAAAGGCGAGGCCAATCCCAAGCAATGGGAAATGTACGAGAAGAACAACTGTGTATTCCAGTACGAGTTGCCCAAATCCTACCAGTACATGCGCAACTGGAATCAGGGTTATCTGGAATGGGCTAAACGCCACAGCCTGACACGCTATGCCGAACCCATCAACATCCACATCTATTCAGAGATACTGCAGAAGTTCCGCCTCGCCGCACAAGGCAGGTCGGATGGCAAACAGCCGCCCGATCGTCTGCGCAAACGGGTGGAAACTCACTTCGATCCGTTGCCGTTCTATTCCCCGCCGCTGGAAGCGGAGGCCTCTGATCTGCACAAATACCCCTTGAATGCGATCACCCAGCGCCCCATGGCCATGTATCACTCCTGGGATTCACAGAACGCCTGGCTGCGGCAGATTCATCCCTACAACTTCCTCTACGTCAATTCGAAAACCGCCAGTACCGCCGGCATCGAAGACGGTGGCTGGATGTGGGTGGAGTCCATGCACGGCAAGGTGCGCTGCCTGTGCCGATATTCCGAAACCGTTGAACCCGGAACCGTGTGGACCTGGAATGCAATTGGCAAGGCCTCAGGTGCCTGGGGCCTGGACGGCAACGCCGACGAGTCGCAGCGGGGCTTCCTGCTCAATCATATCCTCAGCGAGGAACTGCCAGCCGGTGAAGCCGGCGAGCATTTATCCAACTCGGACCCGGTGACCGGCCAGGCCGGCTGGTATGATGTGCATGTACGGATCTACCCGGCTGACAGCGGCGAACCTGCCACCACCTCCCCACGTTTCGACACCCTGCACGAACTGCCCGGTCAGTCACAGGAAAAGAAACGTGGCCGCTGGTTGACGTATTTCGCCGGCAAAAAGAAAGCATGAGAAGGCTCTTACCATGACGCAACTTGCTTTGGTCATCGATCTGAACGTCTGCGTGGGTTGCCACGCCTGTGTCACCAGTTGCAAGGAGTGGAATACATCCGGTACGGCGGGTTACCTGGCCGATTTGCACCCTTATGGCAAGGGCCCGAGGGGCACCTTTTTCAACCGCGTGCAGACATTTGAAGTCGGTGAGTTCCCGAACGCCGAAACCGTGCATTTTCCCAAGAGCTGCCTGCATTGTGAAGACCCGCCCTGTGTCCCGGTATGCCCGACCGGCGCCAGTTACAAACGTGAGCAGGACGGTATTGTGCTGGTCGACTACGATAAATGCATCGGCTGTAAATACTGTTCGTGGGCCTGCCCTTACGGCGTCCGTGAACTGGACGAACACCAGAAGGTGATGAAGAAATGCACCCTGTGTGTGGACCGAATCTACGATGACAGCCTGCCGGAAAACGAACGCAAGCCGGCCTGCGTCATGGCCTGCCCGACCAGCGCGCGGCTGTTTGGCGACGTCAACGACCCGGACTCCGAAGCGGCAGTCGCCATTCGGGAACGCGGCGGATATCAGTTGATGCCGGAATGGGGTACCCGGCCGGCCAATCATTACCTGCCGCGCCGCAAGACCCGTATCACCATCCACGAAGATGAGCTCATCCGCGTCGATAACCCACTCAAGAAAG
>Ga0316193_10003191_pt1 | contig 11761 bp, 12 predicted proteins | sample MerIslsedime2_MG_FD_207735 | JGI IMG/M metagenome (GOLD analysis project Ga0316193, IMG submission 207735) | Coastal sediment microbial communities from Maine, United States - Merrow Island sediment 2 | ecosystem: Environmental > Aquatic > Marine > Coastal > Sediment | place: USA: Maine... | reverse complement strand
TAGTGACATGGCTCTGCAGCCAGCCTGGACGCCGCGTCTTTTCCGGGCGATACGGGCTGGCTGCAGGCGCTTGAAGTGTTGTCATTTAAATATGATTTCTAATGGTACAAATCAGAAAGGCTGGATGTCCGACTTGGGTCGTTTTTTCTCGTACCGTGGTTGCTTATATTGGCCATTACGAAACGAGCATTTCCGGCCACTAACCTGCCGTTCAGAGCGACAGGTGAACCACCTCAATGTGACTGCTGCATACGGTGAAGTTCGGCCAGGACTTGCCGTTCCCAGACACAGAAAACCCCGCTGATGAGGGGTTTCTGAACGGGGACTATCGGCCAAGTTGCCCTACACGGACAACCGGCGAACGGCAACTTCGCCGCAAAACCGGTCATTCCCGTCAGGCAAGTTGTACTCACACTTTCGGCCAGTTGCCGACGCTGGCGCTTCGTCTGTCGGGGGCCGCTGTTAGGTGGATAGCCGACGCTCGCCACTGCAACGAGTTGAGTTACGAACACTGTCCTCAGAATTGCCGCGTCGACGCGACCGCCGAAGGACGGAGGCGGTGGTGATGGACGTGAGCAGGACCAGGCGAAGGCGGGCACGGCGGATGTTTGGCCACATCAATGGTGGCCGTACAGCGTGCGCTCCGGACGGATGAAGGTTCCCAAGAGAAGGCTGTCGTTGTCGACAACGGCGAACAGCGAGGCCATGCCGACGATGCTGGGAATAGTCAGGCCAGCTTAAGTAAAACCGATGATCGTTGGCGTTGGAGCGGTTCAAGCCTATTTCTGTCAAATCCGGCGATTGCCTAAAGCCACTTTTTAGCCTCGGCAATCACCATTTCCACCCTATTCGGCATGGTTTTATGAGGATTGATGCCATGGTAGAGGGTCTCGCTGACCGGATTGGAGAGTTGATGGGTTCTGATAAGTTGTGGTTTCTGGAAAGCCTCTACGGCATGGGCCGGCAATACCGTAAAGCCCAACCCCAGACTGACCGGTTCGAGAATGAGGCTGATCTGGTTGGAAAACCCCCGCTTTTCAAACATATTGCTGTGTTGAAACTTCGGATAGTTTGCGCACAGCAGCAGACCGGCATGATGAGCGCCATCAGGATGGTCTATAAATCCAAGCTGCAGTAGTTGCTCCCAGGTCGGATTGATCACGACAGCCGGTGTTACCAGGAGCAGCGTTTCCTTGGAAATCGGCTGACAGCTGACCTCCTCCAGAATCGAGAGGCTGGTCATGAATCCAATATCAACGTCATAGTTCGCAATGGCTTGTTCCACGTCGCAGTTGGGGGCAAAGCGGTAATCAATCACCAACCTCGGGTGCTGCTGTTGCAGTTCCAGAAGATGCGGGTATAGCTTGAGACCGACGCTCCCGGGTGACATCACTCGGACTTCACCCTCGTAAGCCGGATCCTGTCCGATCCGCTGCTCAAGATTCGACAGCGACAGGATGATTCCCAGTGCTTCGGGGTACAGGCGCTCGCCGGCCTCCGTGAGCCTAAACTGCTTGCCCTCTCTGATCAGCAAGGCTCGTCCCAACTGATCTTCGAGTTTCCGCACATGCTGACTGACGCCGGACTGGGTCATGTTCAGGCGCTCGGCAGTGCGGGTAAAATGCCCCACTTCGACTAGGGTACAAAAGCTGCGCAACCAGGCTGGGTTAATCATTACGAAAAATACTTATTCTGATCATAAATGATAATTTTACGCGATCAGCAGACGTTTGTAACCTAGCTTCTCTTCAACACCGGAGAGAAAGAGATGAACAACGTCTACCCGAGAAACTTTTCGCATATCGGCATTTCAGTGCCTAACCTGGAAGAAGCCGTTCAGTTCTATACCAAGGCGATGGGTTGGTACCTCATCATGAAGCCAACCGACGTCGTTGAGGATGACAGCCCCATCGGGGAAATGTGTACTGAGGTTTTCGGCTCCGGCTGGGGCAGTTTTCGCATCGCTCATCTCTCAACCGGGGATCGAGTCGGTGTTGAGCTGTTCCAGTTCAGGGAGCAGGTGAACCCGGAAGATAATTTTGAATACTGGAAAACCGGGGTCTTCCACTTCTGCGTACAAGATCCAAATGTTGAAGAACTGGCCGATCGTATTGTTGCGGCGGGCGGGAAAAAGCGAATGGAAAAGCCGCGCTATTACTATCCCGGAGAGAAGCCCTATCGCATGATTTACATGGAAGATCCATTCGGGAATATTCTCGAGATTTACAGCCATAGCTACGAGCTCATTTATAGCGCAGGCGCTTATTAAGGCGGGAGCGAACCAAGATTAACGGGGTACGGACAGGCAACCACGATGACCTGTTGCCAGATTCCCGCCGAGGTTGCAGGCAACCCCACCATTTTCACCCTAAAAACGAGACGACCAGTCTAATCAGAGACCCATGATGCAAAACTTCGAGTTTTACAATCCAACCCGAATCGTTTTCGGGACCGAAACCATTGCCCGTCTCTCCGATCTGGTGCCTGCCGATGCGAGGGTGCTGGTGCTCTTCGGCGGCAACAGCGCCCGCGAGAACGGCACCCTGGCAGAAGTCACGACGGCGCTGGGCGCGCGGCATGTGCAGGAATTCGGCGGCATCGAGCCGAACCCGAGCTACGAAACGCTGATGGAAGCGGTCGAGCGGGTTCGCCAGGACAAGCTCGATTTCTTGCTGGCCGTGGGCGGTGGATCGATCATTGACGGCACCAAGTTCGTCGCCGCCGCCGTCGATTACCCCGATGATCCTTGGCAAATCCTTGTGACCCATGGCCAGCACGTCACCGCGGCCCTGCCCTTCGGCAGCGTGCTGACCTTGCCGGCCACCGGCTCGGAGATGAACGCCAACTCGGTCATCACACGGCGTGAAACCCACGACAAGCTCGCCTTCATGAGTCCGCATGTGTACCCGCGGTTTTCCATTCTGGACCCGACCAAGACCTACAGCCTGCCGCCGCGGCAGATCGCCAACGGCGTGGTCGATGCCTTTGTGCATATCGTCGAGCAATATCTCACGTATCCGGCCGGCGGCATGGCCCAGGACCGGTTTGCCGAGGGGCTACTGCAAACCCTGATCGAGATCGGACCGCGGGCGCTTGAGACGCCCCAGGATGCCGATGCGCGCGCCAACCTGATGTGGGTTGCGACCTTAGCCCTAAACGGTCTTATCGGCGTCGGCGTGCCGCAGGATTGGGCGACGCACATGATCGGCCACGAACTCACCGCCGCCCACGGCATCGACCATGCCCGCACACTGGCCATCGTGCTGCCCTCGCTGCTCAATGTGCAGCGCCAGGATAAACACGCCAAGCTGCTGCAATACGCCGAGCGCGTCTGGCGGATCACCAGCGGCGACGAGACCCAGCGGGTCGATGAAGCCATCCATCGCACGGCGCAGTTCTTCGATTCACTCGGCATCAAGACCCACCTCGCCGACTATGACCTCGGGGCTGACGACATCGCTCCGCTGATCGCGCAGCTCGAGGCGCATGGCATGACGGCCTTGGGCGAGCACCAGAACATCGACCTCGATACCAGCCGTCGCATTCTCGAAGGCGCGCTGTCAGCGTCGCCGCGCCAAGCATCCATTCAATCGCGAACAAGGCATCAGCCATGACCCAAAGCACCAGCACCAATCGCCGCATCGTCCTGGCATCGCGCCCCGTCGGGGCACCCACCGCCGACAACTTCCAGCTCCAGCAGGTTGCCGTGCCCGTGCCTGCCGCCGGCCAGGTGCTTTTGCGCACTCTGAGCCTCTCGCTCGACCCCTACATGCGCGGGCGCATGAGCGACGCACCCTCGTACGCCCCGCCGGTGGCGATTGGCGAGGTGATGGTCGGCGGCACGGTTTCGCGGGTCGAGGCGTCGCGGCATCCCGACTACAAGACCGGTGATCTCGTGCTCGGCTACAGCGGCTGGCAGGACTATGCCCTCTCCGACGGCGCCGGCCTGACCAAGCTCGATCCGGCGATGGCTCGGCCCTCGATGGCGCTCGGTGTGCTCGGCATGCCCGGCTTCACCGCCCACATGGGCCTGCTCGATATTGGCCAGCCCAAGGCGGGCGATACTCTGGCGGTCGCCGCCGCCAGCGGCGCGGTGGGATCGGTGGTTGGGCAAATCGGCAAGATCAAGGGCTGTCGCGTGGTGGGTATTGCCGGCGGCACCGAAAAGTGCCGCTACGTGGTCGAGGAATTGGACTTCGACGCCTGCATCGACCACCGCAGCGCTGATTTTGCGCAGCAACTCGCCGCCGCGTGCCCGGACGGCATCGACCTATATTTTGAGAATGTCGGTGGCACGGTGTTCGATGCGGTGCTGCCGCTGCTCAATGCTGGAGCACGGGTGCCGGTATGCGGCCTAATTGCGCACTACAACGATACCGCCCTGCCCGAGGGGCCGGACCGTCTGCCGGTGCTGATGCGGGCCCTGTTGACCCGCCGTATCAAGATGCAGGGTTTTATCATCTTCGACGACTACGGCCACCGCTACGGCGAGTTCGCCAGCCAGATGGGTACCTGGCTCAAGGAGGGCCGCATCAAGTTTCGCGAGGACCTGGTCGACGGGCTCGAAAACGCACCGCAAGCCTTTATCGGACTGCTCGAAGGCCGCAATTTCGGAAAACTGGTGGTACGCGTCGCGCCGGTTTGATGCGTCCAGCGCCATCTCTCAGACGAGCGTTGCACGACCCAAGGATACCGCAAGCCGAGGCGACGGATGAACGTGCAGCGATGCGTACTCCGCAACTCCGGCCGACTGGGGAAATCCGGGGGCAGCATGTGTAACTCATGGCCACGGCGAGTGACCGCTGCTCACTCTAATGCGGACTCAGGCCGGCGAAGCACCAGTGTCTGCAACGGGTCGAAGATTGCCGATCCGTACCCGGCCTCTCTATGTCTGCTTACAGTACAAAGACGACATAAAGCCCAAAACTCTGGACGTCTGGGTTGGGTCGTTTTTGCTCTTACAGTGTTGGCTTATATTCGAGAGCGTTTAACGGGGATTTTCGGTCGGTAACTCGCCGTTCCTAGCCTCGACAAACCTGATCAATGGTGCCGCACTGTAGGGGTAAGACCGGCCAAGGAAGAACCATCAGGATTCACAGTATATGCTGGGTAGGTGAGGAATGCGCTCAACGGGTGCGCTGGCCGCTGTCAGGTAACACCTGCCGCATCATTCCTGCTGGGTTCATTTGCTGAAACTGTTTGCTCCCCTGGTTGAATGCCTGTCCCATGCCCTGGAGACTTTTCTCCATGCGCATTATGGAGTCATTCATAGTACGCATACTATTCTGCATTTCCCTGACATCCTGTGACATTGCGCCCATATAACCGGTCATCTCGCTCATCGATTTGTTTATGTCGAACATCAGCTTGAGAAATATAAGCGCAATGACTACCGCGCCGGCAAACAACAGCGTCTGTAATGATTTGCTAGCCATTCTTTTTTTTGCTCGTACTCTTCCGGTCAGGATGCTTTGGGGGATTTTAGCAAATCTTTTGATGCGAGGGGTTCAGCGTGAACACGTACTTTCGGCCAACTCCTGCCCTTCGCGTAGTATCAGCGAAAGGCAAGCTTAATACTGGAACTGGCCACTCATGAGAATCATCTTCTACTCGCGGGTTTTCATCAAAAATATCGCGACACTAATGAAAGATGCTCCTTGCGGTTATCTGAAAACCGGTGTGTCGGAGCATAGATATACTCCGACACACGGATCGTGCAGGTGAATTATTTCAGTTCTAACTTGGTGGCTATATTGTCAGTCCCTGCAACGTAATACTGGATCTCGACGTCAGGACTTCCTAGAAGAAGATGGGCCATGTTAAATGCGTCATCATAGATATCCGTACTGTCGTCCATAGTGACTTCAAGCAGATTCACCACAAAGTTCTGCTCAGAGGCAGTGCCGCCATGCAGGGTGACCAAATATGTCTTGTTTACATCATAGTTACTACTGGTCAGCGCAATAGCCGTAGCCGCCTGAGCCGGCAAGGTACTGATTACATTACTTTCTAGCCATACAATAACTTACGACGAACTACCGGTTAGAGTCCAGAACCGTTCATCCGAGTGCAATGCTCAGAAATTTATCCTTCAAGGGCAGGAATGGCCCCGAACACAGCCATTCCCTGGACCGCCACCTATATTTCAGACTGGCAGTAAAACTTGCTGTTACCAGATTCGCAAGCAATGACTGACAGACCACCACTATAGATATTAATAACTGCTTTGGCTTTATTGCGTTAGGATATTCAAATTATTACATCTGATCGGAGCCTACGAGCACACTACCCATGTTTGACGAGCTTTCCAACACCTTGACATTCGGACTGCTGGGGCTTGATCCAGCCTCCCACACAGGGGCTGCTGTGCACTTCTTCGTCATGGATGTGGCGAAGATCTTTCTTCTACTCGTCGTGGTGATCTACGTTATGGGCCTTTTCCGGGCCCTGGTTGCGCCTGAAAAAGTAAGGACATTCGTGAGTGGACGTCCTGACTGGCAGGCACGGGGTATGGCGGTATCTCTGGGTGCGGTCACGCCGTTCTGCTCCTGTTCTTCGGTGCCACTGTTTATTGGTTTTGTTGAGGCCGGTATCCCGCTGGGTGTGACCTTCTCGTTTTTGATCGCCAGCCCAATGATTAACGAGGTGGCAGCTGTCATTCTGGTTGGTATCCTTGGGTGGAAACTTGCTGCCTTGTATGTCATTGCTGGTCTGTTGGTTGCCTGGTTTGGTGGAATCATCATGCAGCAATTCCGGCCAGAACGCTGGGTCGAGGATTATGTATGGAAGATTCAGGTTGGAGAGATGGATTTACCAAAGACCGATACATCCTTCGCCGGACGCCACCGATATGCATTAGCAGAGGTTCGGGAGATTGTCGGGCGGATCTGGAAGTGGGTCCTGATCGGCATCGGGGTGGGTGCATTGTTTCATGGCTTCGTACCGACCAGCTGGGTCTCCGAAAACCTGGGGGGAGATAGCTGGTACACAGTCCCGACGGCTGTGATTCTAGGTATTCCGCTGTATTCTAATGCCACCGGCGTTATCCCTGTTGCAGAGGCCATGCTGGGCAAGGGAGTAGCAGTGGGCACTACCCTAGCATTAATGATGAGTGTGGCCGCACTCTCATTGCCAGAGCTGCTGATTCTTAGGAAAGTCATCCAGTGGCAGGCTCTGGCACTATTTGCAGCTGTTCTCGCCATATCCTTCACCGTGGTTGGTTGGGGGTTCAACGCAATTGTCTAAGCATTAGGAGTGCATTTACCATGAAAAAGATCAAGGTGCTTGGCAGTGGTTGCCGCAATTGCGAGATCACCGCCAATGTCATTGCGCAGGCTGCAAAAGATGTCGGAGTTGAGATTGAGATCGAGAAGGTCACCGACATCGCTGAGATCATGGCATACGGGGTCATGTCCACACCCGGAGTGGTAGTGGATGGAAAAGTCGTGCACGCTGGCGGACTGCCAGGCCCAGATCAGGCGCGGACCTGGGTGCGCGACTAAACAGAACCGTCCAATTAGAATCCCTATTAAGTCCTTATTTTAAAGTCGGCCAGAACACGACATTCCCGGTGGCTGTCAGCTTATCCTAAATTCCGCCACGGCGAAGAACTTCTTAATTTCGCTTACTTGGCTATACTTATTCCGACTGAGATGCTGTGGCGAAAGCACCCTGAGCGTTTCGTCACACTTCAGTTGCTGAAAAGCGTTTGCAGCTCAAGTCTAACGAGCATTTGCACTTTTAACGCGGATCGGTATGAACAGTCTGGGAAGCAGTGGTAGCGATTGCTCAATGGGCATGAATATTAGGGAAAATAGCGTTTATTCAGCCTATACTCCTTTCCTCAGTGTTTAATTGAGGATGAATAAAATGGATATGAAACGTTTATGTCTTTACACCCCCCTGATGCTTTTTTCATTGCTTCTGCCAAACCTGGCCAGTGCGGCAAAACCAGATAACGGCATCGTTGTCTTCGGCGACAGCCTGTCCGATACCGGTAACAAGTATTACATCACCGGCTTTGCAAATACACCGCCTTATTCTGAACTGCTTGACTTTTTCCTGGTCGCCGATGGCCCCTATACCCACGGTGGACTGCATCACAGCAATGGCGCGACATGGATCGAACAATATGCCCGTGCACAGGGCCTGGCTGGTTATGTGCGTCCTGCGCTCAGCAACCAGGGCAAAGCCAGCAACTATGCTTACGGCGGGGCGAGGGCCAGACCTGGTTTTCCCATTATCCCTAATGCCAATCAGCACTTCCCCACCCAGGTGGGTAATTTCCTCGCTGATGTAAACAGCAGCGCACCAGCTGATGCATTGTATGTCGTCTTCATCGGCGGCAACGATATCTTCGATGCTGTGTATGCACTGTCTCTTGATCCCACTGGTGCCACCAGCATTGAAGTTATTACCAGGGCAGTGACATCGGTCGTCACCCAGGTTATGCGCCTGGCAGCCGCGGGTGCACAGCAGATTATTATTTTGAATGCCCCTGACCTTGGTGCAACCCCGGCGGTAAAACTGGCCGATGCGGAGTTTTCACCAATACCCGGCGCCGTGATCGCTGCCGCGACCAACTACTCACTGGCCTATAACGGCGGATTGATGGCGAACCTCGGTGCCATTCCTGGTGTCGAGATTATCGATATCTTCACTGCATTCAACGAGCTAATTGATAATCCCGAAGATTTTGATCTGACGAACGGCACCGATGTTTGCGTGATACCTGAGCTGCCTCCTTATGCCTGCAAGCACCCCGATGATTATGTCTTCTGGGATGGTGTACATCCGACCAAGGCAGCGCATAGCGTTCTTGCAGATGTGGTTGGAAAAGCGCTGGCTGAATAAACTAGTCATTAAGCATTAAAAAAGCCGAAGTGATCAGGGTTGATCACTTCGGCTTTTTTAACGGCCAGAATTAAAGGGCTCAGCCCTTCACCATCCAATTGTTGCGGATGGTCCGTAGGGTGAGGGCAGGAAAGCACGAGTGTTCCCATCTGGTCCGCCATTTACTATTTCAAACAAGCTGAGCAACATTGTTCCTGCCGGCTGACTTAGCAGAATAAAGGGCCTTATCGGCGCGGTTGATCATGCTTTCAAATGTACAGTCATCAGTGCACGTGGTTATGCTGTTCCTCGACGGTGTCTACGTGGACAGTGCGGGTTCATCTACTAGGTTTCGCTGGGTTAAAGCCCCGTCCAACAGCGAACTCAATCAACTCAGCCACACCATTGCCCATCGCCTGGCCCGGTATCTGGAGCGCCAGGGTTTGTTGGAACGGGATGCCGAACACAGCGTGCTGGCATTAGATCACTCAGATGAAGATCCAATGGATCAACTACGGGGGCATTCCATTGCTTACCGTATCGCTGTGGGTCCTGAGCGGGGCCGCAAGGTCTTCACCCTGCAAACCCTGCCTGGAATTGAAGAGTCCTTTGCAAAGGGTACAGGCCAAGCAGCTGGTTTTTCACTGCATGCAGGTGTTGCGGCCAAAGCCAGGCAGCGCGAGAAACTGGAACGATTGTGTCGGTATGTTATCCCTGCAATTAGAAGAAACGCTCCAAGTAAACATCAAAGAGGTCAAGCTGGATTAATCCGTCGCCACCGACAAGTTTTGGCCGACAACAGATGTACGATTGCAGGATGGGGAACGTCCGAAGTTGTGGCACAGTTGCCCTTCGCATAGAATCAGCGAAGGGCAAGTCCATATTGCAAGTGGACATTCAGGTACAGCTTGGGATCTGTACCCTACCAATCCAATTAAGCCGCCAATACCTACGTTTACACTTTTTTCAGCCACTACGTAGTCAGGCCGTTATTTCAGGTTGTTTTCCTTTTTAAACTTGTCCTTAAGCGGACCGAGCGTTTTACTCATATCCGTTTCCCCATCCTTGAGAAATTTCGAGAATTCTACTCTAGCTGTAACTACTCGCCCCCATCCCGCTGTTAACAAAGCTGCACCAATAGAAGCTTGACATCATAGCTTTCTGATTCTATGCTTCGGATCCAATGCAATGCGAAGGATCAAAGGTGATGAGTAGCTATTTTGGATCAAAGGCCACCTCCGGCCTATGCCAGCCCATCATCGCCCTGATGCCGCCGCACGACACCTACATCGAGACCCACCTGGGCGGCGGTGCCATCATGAAGCGCAAACCCGCTGCGCTGCACAACATCGGCATCGACAGGAATCCAAAATCGTTGGCGGATTTTGAATGCGACTATCCCGTAGAGAAGGTCAACAGCTGCGCCCACCGGTTCCTGGCGGACTATGACTACCGGGGACGCGAACTGATCTACAGTGACCCGCCCTATCTGCATCACACCCGCAGCTCGGGACGCCGATACCGCTTCGACTACGAGGAACACGACCACATCGAGCTGCTGGAATTACTCAAGCCCCTACCCTGCAACATCATCCTGTCCGGCTACCCCTCGGCCTTGTATGACGAGCTGCTCTCGGGCTGGCGTAGCCTGGAACTGCAGGTCATGAACCAGGCCGGGGTGCGCACCGAAAAGCTCTGGTTCAACTTTGCGCCCGACCGGGTGTACTGGCCCAGCTACGCGGGCAAGAACTTTACCGACCGGCAGCGCATCAAGCGCAAGGCTGCGAACTGGGGCAGGCAATACCAGGCGATGCCCCGGGCGGAACGCCTCGCGGTGCTCTCGGCCATGATGGCGGTCGAGGCTGGAGAGCCGGCATAGCCCTGCCGGATTAGGGCGCCGATTATGGCCACCGTCAACAAACAATCCCTCAGGGAAGAGTTCGGCGCATTAAAGGCCGAATTCGAACGCCTGACCGCCAACGGCAAGATGGCGGCGGAAAGCCGCGCCCTGTTCCAGGCTATGCTGATGCTGTTCGAGGTGCTGATGGCGGTGTTCATGGAAAAACGCACCTCCAAAGATAACAGCAACTCCAGTCTGCCCTCCTCGCAGACAGCAAAGGAGGACAACACCGCGACCCAACCCGGCGCCAAGGGCAAAGGCAAGTCACAGAACGACGCACTCGCCGGCAACACGCGCACTGTAGAGACCGTCCAGATCGCCCCCGTCAACCAGTGCGGGATCTGCGGTGAAGACCTCAGTGATACACCCTGCCAGGGACATGAGAGACGCACCCGAATCGACATCATCTTCGAAAAGGTGGTGAACCACGTGGATGCCGAGATCAAGCAATGCCCCGCTTGTCAGTCACAGACCAAGGGCCGGTTTCCGGCGGACATGGCCGGGCCGCTGCAATACGGTCCAGGGATCAAAGCCTACGCCCTGAATCTGCTGGTCGCTCAGATGCTTTCCCTCAAGCGGGTGCAGCAGTCGATCAGGACGCTGATCGGCATGATTCTATCGGAGGCGACGATCCTGAAGCACGTGATGCAGCTGCATCAGGCCCTGGAAAAATGGGAACACGACGCCATTGAAAAGATCCTGGCCATGCCCGCCATGCATGTGGACGAGACCTCGTTGCGGGTCGACAGGAGAAACCACTGGATCCATGTCTGCTCGGCAGGTGACATCACGTGTAAGTTCCTGCACCCCAAACGCGGGAAAGCAGCCATCGAGGCCATCGGCGTGATCCCCCGCTATGGCGGCGTGGTGATCCATGACTGCTGGGCCTCCTATCTCACCTACGATCAGTGCGGCCATGGTCTGTGCGGTTCGCACCTGCTGCGGGAGTTGGTCTTCATTATTGACGCCAATGGTTACGCCTGGGCAACAAACATGAAGCGCCTGCTGCAGGAGACCTGCGCTATCGTC
>Ga0316193_10003190_pt1 | contig 11762 bp, 11 predicted proteins | sample MerIslsedime2_MG_FD_207735 | JGI IMG/M metagenome (GOLD analysis project Ga0316193, IMG submission 207735) | Coastal sediment microbial communities from Maine, United States - Merrow Island sediment 2 | ecosystem: Environmental > Aquatic > Marine > Coastal > Sediment | place: USA: Maine... | reverse complement strand
CGAGCCTCAGGATCAACAATCTTGTTAACTGCGTTGATATAGGCTTTGGCAGATGCAATGACAATGTCCGTATCTGCTCCCTGCCCGTTTACAATCCGGCCATTCAGCTTCAGGCGCACTGTTACCTCACCCTGCGAATCCGTGCCGCTGGTAATGTTGTTCACTGAATACAGCACCAGTTCGGTTCCGCTGTTAACCAACGCTTCTATCGCCTTGAAGGTTGCATCGACCTGCCCCCCGCCGGTGCATGATGCCTGCTTCTCTTCGCCATTGATCCACAGCACCAGGTCTGCCTGCGGCGTCTCACCGGTCTCCGAGCAGGCTTTGAGGGACACCATTTTTACCCAGTCATTTTCCGACTCCAGTCCGGACTCGGTCACCAGCGCCTGCAAATCCTCGTCAAATATTTCATGCTTTTTGTCAGCAAGATCCTTGAAACGGGAGAAGGCATCGTTAAGTTCTTCTTCACTCCCGAATTCAACATCCAGCTCTTTCAGCCGGGTGCGAAAGGCGTTCCGCCCTGAATGCTTGCCGAGCACAATGCGATTCTCGGACCAACCAACATCCTGCGCACGCATAATTTCATAGGTTTCGCGACTCTTGAGCACGCCGTCCTGGTGGATGCCGGATTCATGCGCAAAGGCATTCACACCGACAATCGCCTTGTTGGGCTGTACTGCAAATCCGGTAATACTTGAAACCAGCCGCGAACACGTCATGATTTGCGTGGTATCAAGTCCGGTTTGACAGGGAAAGATATCCTGCCGGGTTTTGATCGACATCACCACTTCTTCCAGCGAAGCATTACCGGCACGTTCGCCAAGTCCGTTTATGGTGCACTCTACCTGGCGTGCACCATTGAGAACAGCTGACAGGGAATTACCGACAGCCAGGCCGAGGTCGTTGTGACAGTGAACCGAAAACACCGCCTTGTCTGAGTTGGGAACACGCTCAATCAAGGTACGCAGCAACTCTCCGAACTGGTGCGGCACGTTATAACCCACGGTATCCGGTATATTTACGGTGGTAGCGCCAGCATCAATAACAGCCTCCAGCACCCGGCAGAGAAAATCTGTCTCCGAACGACCGGCGTCTTCCGGAGAAAACTCGACATTATCTGTATATTGTCGCGCACGCCTGACCGCTTTCACCGCCTGCTCGATCACCTGTTCAGGCTGCATACGCAGCTTCATTTTCATATGGATGGGCGAGGTCGCGATAAAGGTATGTATGCGTGATGATGCGGCCGGTTTCAACGCCTCACCGGCGCGATCAATATCCTTGTCAAGCGCCCGGGCCAGACCGCAAACGGTACTCTCGGAGACAGCAGCGGCAACGGCACTGACCGCCTCGAAGTCACCCTGACTGGCGATCGGGAATCCAGCCTCAATCACATCAACCCGCATGCGTTCAAGTGCCTTGGCAATACGTACTTTTTCATCACGCGTCATTGACGCCCCGGGACTTTGCTCGCCATCGCGCAAAGTGGTATCAAAGATTATTAATTTGTCTTGAATACTCATCGTCCTACTCTCCATCAGGGACTCGTCGCTTGCCTGCGCCACGAGTCACCGCAGTTCACCCAACCTGATTGGCCCAGGCTGCTGAAATAAGATTTTGTTTTTTATGCGTTTTTGCCTCGCCAGGCATATGGATTATCTGCCCGCAGGCAGCAGTCGCAGGAGGGATAACAGCAGCAGGTGACCGGGCTTGACCGGATCCTGGAAAAAAGCGCAGATTGTATTTTTACGGCGAACCATGGCAAGAGACTATTATAAACTTGTCGGGTTGCCAACCCCCTGACTGCCTGGCAGCCGTCATTCTCCCCGTTTTCTTGCCTTGCGCCGGTTCCTGATACCCACCAGGGTGTAGATAATCCCGAAAATAGAGTAACCAAGAAAAGCGATGAACAGAACCTTCGGAGGATCGATCGACGCAAACGCATAAACCAGCACAACAAGAAGGATGGCGACAAACGACACCCGGTTATTGAAATGGAACTCCTTGAAACTGTAATAGCGAATGTTACTGACCATTAACAGGCCCATCGATACCGTCAATACAAAGGCAAGATAAACCACGTCATCGCCTCTCACACCCAGGTCGGTCGCGGCCCAGACCAGGCCGGCCAGCACACCGGCAGCTGACGGACTTGGCAGTCCCCTGAAATAATTTTTTTCTGCCGTGGCCACCTGCGCATTGAAACGCGCCAGCCGCAATGCAGCGCTGGCTGTATAGATAAAAGCACCCAGCCAGCCGAGTTTCGCCCAGCCGACACTAACCATATCGCGCAACGCCCATTCATACATAACAAGCGCCGGGGCCAGCCCGAAGCACACCATATCCGAAAGACTGTCATACTGAACGCCGAAATCACTTTGCGTATTTGTCAGCCGCGCGACACGGCCATCAAGGCCATCCATCACCATGGAAATAAATATTGCAATCGCAGCGGCTTCAAAACGGCCATTCGTCGCGGCCACAATAGCGTAAAAACCGGAGAACAGGCCGGCAGTGGTAATCATGTTCGGCAACAGATAAATACCGCGGCGCGAACGTTGTTGTTTGTTATCTGTATCCATCATCAGATATCACCGGTTTCAGGCAGGCACCAAAAAGGCAATCACATCCGAGCCACTATGCACCACGTCCCCCTCGGCGACAACCAGCCGACTGTTCTCGGGGAGATAGACATCAATACGTCCGCCTAGATGAACAAAGCCACAGCGTTTTCCCTGGCCGGTACGTTCACCGAATCGAATATAGCAATGCGGCTCGGTTTTCAGACGCCCCCGCCCCATCACCATGACAATATCATCACCCTCGTCGGTCTGCAGCCAGACTCCGTGAGGCCTGTTGTCACCCTCGGGATAATTGGGCGGTTGCAGCACCTTGCCTTCAACCGGGCTGCGGGCAGTGAAAATGCCGTAAGAATGCATCTGCACGGTAACCCGGATGCTGCGCCGTAACAGGTAAGGGTCATGCTCGTTACTGACTGCAACCACCCGGCCATCGGCCGGACTGACAACAGCCAGTGGCTGAGAAGGAATATCCCGCTCCGGATCACGGAACAGCACCAGCAACAACAGTCCGCAGGACCAGAAGACCAGTGACTGCGCCACACCGATAAAATGCATCACCAGCACCGCTGCCAGAATAACTGCCAGCAGCGGTGTCAGTCCCTCACGAGCGATCATTGGCAGCAGTTCACAGCTTCACCCGGATCCGTCTGTCTGATCAGAAAGATGAAGATTTCAGTTGACGTTCTTGTCGACAATCTTGCCTTCGTTAATCCAGGACATCATACCGCGCAGCTTGGCTCCAACGACCTCGATGGGGTGCTCTCTGCCGATACGGCGCTTCGCCTTTAACGTTGCAGCACCGGCCTGGTTCTCAAGGATGAACTCGCGAGCAAACTCACCGTTCTGGATTTCAGTAAGGATACGACGCATTTCCTGCTTGGTTTCATCAGTGACCACGCGAGGGCCACGCGTCAGGTCACCGTATTCTGCTGTATTTGAAATCGAATAACGCATGTTGGCGATACCGCCCTCATACATCAGGTCGACGATCAGCTTGAGTTCATGCAGACACTCGAAGTAGGCCATTTCCGGCGCATAGCCGGCTTCCACCAGGGTTTCAAAACCAGCCTGTACCAGCGAGGTAGCACCGCCACACAATACTGCCTGCTCACCGAACAGGTCGGTCTCGGTTTCTTCCTTGAATGTTGTCTCAATGACGCCGGCACGACCACCACCGTTGGCAGAGGCATAGGATAACGCGATATCTTTCGAGCGGCCGCTGGCATCCTGAAAGACAGCAATCAGGCTGGGCACACCGGCACCGTTGCTGTAGGTCGAGCGAACCAGGTGGCCCGGTCCTTTCGGCGCAATCATGATGACATCGAGGTCAGCACGCGGTTCGATCTGTTCGTAATGAATATTAAATCCGTGTGCAAACGCCAGTGCTGCGCCCTGCTTGATATTCGGTGCAATACTGTCACGGTAAAGCTTTGCCTGGTGCTCATCCGGTGCCAGCACCATTACCACGTCGGCGCCGGCGACTGCATCATCAATGGATTTGACAGTCAGACCTGACTTCTTCGCCTTGGCCTCGGAAATCGAGCCTGAACGCAGACCTACGGTTACATCCACTCCGGATTCTTTCAGATTGTTCGCATGGGCGTGACCCTGTGAACCGTAACCGATGATGGCTACCTTGAGGCCCTGGATGATGGAGATATCTGCGTCTTTATCGTAGTAAATATTCATTTTCTATACCTGTATTTTGACTGTCGTAGATGTCTGCTCACCAGACACCGCGTTAAATAAAAATATTTCAGAGAGCCAGAGAACGATCGCCGCGTGCAATTCCGGAAACCCCGGAGCGAACCACTTCGATAATTACGCTCTTTTCGAGCGCATGCAAAAATGCATCCAGCTTGTCACCGGAACCTGTTAATTCGATGGTGTAATTTTCATCAGTCACATCGATGATGCGGCCGCGGAATATATCGGAAAGACGCTTTAGCTCATTGCGTCGCTCACCCTGGGCCTGCACCTTTACCAGCATCATCTCGCGTTCGATGTGCGGACCTTCGGTCATGTCCATCAGCTTGACGACATCAATCAGCTTGTGAAGCTGCTTGGTAATCTGCTCGATAATCTCGTCAGTACCCCGGGTCACCAGTGTCATCCGCGACAATGAAGGATCTTCAGTCGGCGCCACCGTCAGTGACTCGATATTATAACCGCGCGCAGAAAACAGGCCCGCAACCCGTGACAGCGCACCCGCCTCGTTTTCCATCAAAATTGAAATTATATGACGCATCTTAAACCAGGATCATCTCGTTCTGACCACCACCTGCCGGGATCATCGGATAGACATTTTCATCCTTGTCTGTCAGGAAATCCATGAACACCAACCGGTCTTTGAGTTTCAGCATTTCAATCAGCGCACCTTCAACATCAGCTGGCCGGGTAATTTGTATACCCACATGACCATAACTCTCGGCGAGTTTCACAAAATCCGGCAGTGATTCCATATACGACATGGCATAGCGCTTCTGGTAGAAGAACTCCTGCCACTGGCGCACCATGCCGAGGTAACCATTATTCAGGTTGATGATCTTGACAGGCAGCGAATATTGCGTGCAAGTGGACAACTCCTGGATACACATCTGGATGCTGCCCTCGCCGGTCACACAGGCAACAGTTGCATCCGGGTATGCTAACTGTACCCCCATGGCGGCAGGCAAGCCAAAACCCATGGTGCCCAGCCCGCCCGAGTTAATCCAGCGGCGCGGCTTGTCAAACTTGTAAAACTGCGCAGCCCACATTTGATGCTGCCCCACATCAGAAGTTACAAATGCGTCACCATTGGTCAGTCGATACAAGGTCTCAAGAACAAACTGTGGCTTGATATTGTCACTGTCATGGTCGTATTTAAGGCAGTCCTTGGAACGCCACTCATCTATCTGCTGCCACCAGTCCTTTAGTGCCACGGCATCAGACTTAACATTGTGGTTCTTGATCTCACCGAGCATTGCCTTCAACACGTTGGCGACGCAGCCAACGATCGGCACATCCACCTTTACATTCTTGGAGATGCTCGCCGGATCAATATCGACGTGAATGATTTTTGCATTCGGACAAAACTTTTCGATATGGCCGGTTACCCGGTCATCAAAGCGCGCACCAATCGCTATCAGTACGTCACAGTGGTGCATCGCCATATTGGCTTCATAGGTGCCATGCATCCCGAGCATACCCACAAACAACGGATCGGTTGCCGGGTAGGCGCCAAGCCCCATCAGGGTATTGGTTACCGGAAAGTTCATGATACGGGCGAGTTCCGTAAGTTGCCCGGACGCCTCCCCCAGGATAACGCCGCCACCGGTATACAGTATCGGGCGCTTCGCACCCTGCATCAGCTTCACTGCCCGCTTGATCTGGCCGGCATGGCCAATGTGCACGGGGTTATAGGAGCGCATGCTGACTTTCTTCGGGTAGCTGAACTCGGCCTTTTCAGCAGTGATATCCTTGGGGATATCGACCACTACCGGACCGGGACGCCCGGTCGTCGCCACATAGAATGCCTTCTTGATGGTCTCGGCAAGTTTGCTGACATCCTTCACCAGAAAATTGTGTTTCACACAGGGCCGGGTAATACCAATATTGTCGGCTTCCTGAAAAGCATCGTTGCCAATCAGGTGCGTGGGTACCTGTCCGGTAAACACCACCATCGGGATGGAGTCCATATAGGCAGTGGCAATACCGGTTACCGCATTGGTGGCACCCGGGCCGGATGTCACAAGAACCACGCCTGGCCTGCCGGTTGAACGTGCATAACCGTCAGCCGCGTGTGTTGCAGCCTGCTCATGACGCACCAGCACATGCTGTACATCGGTCTGCTGGTAGAGTGCGTCATATATATGCAGCACCGCTCCGCCGGGGTAGCCGAAAATAAAATCGACGCCTTCTTCTTTTAGTGAGCGCACAAAGATATCCGCGCCTGTCAATTCCACCGATTCCCACTCCTGAAAATTATTACGCAAATTTCCAACTGCGTAAAAAAAAGCCCGCTCAACGGGCGATTGCATCGCAGTCTTGAAAACATAAGAAAGTACTGATAATCATAGTAAAGGTCAAGGGAATAGCCCATTGTTGCCGATATAGACAACGAAACGCTGACACAATTGCAATATGTGACGTGGTGACTTGTTCTGCCCACAAAACAACCATACTATTAGTAGAGATTTAAGCTATGGAAGCCAGAATATGAATGACGCCAAACCCCCTTTTAAAAGTCCAGTGTGGTGGCTACTGACAAGTCTGTGCCTGTCGGCAACCCTGTTGAGCACCACGATCAATGCCGAGATCTACAAGTGGACTGATGACAACGGCGAGACCCAGTATTCCCAAGTCCCTCCCCCTGGCGGCGTAAATAGTGTTAAAATTCAAGGTGCTGAACCACCTGCAGACAACCCTGACACGACCAGCGACACCCTGCAGGAACAGGTCGAAGCCCTGAATGAAGAGCTTGTTGAAAAGGAAACAAGTGAAAAGAAAGAGGCCCTGCGCAAGCAAATCGATGACGCCTATGAAAGAAACTGCACCACCGCTAAGAATAACCTCGCCAAATTGCAGGCAGGTGGCAACAAACGTTACCTGATGCCCGACGGCAAGGTGACCCATCTCACCGAGGAACAGCGCCAGCAACGCATTAACGACGCAAAAGACCAAATCGACGAGTTCTGCAACCCCTGAGGCCCGACCGGTGCCGTTTCTGAAAATCCAGACCAACCAGGCACTCACCGAAGACTCGGCAAAGGCTCTCGCCGGCAAGGCATCTGCACTGGTCGCAGAACAACTTGGCAAGCCGGAAAGTTACGTGATGACCTCGGTTGAAAACAATCCTGCCATGACGTTCGCCGGCACGGATGCGCCACTGGCCTTTCTTGAACTTAAAAGCATTGGCCTGCCGGAGTCTGCAACGGCAGATACTTCACGGGCACTGTGCACACTGGTCGCTGAAGAGACAGGCATAGATACAACCCGCATTTATATTGAATTTTCTGATGCCCCCCGCAAAATGTGGGGCTGGAACAACAGCACATTCTGATGCGCTTCCTGTGGCTGCTGATTATTCTGCTGTGCATAGCCGGCATCACTGTATATCTGAATCCCGCCCTGAAATCACAACTACTGAACAACGCCCCGCAACTGATAGCACCCGAACCGGTGCGCGCCTACAAATGGCGTAACACCCGGGGAGAATGGCAAATCACTGACCACTTGCCACCGGAAGGAGTTGAATATGAGACACTTGAGCACCACCGGGATGAAAATATCCTGCCGCTTCCTCCACAACTCACCCCGAAACAATAGCCCTGACCGGCCAGGCCTGTGGCCGGCAGCGTATTTGACGCTGTTACAACGCATAAATAGTATGCAGCTCTACAACCCGCTACAATCTGCAGCCATTCAAACCAAACACTGACTACACCATGCGTCTATCCCGGTTCCCGCTCTCCACGCTAAAAGAAACGCCCGCTGATGCGGAAATAATCAGCCACCAGTTGATGATGCGCGCCGGCATGTTGCGTAAACAGGCTGCCGGTTTGTATAGCTGGTTACCACTGGGCCTGCGGGTTTTACGCAAGGTCGAAGCTATTGTGCGCGAGGAAATGGACCGCGCCGGGGCACTGGAATTATTGATGCCGGCGGTACAACCGGCCGAACTGTGGATGGAATCCGGCCGCTGGGAACAATATGGCCCTGAACTGCTGCGTTTCAATGACCGCCATCAGCGAGGCTTCTGTCTTGGACCGACGCACGAGGAAGTCATTACCGACATTGCACGCCGCGAGATCCGCAGTTACAAGCAATTACCGGTCAACTACTACCAGATACAGACCAAGTTCCGCGATGAGATACGGCCACGCTTCGGCATCATGCGCGCGCGCGAATTCATAATGAAAGACGCCTATTCGTTTCATCTCGACCAGGCTTCTCTGGATGAAACCTACCAGGTGATGTTTGACTGCTACAACCGTATTTTTACCCGGCTGGGACTGGAGTTCCGTCCGGTACAGGCCGACAGTGGCGCCATTGGCGGCAATGTCTCCCACGAGTTTCATGTGCTGGCCGATTCCGGTGAAGATGCCATCGCGTTCTCTTCAAGCGGTGAATATGCTGCCAATGTTGAACGTGCAGAAGCCATTGCATCGGCCATAGAAAGACCGGCCGCGACGGTTACCATGAGTCGCGTTGACACCCCCGGACAGCACAGCATCGAGGATGTCTGCAAACATCTGAACATCAAGCCGAACCAGTGTCTGAAAACCCTGCTGGTACAGGGCACGCAGACTGAAACAGTCGCGCTGGTATTGCGTGGCGACCACGAACTTAATACAGTCAAGGCAGAAAAAATGCCTGCCATTGCAGCCCCACTGCAATTTGCAACGGAGCAGCAAATACATGCAGCCGCCGGTTGCGGCGCCGGCTCCCTCGGCCCCGTCGGCCTGTCGATTCCGGTGATTGTTGACCATAGCGCCGCGCTGCTGGCTGATTTTGTTTGCGGTGCCAACGAGGACGGCAGGCACCTCACCGGGGTTAACTGGGCGCGTGATTTGCCGCTACCTGAGTGTGCCGACCTGCGTAATGTCGTTGACGGCGATGCAAGTCCTGACGGCAACGGCACGCTATCAATTGCACGTGGTATCGAAGTAGGACACATCTTCCAGCTGGGCACCAAGTACAGTGCTGCCATGGGTGCCAGCGTACTGAATGAGCAAGGCAAGGAAGAAACCATCACCATGGGCTGCTACGGTATTGGCGTGAGCCGAATCGTTGCCGCCGCCATAGAGCAGAACAATGACGACAAGGGCATGATCTTGCCAGCGGCCATCGCACCGTTCCAGGTCGCCCTGCTGCCCATGAACATGAAAAAATCGCAGCGTGTCCGCGAAGCTGTCGAGGCACTCTACCAGCAACTGCAGGCAGCCGGTATTGATGTGCTGCTGGATGACCGTCAGGTACGACCCGGCGTAATGTTCTCCGACATGGAACTGATCGGCATCCCGCACCGAATCGTGGTGGGCGAGAAGAATCTTGACCAGGATTTACTCGAGTACAAGGCACGTCGGGATGACAGCAACCGTGACGTGCCGTGCGGTGAAATCATCGCGTTTATACAGGCTAAACTGGCTTCCGGCTGAGCCGATACAACAGCTATGAAGATAGCTATATCCCGCAAGATTCGTGAATTCACAACCGCACTGCTACTTGGCAGCTCAGGCCTGTGCTGCCTGCCTGTTGGCGCCGCCACCCAGGAAAGACCGGATGCAGACATGCGGGCAACGCTGATTGAAGCCGTTAATGCCAGCGACAGTTTTGCGGATCGCTTTGATGCCGAGGTCTGGCTGGTCGACATGTCCAGTCGCTTGCAGTCGCGCGTCAAGGACCCGCAGGAACGGCTGAAAATACTCAGACAGGTTCACTACGAGGCGACGCGCGCCAGGCTCGCACCGGAACTGGTACTGGCGCTTATTAATGTGGAAAGCAATTTTGACCACTTCGCCATATCAAGCGTCGGTGCGCAGGGATTGATGCAAATCATGCCGTTCTGGCTGGATGAAATCGGCCGCCCGGATGATAACCTGTTCGACATCAACACCAACCTGCGTTTTGGCTGCACCATACTCAACATCTACCTGAAGCGCGAAAAAGGTGACATGCGCAAGGCGCTGGCCCGTTACAATGGCAGCGTTGGCAAGAACTGGTACCCGCAACGGGTTTACAAGGCACTGAATACAAAATGGTACCGGCAATAAACCGCAAGCATTGCCAGTGCTAACGCGGTTCGAACAATGCAATAGACTCCACATGTGCCGTGTGCGGAAACATATCCATCACGCCGGCCGCCAGTAAACGATAGCCTTTTTCATGCACCAGCACGCCGGCATCGCGCGCCAGCGAACCGGGGTGACAGGAAACATAAACAATCCGTTGCGGTGCAACATTTCCAAGCAGATCGAGCACTTCAGCAGCGCCGCTACGCGGCGGGTCAAGCAACACCTTGTTATAGCCCTCGCCAACCCATGATGCCTCAATATGATCCTCAACCAGGTTGGCGGTATGAAAGGTGGCATTCTCGATTGCATTAGCCACCGCATTTTCACGTGCGCGGCTCACCAGACCCGCCTCCCCTTCCACACCCACAACCAGATCTGCCTGTTGCGCCATGGGCAGGGTAAAATTACCAAGCCCGCAAAACAGGTCCAGCACACGGTCGGATGCTTGCAGCGCCAGCAAGCCCAGCACACGGGCAATCATCTGCTCGTTAATACCGGTATTGATCTGGGTAAAATCCGTTGGTCTGAAGTGAATTTCGATACCCTGCGCCGGCAGTCGATACGACAGGCTGCTGTGGTCGGACGATAACGGCTCAATGCTGTCCGGGCCGGCAGGCTGCAGGTAAACCTGAAACTGATGCTCTGCTGCAAACTGTTCAAGCAGGCCTGTGTCCCTGTCTGTCAGCGGGTCCAGATGCCGAAACACCAGTGCTGTTATTTCCCCGGCCACCGCCACCTCAATCTGGGGAATACGCGCCCTTGCGTCCATTTGTTCAAGCAGCGCTGACAATTCCTGAAACTTCTCGCCTACCGAGGGGTGTAATACCTCGCAGCGGTGAAGATCGGCCACATAGGCACTGCGTTTCTCGCGAAAACCGACCAGCACCCTGCCTTTCTTGATAACATCCTTGGCGCCCAGCCGTGCCTTGGTACGGTAGCCCCAGATCTGTCCGGTAATCGGCGGCAGCAGCGTTCCCGGCTCAAGCTTGCCAATATGCGCAAGGTTATCCAGCAACACCTGCTGCTTGGCCCTGATCTGGGCACCCGCCTCCATGTGCTGCAGGCTGCATCCGCCACACAGTCCAAAGTGCGGACATTTCGGCTCCACCCGGTCGGGAGAGGCCTGCTGCACCACCGTTACCCGGCCTTCATCAAATTTTTTGCGTGCCACCAGGTATTCAAAACTGACAATCTCGCCCGGCAAGGCACCATCGATAAAAACGGCCTTGCCATCCAGGTGTGCGACACCGCGACCATCATGGCTTAGTGATTCAATGCTGACGTCGCTGACTGGTTCCGGCAGCCGTTTTCTGCGTGTACGTTTCGCCATTCAGCTGGTCCCGAAAGGCATCAGTGACGTCAGTCTTGCTGCCAGTTATCGAGGAACTCGCTGAGATGCGGCTTG
>Ga0316193_10003189_pt1 | contig 11762 bp, 9 predicted proteins | sample MerIslsedime2_MG_FD_207735 | JGI IMG/M metagenome (GOLD analysis project Ga0316193, IMG submission 207735) | Coastal sediment microbial communities from Maine, United States - Merrow Island sediment 2 | ecosystem: Environmental > Aquatic > Marine > Coastal > Sediment | place: USA: Maine... | reverse complement strand
TATAGCGCATTTACAGAAATCAGTAAAGCATTTGGAAGAAAGAAAGTTTTACATTATACTGGGATCAGCATGGATGAAACTCGGGTTAGGATACTATTTTTTAAGGGACTTAGCAAAAGCGAAGCAATGTACTGAAAAAGGCCTTACAATCCACAACGATACTGGACTTAACTATTGGTTGTCGTTAAGTACTTTGACATTGGGCCTGATCGATTTCGATCAAGGTGAATCGAAAGGCGTACAAAAGTACCTAAAAGAGGCCGTCGCGTTGGCACAAAATAGCAATGAACAACATATAGAAGGAATATCAAAAATCTGGCTGGGAAGAATGCTGGGGAGAATAAAACCATCACAAATAGATAAGGCCGAGGAGTTTATCCTCAAAGGAATGGAGATCAATAAGAAATTAAAGATAAAACCTGAATATGCCCTAGGATATCTGTTTTTAGGCGAGCTCTATCTGAATACAGTGGAGAAAGAAAAGGCTATAAAAAACCTCAAGAGGTCCGAAAAGATGTTCCAAGAGATGGGAATGGATTACTGGCTAACTCAAACGCGGGAGGTTTTTAGCAGACTATAAGTTCCTACTGCCGGTGTCCATATCTTGTGGATGTTCCTGGTCAGGCGATACCATGGATAATTCTGAAATATCTGCACTCTAAAATCAAGATTGATATTACAGATTTCTTCAACAAAGTTGTAATTATCAATGACCCCTGAAGATTTGTGATATCATCATTCCCAGACTTCGAGGGCAAACTACAGGTTGCTGCTATATATATGCTATAATACCAATTGCTTAAAGTTCAAGATACTCAAATGATATCTTACAGGGAGCAATCCTTTTTTAATCAGCCCGAACCCTCTATTTTACTCCACCTCAAAATCCGATTTGATCAGCGTACAAAGTTTAAAGCGCCCATGAAAAATTGCGATGTATTGGCAAATTGGGGGGACCGATTGTGTGTTGCCTAAACAAATACACAATAAACGGATATCGCTTGACAATTGCCGATAACCTTGGTTAAAGACATTACGTTTAAGCGACCTTGGGTAGGTACTCCAAATATGGCTATGATAAACAACGAGCGCGTCCTTGATGTCAAAGATCTGAGGACCTACTTTTATACGAAAGAGGGAGTGGTTAAGGCGGTTGATGGCCTCACCTATCATGTCAACAAGGGTGAGTGTGTGGGTCTTGTGGGTGAAAGCGCCTGTGGCAAGAGTGTGGGCGCGATGTCAGTCCTGCGTCTGATTCCCTATCCGCCGGGTATCATCGTGGGTGGACAAATCCTGTTCAAAGGAGAGGACCTTCTGCAGGTCAGTGAGGAGCGCATGCGCGACATCCGGGGCAATCGGATCGGCATGGTCTTCCAGGAACCGACAACCTCTCTGAATCCGGTGCTTACCGTCGGTCGCCAAATTTCCGAATCTATTGAACTGCACCGCAAGATGGACAAAAAAGCGGCACGGGCTGAAAGCACTAAACTGTTGCAGCTGGTGGGAATACCGGACCCCGATAAGAGGATCAAGGATTACCCCCACCAATTCAGCGGAGGGATGCAACAGCGTATCATGATCGCCATGGCGTTGAGTTGTGATCCGGAATTGCTGATAGCAGACGAGCCCACGACGTCTCTCGATGTTACCGTGCAAGCGCAGCTGCTGGAGATACTCGCCAAGTTAAGGTCGGAATACGGCACTTCCGTTATAATTATAACTCACAATCTGGGTGTCGTCGCTCGGTATGTGGATCGGGTTATTGTGATGTACGCGGGCAATCTGGTAGAAACTGCTCCGACAGATACCATTTATGCCGAGCCCAAGCATCCCTATACCCTGGGTCTCCTGGCATCCGTGCCGCGATTGGACAGTCCCAAAAAAGAAACGTTGCGGGTTATCAGGGGACTGCCGCCGAATATGGCTCAATTGCCAAAGGGCTGCCCATTTGCCCCTCGCTGTGACTATGCCATGGACAGGTGCCGGGAGGAGAAACCGCCCCTGGAAAAAGTGGGAAAAGACCATTACCGCACCTGCTTTTATGATGCAAGCAAATTGAAGCGCTAACTGCCACTGGTTTGGCCTGGAACTGAAAATTGGTTCACAAACGGATGATTCCGGGGTTTTAGCAATTTCGACCTAAATCCAGGCCAGTAAAATCATTTTAGAATAGCAAAAATTTTCTGCGAAATCACAAAGAGAAAATCGGAATGGAAGTGATAGAGAATAATCATCTGATCGACGTCGAACGGCTGGTTAAGTATTTTCCCATAACCGCCGGGGTGATCAAGAAAAAAACGGCCGACGTCAAAGCAGTGGATGATATAAGCTTTTATATTAAAAAAGGGGAGACGTTAGGGCTGGTCGGTGAAAGCGGATGCGGCAAGACGACGACGGGCCATTGCATTCTCCAACTCCACGAGCCCACTTCCGGCAAGGTCCTGTTTGAAGGCCGGGACCTCGTTCAAATGAAGGGCGAAGCGCTGAGGAAAATGCGGCGCCATATGCAGTTGATATTTCAGGACCCCTTTGCTTCCCTCGACCCGCGTATGACCGCCGGTGATATCGTAGGCGAGCCGCTGCTGGTTCATCAACTCAGTTCGAGTCGGCAATATAGACAACAGGTCGATGAGTTGTTGAGCATGGTGGAGCTTGAACCTTATATGGCAAGCAGGTATCCCCACGAGTTCAGTGGCGGTCAACGACAGCGCATCGGCATAGCCCGGGCACTGGCGGTCAGCCCAGCCTTCATTGTCTGTGATGAGCCTGTTTCTGCGCTGGATGTTTCCATTCAAGCACAGATCATCACGCTGCTGATGAAACTTCGGGAAGAGCTCAATTTGACCTATCTGTTCATCGCTCATGATCTCTCGGTCGTCCGCAATATCAGTGACCGGGTGGCAGTGATGTATCTGGGAAAGATTGTGGAGATCACATCGAGCGATGAGCTTTATGCAAACCCCCTTCACCCTTACACGATATCACTGCTGTCCGCGGTACCGATACCGGACCCGGTGATTGACCGGACCCGGGAGAGAATTGTTTTAACCGGTGATGTGCCGAGCCCGATCAATCCTCCCAGCGGCTGTCCCTTCCATCCCCGCTGCTTTCAAGCAATCGACATCTGCAAAGAACAGATACCCGAGCTGAGAAACCATGGTGGAGAGCACTGGGCATCCTGTCATCGTGTTTAGTCCGTCTCGATGAGCGAATAAATATGAAACTCCGTACCATCTTCGTCATGATAGGAATTCTCGTGGTGCTCGGGATGTTTTTTTTTATCTCCCGACAACAGCCCGAATCCGAACCACAGGCTAAGCCTCGTCAGTTTATCTGGTCGGTTGGGATGGAGGACTTGAAACACTTGACCATAGCCCTCCCAGCTGAAGGAAAAAGCGAGGCCTGGGTTAAGCATGAAGATCGCTACTGGTACTTCGATCAGCCTGATGGACCCAAAGTAAACATGAAACGCTGGGGCGGTGGCATACCGCTTTTGCTGAGTGGTCCGGGGGTTGAGCGGCCCATTGCCAGCGAGGCGACCGACAAACAGCTAGAGATCTTTGGACTCAAGGATCCCAAAATGAAAATGGTCCTTATCCTGGGAAATGAGGATACCATCAACATCGATATTGGAGATAAGACTCTCGACGGCCAAGCTTACTATATTAAACTGCTCAACTCAAAGGCCGTATATACCGTAGATTATACCTGGTACGATGTGCTTGAACGCCTCGTACTGGATCCGCCTTATCCTGAGAACGAAGAACATTAGAATCAAGGGCACCCGAAATTTATGATTGAAAGGGGCAACGGAGTATTGAACAGTTCGAAACCTACCACAAAAAAAACAGCAGACGTAAAACAGAGCGGCAGAGCCAAACGCGTAATATCTAATAAGACGCGAAGAACTATCCTGCTTGCCGTGGCTGTCGTCTTAATAATCGGGGCCATCTCAGGATTTGCTATTTATCGGAGCCGGATGGCACCCTTCAAAACGACTGTTTTGGAAGTGGATGGAACCTCGATAAATATGGGCTATTTTCTGAAGCGCGTCGCCATGTCCGGCCAGCCATCCCTAACAACACTGCAGGCAATCACAAAGGAAGAGATTATCAAACAGTCGGTCACGAAGCCACCATACGACATCACCGTGACCGAACAGGAAATAGATCAATTTGCCAGGGAAATTGCGCGGGGAAAAAACAAAACTATCGAAGAAGGCGAATTCAACGAGTGGTATCGTCAACAGCTAAACGAAAGCCGGCTTTCGGATGCTGAATTCAGAGATCTTTTGAAAACGAGGCTGTTGAGTTTGCGCATGAGCAAGTATTTGGGTGATAGGGTTCCTACCATAGCCGAGCAGGTCTTTGTTCAAATGTTTCCACTGAAGGATTACGCAACTGGGAACGAAGTCAAGCAGAAGCTCGATGCCGGCGAAGATTTTGCCGCACTGGCCCGTGAGTATTCCGTGGATAATAAATTAAAAGAAAGCGGCGGTGTCGTTGGTTGGATCCCCCGAGGGGTTCTCGACCCGGGTTTTGACAATGCCGCGTTTGAGCTAGAGATCGGCCAGAGCAGCGAGCCAATGTATATCGACAAACAAATCGTCGTTGTCCTTCTAATATCTGATAAAGCTGCCGCTCGAGAGATAGAGGAAGAATTACTAAAGGTAATAAAATCTAAAGCTCTGGACAAATGGCTCAAAGAGGAAAAGCAGTATCACAAAGTGAAATATCGTGGCTTCAAAAACGGGTATGATACCGAAACCGATGCCTGGGTTCAGCGGCAGCTGCAAAGAATGAAACAGTGATACAGGTAAGCTAGGGAAGCAATGATACGAATTCAGAATGTCACCAAATACTACGGGGCGCGCCTGGCTGTGGATGATATCAGCTTCGACGTCGGGAAAGGGGAGACCGTTGGTTTTTTAGGGCCCAATGCCGCCGGCAAAACAACCACCATGCGTATCATTGCCGGATATCTCATACCCACCCGGGGAGATGTATGGATAGCTGATTACAACATGGCATCCCATTCACTGGATGGACGACGGCTGATCGGTTACCTCCCGGAGATGGTCCCCTTGTATACAGATATGACGACCCGTGCCTACCTCGAGTATGCGGCCAGACTCAGAGGTTTGATCAGAAGACGGGCCAGAAGCCGAGTTGACGAGGTGGTCGCGCAATGCGGCCTGGAGGAGTACATCGGCACCACCTTGGGCAAGCTATCCAAAGGATTCAAGCAGCGGGTCGGATTGGCCCAGGCCATTATTCATGATCCGGAGGTATTGATACTGGATGAGCCGACCGTCGGCATCGACCCCATCCAGGTTGCTCAAACCCGGCAGCTTATACGTCAATTGGGCAGAGACCGGACGATTCTGCTCTCAACCCACATCCTGCCTGAGATAAGCATGATCTGTGAACGGGTCATTATCATCCATGAAGGCAAAATTGTGGCCCGGGACAGTATCGAAAACCTTTCCGCCATTCTGAGGGGGGGCAATCGCATCCATCTTAAAATTCAGGGAAATACCGCGAAGGTAACTGAACGCCTCGAGCAAATAGTCAGCCTACAGTCTGTAACTTACGAATCTCCCATACACATCGTGGAGTTTGCTGCAGACCAGGAGCCGCATGCCGAAATAATGGAAGCAGTCGTGCAGAACGGTTGGACGATTTTATCAATGGAGTCAGCTGAGATGGACCTGGAAGACATTTTTCTTCGGCTAACGAACCAAGAGGAGGGGGGCAATTGAAAAACATCGGGATTATATCCGGCAAGGAGGTGTGCTCCTACCTGGCCTCGCCCATGGCCTATATCGTCGCCGCGGTTTTCCTGGCACTGTCCGGCACTTTTTTTGCTACCTATCTTGCAGATATCAACTACACCGATACCAGCATCACGGGATTCTTGAATGCGGCCCAGTTTCTAATCCTCTTGTTTGCTGCAGTACTCACCATGCGTTTGATCGCGGAGGAAAGAAAGCTCGGCACCTGGGAGTTCCTGCTCACAGCACCGATTGGAGACACCGAGATTATATTGGGCAAGTTTTTGGGGAGCCTGGTGGTGCTGAGCGGTATGCTGGCGCTGACACTGTACTACCCGATCCTGCTGATTGTGCTCGGAGATCCGGACCTTGGGCCCATCTGTACGAGTTACTTCGGACTTTTCCTCTTGGGCAGTGCCTGTTTGTCCATCGGAATTTTTGCTTCTTCCATGACCTCGAACCAGATCGTATCTGCGGTAGTTGCCGGGGGCATTATCTTTGCCCTGTGGTTTTTGGGAGTCGTGGGAAATATTGCGCCCGGACCTTTCGGAGAGTTTCTCTCCTATCTCTCGCTTTCCTATCATTTTCCTGATTTTATGAGAGGGATTATCGATACCAGAGCCATCGTCTATTACCTCAGCGTTACGGCCCTGTTCCTTTATCTGGCGGTAGGATCGATTGAAACAGGCAGGTGGCGCTAAAATGCAGACAAAACTATTGGCTATACTCGGCCTGACCTCCCAGTTGACAGGATTTATATTTGGACTAATCATACCCGGTCTGCGCTATTATGCCTGGGGAATTCTGGCTTTGGGGTCAGCGCTTTTGGCTGTTGCAGTGGTGCTTGATTTTAAGCGGGTCAGAGGTGTCCTAGTCAGCCGGCAAGGAAAGTTTGGCCTGAGCACGATCGTAAGGGTCTCACTATTGGTCGGTATCGTCCTGATAACAAACGCTATCAGTGTCGGAATTTACCATCGTTTCGACTTTACCGGTTTGGCTCAATTCACCCTCACGTCCCAGACAAAAGAAATCTTAGCCAAGCTGCAAACACCTGTGGAGGTCTTGACTTTCTTCACCCCGTCCGTACCGGTCCCGGTCAGCAGCTATGCTAAAAATTTGCTCAGCGAGTACCAGAATCATACCGATCAACTGACTGTCAAGAACATCGACCCGGATTTGAATCCCGACCAGGCCCGGCGGTATCAGGTGGATCAGTTCGGGGCACTATACGGCGTGGTCGTCTTCAGCGGCCGGGAAGGGCAGCGACAGGTATTCGGTCCCCAGATTACCGCTGAAGCGGAACATGCCTTTACCACTGCAATCCTGGAGGTCACCGGGACAAAACAAAAAAAGGTATACTTTATAACCGGACATGGGGAACACAATATTCACTCGGACTATGACAGCGTCAGGGTCGGTCTGCGAGACAATCTCATTCAGGTTGACAAACTGGAATTGGATAAGGCAGCCGGTGTTCCCGAGGACGCCGCCGCACTCATCATGGCAGGCCCGCAGCAACCTTTGACAAACAGCGAACAGGTGACCCTGAAAGGTTATCTGAAAAATGATGGCCGCCTATTTATTCTTTGGAATCCGGATCCGCCGCAGTGGCTCAGGCAGTTGCTTGCCGACTGGTGGATAGATATCGAAGACGGTACGATCGTTGATTCTACTTCTCATGTTTCACCCAATCAGGACACGCCCCTGGTACCTGCAGATAGAAATAGCTTTCAATTAGCCGAAACGTATTTCCCGGGTGCCGCCGCTGTATTTCCAAAGGCGGTGATACCTGGAGGTGTGACAATTCTGCCCCTGGTCTGGACGAGCCCGCAGAGCTGGATTGAAAAGGAATTTGCTTTCGATAAGAAACCGCAATTCGATGAACAGATAGACAGAAAAGGTCCTTTGCCCATTGGAGTCCTGATTTCCACAACTTCTTTAGATGAAACCGCCAACACGAGAGGAACGCGACTGGTCTTGATCGGTGATTCGGATTTTGCGGCAAACCGGCACTTTCGAAATGGAAACAACAGCGACCTGTTCCTCACTGCTGTTAACTGGCTTGCCGCCGGCGAGGAGATAATCACTGTTGATCGCAAAGCGCTTATAACCCGCCGGCTTTTACTGAACCCGGATCAGGCGAGATTTCTCCACATATCGAGCATCGGGCTGCTTCCATTGCTTACGCTGATAGCGGGGGTATATGTATGGTGGCGCAGGAGATAGGTGGGAATGTGAATTAGCATGGCGCAGAGGGCATAGCGCATAGCGTGACAGGGGAGTGGCTTACAGGAGGTGTCAGTAAACGAATCCTGAATTCTGATCAGGTCCTGGCCCATAGGGATATAGTGGTTGTCAGAAAAATATTCCGTTTATCGAAGGTTTTTTTCTACAACCACTTATACCAATCCTTCCGTATTTCGGAACATATTTTTGACAAGTGGTATAGTAGCCGAAGTGTTAAACGTAGAGCCGCCTCGATGCCGACCATATTTTCGAGTGAACATTAAATTTTTAATAAAAAATGGGGTTCAGAAGCTATTCTGAACCCCATTTCTCACTTATAGGACGGGGACAATTGCTGCAAATGCAGCGGTTGTCTTACTTAATATCCCATCTCCTTTTTCAGATTCTTGTCAAGCCAGGCCTTGGATAGAAGTGGTTGGAAGTCGTTGTCGGCAACGGCAAACTCACCGTAATAATTCTTCAACCACGGCCACCAGTATACTGCCCCCATCCTGGGATCGGTTTTTATGTCCAGCATTTCATCAGCTAGAAATAGGCTAAGCTTCTTTATCATGGCATGGCGCTGAGGAATATCTACTGTTTTCTTCAGCTCGGCCATCTGTTCATCCCACCAGGGGTTGGAATAGGCATTCACGTTCCAGTGATGGGTGGTTTCCGCTTTCAGAAGTACCTCGGCCGGATTGCCATGATCGGCGGCCCTGACCAAGGCCCCATGAAATTTTATGGGGCGGGAGCGGATAAACCCATCGAGGGTAACCGGGTCCTTGGCAATAATATTAACGTTAACGCCAACTTTGGCCCACATGTCTTTAAGCAGGGATGCCCGGTCCACATCATCAGCCGCTGTGGTACTATAAACATCTACCTTAAAGCCATCGGGATAACCTGCCTTGGACAGCATCTCTTTTGCTTTATCCGGGTGATATTCATACAGTTGCTGGGTGGCTTCAGGCAGCTCATCCCAAGTGTGGCGAAGGGTCTTGGGATGTCCCAGCCAAATTGGATAAAAGTATTTCGGCAATTTCCCAACGTCCTGCATGGCAGCGAAGGCCTGACCATCGGTGGCCATTGCCATCGCATGGCGAACCTCTTTTTTGTCGAACGGCGGCTCGTCAACCCTCAATTGGATGCCATATGAATAAGCCCCGACAAACTTGTGGCTCAACAGCTTGGGTGCTGATTTGTCCAGGTCCTTCCAGTATGGGGAGTTGGGATTCCAGAAGTAATCGACCTTGCCGGTCCGCAGGGCGGCTATTTGGGTGGTAACATCGGGAATGATTGGCCACACCATGCGGTCGATAAACGGTACGTCATCATAAGCCACCCCATCGATGGTCGTCGTGTCCCACCAATTCGGGTTCTTGACGTAGCTCATGTGAGAGCCGGACACATATTCATCGATCATCCAAGCCCCGGTGCTTGCCTGGTTTTCCCACTTGGAAGCATCGGCTTCATAAGTTTCGCGGGCAATGTGGGCGGCACGGTCTTCATAGCCAAGGTAAAATAACCAGGTCAGATCGTAGTGATCGAATGTCATTTTAACCGTGTATTTGTCTACGACCTTTACGTCTGCGATATAGCCCCTTGCCAGTTTTCCCGGAGGGGAGTTCAGGTAGTAGTTTAGGGAAAAGGCGCAGTCTTCGGCGGTATACTCCCTGGGTTTCATCCCAATATTTTTGTTGCCGGTAAACATAACCCCCTGGCGTATGTGCCAGATGATATGGTCGGAATTTACTTCCCATTTTTCTATCAGATTACCCCTGATGAACTGCTCGGGTAGATATGCAAGGCACTCAAACTTATATTCATCGGTTCCGCGGGGTCCATACTTCTCAAAATCCCCAAGGAACGGTCTATCCGCTATAGTGCCCAGCCAAATAGTTGAAGTCCAAAAGCCGTCAGCCACGTCCGCACTTGCCGGGTCGGCCGCACTGACGAACCTGTGAAGGACGGTGAGTGTCCCGCCATATTGGGGCTTCTCCGCGGCCATTGCCAAAGAGGCCACCAGCAGGAAACTCAAGACCAACCAAACCGTTTTCTTTCTCATTTCCTTAATCCTCCTTTCTAATCTAATTGTTTGGCGACGCCGCTGAGAGCCGGGCTAGTTTTTTAGCATACGCTTTTGCTTTGATTCCATAGCGTCCAGCACCTCCCCGTAACTTGGGATCGAGTAAATCCCGCAGCGCATCTCCAAACATGTTTATACCATAGACCACAGTCGACAGGGCTAAGCCGGGCCAAATCACCATCCATGGCGCCCGAAGCATGTACTGCCGGGCGGACCCACTGAGCATGCCTCCCCAGGTCGGTGTTGGGGGTGGTATGCCAAAGCCAAGGAAACTCAAAGCCGCCTCGGTTATTATGATATCCGGCACCCGGGTAGTAAACAGGATAATTGTAGGGGCCATCAGATTGGGCAGGATATGTCGGATCAGAATTCTATTGGTGGAACAGCCTATCGCGACGCCCGCTTGAATATAAACATTTTCCTTCAAGCTCATGACGGCACCCCTTATTATCCTGGAGCCGCTGAACCCCCATCTGAGCGACAGAACTATGATGATCTGTGTCGCCCCGATCCCGATCACACTCATCAGTACCATAAGAAGTATCAATCCCGGAAAGCACATCCAGGCATCAACGAACCGCTGCATTATCAGGTCAAATTTGCCGCCATAATACCCGGAGAGCGTACCGATAATCACAGAGAGCAATGTTGCCCCGGCAGAGGCAGTCAGACCGATAATCATGGAGATGCGTGCCCCGTAGATGACACGGCTAAGAATGTCCCGCCCCAGGTTGTCGGTGCCCAACCAGTGGATTTCTGAAGGAGGCGTAAGAAAAAAACCGGTATGGGCCTCATTCATTCCATAGGGCGCGATGAAGTCGGCAAAAATGCCGGTGATAAGCAGGAGCAAGGTTATAATTCCGCCGACAGTTCCCAGTGGCTTTTCCTTCACCATTCTTGCCAGCAAATTTACCAGGAAGGAATGTTCTTTTCTCTCAGATGATGGGTCGGCCACGCCAATACCTCTTTTTCATTTTTTTTATGAATATCGAACCCGGGGGTCTAAATAGGCGTAAGTTAGATCGACGATGAGATTGATAAGCATCAACACGACTGCATAAACAAACATGATTCCACTGACAAGGGTATAGTCTCTTCTGAGACAAGCGCTTATTATCAGGCGCCCCATGCCGGGCAGGGAAAAGATCTGCTCGATAATCACCGTACCGCCAATCAGGACGGGCAATTGAAGTCCGACTATGGAAATTACCGGGATTAGCGCGTTCTTCAAGGCATGCCTGCTGGCAACGATTCGCTCCCGGAGCCCTTTGGCCCAGGCTGTCCTGATATAGTCTTGCCGCATCACTTCCAGCATCGTAGTTCGGGTCATTCTCATGGTCATTCCGGATAGTCCCATGCCCAGAATGATAGATGGCACCATAACCATCTTAAGGTTACCGATTGCGTCATCAGAAAGCCGGATAAACATCAGCGGCGGCATATAATCCCATAATATTACCGGGACGAGGATTGCCATCGTCGCCACCCAGAAGGCGGGGATGGAGATCAACAATATGGCAAAGCTGCGGCCCACATAGTCACCCCAGGTGTCCTGGCGCAATGCAGAAAATATACCGACGGGCAAGGCGATCAGTTGGGCGATGATAAGTCCGATAACGCTGATCTCAAGGGTTATTGGCCAATATTTGGCCAGTAACTCGATGACAGGGCGCT
>Ga0316193_10003175_pt1 | contig 11777 bp, 10 predicted proteins | sample MerIslsedime2_MG_FD_207735 | JGI IMG/M metagenome (GOLD analysis project Ga0316193, IMG submission 207735) | Coastal sediment microbial communities from Maine, United States - Merrow Island sediment 2 | ecosystem: Environmental > Aquatic > Marine > Coastal > Sediment | place: USA: Maine... | reverse complement strand
TCTTGTACATCATAGCTTACTTTGTCTCCTTCGCGAATCTCATCATTCAGTCCGCTTTGATGAACAAATACATCTTTACCTCCGTCATCGGGAGTGATGAATCCAAAACCTTTTGCATTGTTGAAGAACTTTACTGTACCATTACTACTCATGATTACTAATTTTATATGAAACTAATTACGAGATATTCCCTCTAATTTGGAACGTCTCTAACATTATAACGCTTGCAAAGGTAATTTGTTTTAGCTAACCGCAATAGCTATTCTTTTGTTTGTTGTATGAGCGTTATCAATTCCTCTGCTTTCTTAATGATCTGAAGATAGACATCCTGCTCCGATTCTGAGTGGACCAGCCGTATAAGAATAAGAATCTCCAGACGATGATCATCCAGAAGTGTTTGTTCTGCGATCAGGTACTGCTCCCGTGGATCATCTGAATACTTATCCATAATCCCGTAAACATCTCCTAACCTGGTTGCCTCCATATAGTTGTCGAAATAATAAGGTTCGTATTTTTCCCGGATGAATCCATTGGAGATGGTTTCGCGTTCGACCAATTTATCACACAGGGCATAGTATTGCTGAAGAGCAAAGCTTAGATCGGGGGAAAGCAAATCGAGCCTTCCGGAGTTAATAAGTGCTTCCATGCCGGACCTGTTTGCATGAAAGTTCTTCTCCACATTGAGCCAACCTACAAAAATCGTGGCATCCCGTTCATTGAAATGGCCTTGTTTGAAGGATGTTATAAGCGATTCTGCCCGGTAAATGGACTTGTCCAGGTGGACCATCAATGTTTGAAGTTCAGTAAGATCTTCTGATAAGTTGGAAGAGATATTTGTTAAAAAGACAGCTGTCTGATCTTTCGCCTGTCTTTGTTCACCCCAGTTTTCCAGGGCAAAGGCAGCCAGAATACCCACCACTACGGCCAGGGTTTCAAATCCGTAATGGAACCATTTGGATTTCAGATGTTCAAATATTCTCATGAGATTTCAATATGATGTAATGATAATTCCTCTTCCAGCAGGGAAATCAGACTTTTCATTTCTTCATCCAGAGCCTTTCTATAAATGATCACTTCTTGAGTTAAATTCAGCTTTAAGGCGAGGATGTTTCTTATTCGCTGAATGGTGAGTATTGATTGATAATCATTTTCCTTTTCATCGTCAGTGGAAATTTCAGGAAATCTAAGGGAGATCATTCTTACATAATTGAGATCATGGACTACGATTTCATCAATGCGTAACTGTTGTACTCTTAGACGGTCGTCAATCTGGTTTCGCAGATTGTTGATACTCAATTCCAGATTGGTGAATCGTTGACGAATCTTTTCATTGGTAATTAATCCTGATTTCCCTGTATTCATAATATCAGAATATGAATGTATAATTGGAACATCCATTTCCAGATTCCATATTATATCATTAAAAATGGAGTCAGAATAAAAGGCCTGGGGCAAGGAATCATTTCGTGAATTCTGATTTAGGGCCAATATCAGGTATTTCCTTGATGCATTCTCATTATTTAAAAACGAGAAGGATTGTTGCTCTGCATTATGAAGGTCATTTAATAAGTTGACCAGGATCTCATGCTCCTCCTCCTGTAACTTCTGGGTATCTCGCCAGCTTTCCAGCGCAAAAGCAACTAGAATACCTATTATGACTGCCAGGGTTTCGAATCCGTAGCGGAACCAATCAGATTTCAGGTGTTTAATGAATTTCAGTTTCATACATCGGTATTATTATTCAGACCTTCAAGGATTTCTAAAGCTTTTTTCTGGATCACCAGAAGGTGACGGATTGCATCCTGGTCAGTGACCAGTTTGAGTGCTACAATGGAATTTAGATCGATACCCAATTCCCTGAATCGGATGCCTTCCCAGATCACATCACTTAATTTTGAGTCGGGATCAATATGCCCGGAATCGTTGAAGGGAAATTTTTGGTTATAAACATTTAGTTGATCCAGGAAGGTCCGGACATCAAGATTGATGCTTTGAGAATACTCTTGTTGCAACTCATTTAGTTCCAAAAGGATCTTTTGCAACCAGGGATCAAGCAACCCGAGGTTTCCGGTCGAACCAAGGCTTGCATATGTGCTTGTGTTGAACGTAACACCTGCATACATCCATGGATTGAATTCATAGCGGGCAATCCGGATAAGTGAATCCAGGGCTACGTCATCGCTCGACATTCTTCTTTGAAAGTCCCATAGCTGAGTTGTATCGCTGACAAGCAGGCTCAGAGTTTGATTTAACTGCATGGTATCGAGCGCCAGGTCGGTCACCAGGGCTCTTTGGTAGGCTAGTGCTATTTTTCCCTCTTTTCGTTCCTCGTTCCAGTTTTCCAGAGCAAAAGCAGTCAGAATACCTATCACCACGGCCAGGGTTTCAAATCCATAACGGAACCATTCGGATCTTAAGTGTTTGAAAATTCTCATGTTGATGAATTTATTTTCTTGAATCCAGTTCATTCTGAATCTCTTCGATCAGTTGTGCTGAGAAAAGCTTCAATGTTTCAAAATGATCCAGAAAATAATTATGCTTCAGTCTGTACGTGGATAATGCATACTCCAGTGTCTGAAATTTATCCGATGTGGGGTCATTGATAAAGTCCCATTCTCCTTCGTAGAATTTGTTTTCATCATCATATAAATCATCATTAAAATGCCAAAACTTTCCATAATTCCGGATCACGTTACCTGTTTCCAGCAAAGACCGGGAGGAGACCTCGTTGAACTCAAGGATATGTGCGGCTGCCGTTTCGTTTTCCCTGTAATAGTCAATTACCAAATCCTTCAGGACCTGATTGCGGATAGTGCTTAAGGAACCTGAATTGATCAGGTCAATGTAGGTGGAATTTTGGGTAGTAAGTTGTTCAGAGTTCCAGTTAGCAAGGGAGATTAAATTTTTTACTTCCCCAAGGCTGTTCTGATTCTGGTACATCTGAAGAATGTGATTAGTGTTATCTTGCAGGACACCTTCAGAATCCCCAATTCGACGGTTATAGTAGGCGGTATCACTGGCCAGATCAGCTTTTAGGCCATTTAAATACTGGATTTCAAGGATCTCCTGTTTTCTTACCTCATTCCAGTTATCAAGCGCAAATGCAACGAGAATACCTACCACAACAGCGATGGTTTCAAATCCGTATCGGAACCAGTCGGACTTTAAATGATTGAATACTCTCATTTTTTCTTGCTTTCTTTATTAAGTGTGGCAATGAACTTTTCCATCATCTCTTTCAGTTGCTCTTCTTCTTTCAATTCCTCAATGCGCCAGATATATATGTACGATATAATGCCCTCCAGATTTCTGTCCTTAAAAAGTCCGTCATAATCCGGGCTAAAGGAACTGGATCCAATGGCGTATTCTTCTCCCAGATACTTGACACGTTGGTTTAAGCTTATATATTGATTTACATCCGGGATGAATTTATCAACGATAAGATCCTGAATGAGTTTGCCTTCCTCTTTTGCATCATTGATTCGATCTTCGTAAGTGGTGATCAATGCTCTCAATTCTGCATTTTGTACAGAATTCAATTGACCTGACATTTTGATTGAGTTGAGGGCCCCCATGGAAGGATCATAGGTCCAGGCCCACTGGATCAGTGCCAGCAGGGAATCTACTTCCTGGTAATTTTCAATGGGATTCACACCATTATAGAATTCAAGTATCCGCTTCGCCCCTTCTCTGGATTTTGAATGATACAACATGGAGTCATCCAGTCTTTCCTGATTTGCTTGTATTTCCACTTTCAGGTTTCCCAGTAGCAGTTGTTCTGCATTTCTGATACCACGGTTCTCATTCCAGTTATCAATCTGCAGTGCGAAAAGTATTCCTATGACAACAAGAAGGATTTCTCCTGAGGCATAAATCAGATAGACTGAATACCGGTCCTCCGACAGCAACTGATGCCTGATTTTTCTGAATAAGCGGATCATTGGTTTTGGAAGATTATGAAATTGATAGTCTTACAACATTCAATCTCTTAAATTGTTGCAGTATGCTCCTGAAGTTGTTAAGAGACAATATCCCTGTCAGGTGAATTGGGATATTTGCTGATTCAGCTTATCGAATATTTACTGACTCGAATTGACCGGTATGGATTAATTCTTTAATTTCCGTAAGAAATGAAGTGCCTTCCAGATTTTTACTGCCATTTTGGTGGGCCAATTAATCGCCCGAAATCATGAACAACAGAAGAGATTTATTAAAAGCACTGACGCTACTTCCCCTGGCGGCCTGTACCAGGACAATGAATAATGAGGTCCTAATGGATTCCCGGGATCCCGGACCAAGCCCGGTAGGGTGGACACCGGATGGAAAGGAGCTCAACCTGCAAAAGGTGAAAATAAAAAAGGTCAGGGCCATTGTAACTGCACCCTATGGGATTGAGCTGGTAATTGTAAAGGTGGAAACTGACCAGCCAGGACTTCATGGGGTAGGATGTGCCACTTTCAGGCAAAGGGCCCATGCGGTTGTATCAGCCATTAACGATTATCTGGATGATTTTTGCCGTGACAAGGATGCAAGTAATATTGAGGATCTTTGGCAGACAGCCTATGTAAGTTCCTACTGGCGGAACGGACCGGTCCTGAATAATGCCCTCAGTGGCCTGAACCAGGCAATGTGGGACATTAAAGGCAAGATGGCAGGTATGCCGGTTTATCAGCTGCTGGGAGGAAAAACAAGGTTTGCGGTGGATACTTACACCCATGCTTCCGGTCCCAGCCCTGAGGCGGTCATGGACAATGTGGCCAAATACAGGGAGCGTGGGTTCAGGCACATACGCATCCAGCTGGGGGGATATGGGTCCACCCATCTGTCAGAATTGCCGGACTACAAGCAATCTGGTTTTGGTCAGCCCGAAGATAATACTCTGAATGCACAGGCATATAAAAGGGGGGTGGTGGAAATATTTCGCCTGGCCAGGAAAAGATTCGGCGATGAAATAGAGTTCCTTCATGATATACATGAGCGTATTGAACCCATGGATGCAATCGATCTAATAAAGAAACTTGAAGAATACAGGCCGTTCTTTATTGAAGATCCCTTTTCGCCTGAGAACATGGGCTGGTTTAAAATGTTGCGGCAGCAAAGTGCGGTCCCCATCGCCATGGGTGAATTGTTTAATAATCCCCATGAATGGGTGGAGCCCATGAGCCAGAGAATGTATGATTTCATACGGATTCATATTTCCCAGATCGGCGGGATTACTCCAGCTATGAAGGTGGCCAGGCTGGGAGAATGGTTCAATATAAAAACTGCCTGGCACGGTCCGGGAGATACCTCTCCGATTGGTCATGCTGCCAATGCACATATTGACCTGGCCGTATGGAATTTTGGAATTCAGGAGGCAGTTTCCTTTAACGAACTGACCCGGGAGGTATTTCCCGGAACCCCCACCATGGATAATGGCTATATGTTTGTGAATGAGGCACCCGGACTGGGGATTGATATTGATGAAGAGAAGGCTAAGAAGTATTCCCTGCCGCATTTCAATTATAACTGGACACAGGTAAGAAAGCCTGACGGCACCCCGGTCAGGCCCTGATAGGAACAGATGAAACATTTCTAAAATCAGATACATGAAAAACAGGAGAGAATTTATTAAGTCAACTGCCGTTCTGGGAGTTTTCGGTATGCTGCATCAGTGGGCATCTGCTATTCCTTTGGCAGATACTCACGGTGATATGCTGCCTATGCGTCGCCTGACCAGAAACGGTGAGAAGGTCACTGCATATTCTGTGGGCGGCTGGCACCTGGGCAATGTGAAGGATCCTTCAGTGGCTGAGAGAATGGTAGAGATGTCCATGGACATGGGGGTTCGATTCTTTGATACAGCAAGGGGTTATCAGAGCGGCGGATCGGAAGAGCGGATGGGGCGTTTGTTGATTCCAAAGTACCGGGATCAGATATTTGTAATGAGCAAGTCTCATGCAAAAACCGGGGAGCAAGCTCGTGAACACCTGGAACTCTCTCTTAAGGCTCTGAAAACCGAACAGCTCGACCTATGGCAGATACATACTTTTACCACCCCGGAAGATGTGGATCAGCGCATCGAGAGCGGAGTACTGGATGTATTTCTGGAGGCAAAAGAACAAGGAAAAACCCGCTATATTGGCTTTAGCGGTCACCAAAGCCCCCTGACTCACCTGTATTTTCTGAAATGGCTTAAGGATAGGGGACTGGAACTGGATACCTGCCAGTTGCCACTGAATGTGCTGGATCCCAGCTTCGAATCCTTTCAGAAGCAGGTCCTCCCAGTGCTGCTGGAAAGAGAATATGGCGTTATCGCCATGAAAACCATGAGCGGTGGCAGCATGATGGGAAAACGCATCGATACCACGCCTGAATGGATTACAACAGACATGATCCCCGATATGGTCCAGGAGACAGGGATCACTCCAGCAGAACTGCACCAATATGTATATACCCAGCCTGTTTCCACTCTGGTGAGCGGATGTACCACGCTTGCAGAGCTGGAACACAACATCAAGGTGCTACAGAATTTCAAAACTCTCAGCGAATCAGATATTCAGCGACTGGAGAAACTTGTTTTACCCTATGCCGGATTGATCGTGGAGAATTATAAGAGGGTATTGAGCCTGTAAGCAGGTCTAATTGTTACAAAGTACGAGTTAATAGAGTCTCTCTAGGTGGGAATGTGGATGAAATTCCCAGGGTAGTCATCGGTGCCTTGAATAATTTGAAATAGCAGAGTTAAATCCTAGCTCAAAAGCAACCAGTTACTGGAGTCGTTATACTCTTCCAGCGGTGTGACTTTTGTTTGAAATTTATAGGAGCTGACCAGCATGGATATCTCTTGTTTTATGGTTTCGATGCTGTTTGTAATCAGGTCCTGTCGGAAACCTTTAGTCCCCATCCCTGCAACGAAATCGGCAGAGATAATCCTGCTGATAATCTTCCCAAGGTCCACATGTTTGCGTTGTTGAATATTAAAATCTATTTTGAAATTTAAAAGAGATTTAAACTGATCGGCTACATTTTTAGTCAGAGAATAAGTGGATAAAAACTCAGACAGATTCATGGTTTTCTGACGATTCATCATCTTCAAGACCATTTCCGAAATCTGTGTGTAAAGCATTTCATTTGAACCTTCAAATATCTGAAATGGCCTTGAATCCACGATGCCTCTCGAGCCCCTGCTTTCAGCCTTGTATCCGTTTGCTCCACTCAGCTGGGTCAGGGTCTGGGCTGAATCCTGCATTAAATCTGTAATATAGGCCTTCATGCTGTTTGCCTCCACTCCTGAAGAAGCCAGGTTATTTTCAATGCCTCCATATTCTGCACTTCTTGAACACATAGCCGAACAAACTGTGAAAGCACTCTGGATTTTTGATATCTGGTGTTTCACCTGGTCATAAGTTATCAGCGGCTTTCCTCCAACTATGCGGGAAGTACAATGCTTAATTGCTTCATCAAGATTCCTGCGGATGAATCCCATGCCCATGCCTGGAAAATGGAAACGACTTCTGTGCAGAAGATCCATCATCATTTTAAGACCGGTGGATTCGGGTTCCAGTTTGTACTGTTCGGGAACCTGGATATCAATAATATTCTTTCCGTAGGGGATGGGATATAAACCGATGTTGTTATAGTATTCTTCAATCTGGATGCTCTGATGTGGTTGCTGTACATCACAAATAAAGAAATCTATATCTCTTCCCAAATCTCCAGAACTTTGTTTTTGCCTGGAAGTGATCAGCCAATAGTCGGCCTGGCCTGTTAATCCCTGCCAGTGTTTGGTCCCTTTTATATGATATTGTGATCCCATTTTTACATTCGATGTCTGCATATTTAAGGCATCACTTCCATAATCGGGTTCAGTAATCATCAGTCCTCCCATATTCTGGTGGTTCAGAAACCGGCCGAAAAGATCCTCTTTCACACCATCCTGAGCATATTTTGCAACGGGCTCCAGGAAAAGTGCAATATTGATCCCCAGGGTTAAGGATAGGGGAAGGGATTCATAGGAAGCTGCTTCCATTACTGCCAGGCATTCTTTTACTTCAGCACCGCGTCCCCCATATTCCTTTGGAATTCCCACCGCCAAAGGTCTGTTTTCCATAATATCCCGTAAGACCAAGGCAGGAAATCCCCTTTCCTTGGTGAATTTTACAAGGTTGTCTTTTTCATAAAACACACCTTTTAATGTCTTTTTAAAGGAGTCCAGAAACTCTGAAAAAGATAACTGCTTCACTATTTCTCTACTCTTCATCTTATTTTGATAAATGTTTCTGTTAGCCCTTTTGCCATTAGCAAACTTGGATAGGCCTCCAACACGGGTTAACCAGTTCAGTTTTCCTGTTCATTTATAAGGTATTATCAGCTTACACTTGAGAATAAAACACCTCGAGGTATTAATTGTTCTAAATGAACGGAATGGGAGAGGTACTGTATCTGATATGAAATCTCCCGTGAATAATTAGATACTTGTGAAGTTTAGTCCTTAGCGTGGCACTCTGGTAACTGCTTCAAATGCAGGTTTCGGTAAACGGTCCCTATCGAATAACAGTGGGTAGTTGGTACGCTTAGGAATTGGGTAGCCATTTTTCCAGGAAAGTCCGTCATGAGCACCCCAGAAGGTGATCCGGTCGATCTTATCCCGCTTATTGAAGAAGATCCTGAACAACTCTTCGTAACGTTCACTAAGCTGCGACTCAACAGCGTCTGGGAGACCATCTTTATAGGGATCCAGGAATAATTCGAATTCTTCCAGTTGGAACTGGGGATGACGCATTCCCTGACCAATGATCTGGCCTTCCCGTGTCAGAGGAAGGACATCCACATCAAGTTCTGTGATCATCACTTTCACTCCCAAAGAGGCAAAGGTATCAATAGCCGCTTCGATGTATTCATTCTTTGGGAAGTTAAGCCCCCAGTGGCCCTGGATACCCACGCCATCAATGCGGATGTCTGCATCCTGCAGCATCCTGACCAATCTGGCAATTCCATCCCTTTTTGCAGGCCTCCAGGCATTGAAATCGTTATAATATAACTCAGCTTCTGGTGCGTACTGACTGGCAAAGGAAAAGGCCTGTTTTACAAGTTCGTCACCATTTCCAATGCTTTCTACCCAGGTGGTGGGTCTGTATGAGCCATCATCAGCGATTACCTCGTTAACCACATCCCAGGCATGTACCCTTCCTGCATACCGGCCGGCGACTGTCTCGATGTGAGATCTCATTCGTTCGATCTGGGCTCCAGGGCTGTTAGGAAAGCCCGACTCATCATTGAAAAACCATGCTGGTGTCTGATTATGCCATACAAGAGTATGACCAACAATAAACATATCGTACTTTTCCCCAAATTCAACAAGATCATCGGCAGGACCAAAATTGTAGACGCCGGGCTCAGGATTTACAGGGCCGGCTTTCATGGCATTTTCTGCAGTGATCGTATTGAATTGCCGGATTACGAGAGACCTGCTTGTTGAATCCTGTCCGGAACTGATCCGGGGATTTATGGCTACTCCCACTAGGAATGCCTCTTCGTAAGCTTCTTTCAGAGTCTTAGTCCCTGACAGGTCCATTTCTCCCTGTGCACAGCTTCCTAAAAGCAGGATGCAGCCGAATACGTAAAATGTATTTTTCATGATTATCTGCAATTTTCTTATAAGATAATGATATATCACATTAAGCCATGTAAGCCAATCTTTACTATTATGAAATACGGAGCATACAGGATCACCCTCGCGGGAAACATGGATACAACCATAAGGTGCAGGTATTAAAATGAATATCACATGGATATTGAGGATAGAGGGAGCAGCCGGTTATAAGCAGGATTGATGTTACCAGGATTAATTATTTTAGTTTTTTAAGTTGCTTGTTTCGAAACTACTTTCCTTGTTGGGATCACCTTTCCCGTCATAAATGGCTTTTTCAGGATATGGGAAAGCGGGTCGTGTCATAATTGGATTTCCGTCTTCCATCGTTGAAAGGATAACTCTATTAGGAGCTGTTCCTTCCTCAACCCAGTTCCGAACCAATTCAATCCAATCCACGTTGCTTGGACCTGGTCCATCCCCACAGTGTAATACACCAGGGAGCAAGAAAAGGCGAAGGTAATTTTTCACATCAGAATCTTTGTCCATTACCTGTTTGTAGTGATCGATGGTGGCATAAGCTGAAAGTGCGGGATCGTTCCAGCCATGATAAATAATCATTTTCCCCCCCCGGTTTTTGAATTCTGAATAATCCGTTGAGGTCGCATCAAGATAGGATGAGGCATACCTGGTAGTAGTTGAAAAATCAAAGAAATCATATGAACTGTAATCCCACGACGGATCCTGGAAAACCAGGTATTTGAACATTTCAGTTCCAAAACCAAAATGCAAACTTGGGACTTTTAGTATTCTCAATCCTTCATTTGGACCAGTAATCCAGGCTTGCCATCCCCCCGGTTCATTTTCCCCTCCTGGTGGAAAACCGGGATAGATCTTCTCTTGTTGATTTCTCGCCCCTGAATAAACAATCTTGATAGCTTCTATCTGTTGTAAAGTAAAGCAATCATCAGATGGAGTATTATCCGGACATATGGGAAGAACACTAAAATCCAATTCACAATCCACGGGATCATTCAAAATCTGATCGTTCAACCCATCCAAAGCATCACATTGCTCCAAAACTTTAGTTTGAAGGAGTTTCAGGTTTCCCAAAGTAATTACAGGATTTTCCAGCTCCTCAGGATTTGGATAAATTGCCTGGCTGTTCTGGATAAATTCTGCCGCAATTGCGGGCCAGTTAAAGGCTGGTGCTCCAGCCACGATACCATCAAAATCATCAGGATATCTTTGTGCCTCCATCATGGCCTGACCTCCTCCTCTTGAGCAGCCCAGAAAATAGCTGTATGCTACATTTGAGTCATAGTATTGTCTTATTATTTCTTTCGTAGTAACAGCCGTACGATGGACCGCGAGGTGCCCAAAATTCACCTGTCTTTCCATGTTATTCAGTGCCCATTCGGCCGTGAGTCCATGGCCTTTATGCCCGGTGTCAGTACCAGCTGTTGCATAGCCCTTACTTATACTTGACTCGGCCATATTCTGTACTGAACCTACGAAACCACCACCACCTCCCATAGCAAAGCGGGAATTCCAGGTATATGGAAGTAACAATTCAAAATTTATTTCAGTCCCTATTATCCCTGTTACTTTACAGTGGGGCACAGGTTCCTGAATCTCTTCGGCCTGAGAAATGATTACATCCGGCAGGATGATGTTCTTTAATTCCTCACAGGGCATGCAAGGGACTTTTTCAGAATCCTTGTTGTTTTGCGCTAATGCTATTGCATTGATAAGCAGAAGGGGTATCAATACAGATAGAATGGATTTTATACTTTTCATTTGCCTAGTTTTAATCACCATTTGGAGCACAGATGCACCTGGCGTATTTGCTATCTCAAATTAGGACATCTTTTTATAGTTGAATTCACCCAGAATTATGGGCACAGCCACCTTCAGCATTAGGGTGTAGATCAGAAAGCCTGTTGAAAAGATTCCCATGGTAACGAATATCTCTGTTCTTGATGGGAAATACTCATATATTTCTCCAAGGACATCTGGCGTAAACCCTGGAATAATAAGTCCGATCCCTTTTTCAATGTATACTCCGAAGTATATTAATACAGCACCGATGTTGAGGGTTATGAAGTTTTTACGGGTCTTAGGGATCAGGAATAGAAAAAAGGCAATCACATCGAATATGAGGGCCATCCAGCCAAAAGGCACTATTTTATTGTGTTCTCCGATT
>Ga0316193_10003174_pt1 | contig 11780 bp, 9 predicted proteins | sample MerIslsedime2_MG_FD_207735 | JGI IMG/M metagenome (GOLD analysis project Ga0316193, IMG submission 207735) | Coastal sediment microbial communities from Maine, United States - Merrow Island sediment 2 | ecosystem: Environmental > Aquatic > Marine > Coastal > Sediment | place: USA: Maine... | reverse complement strand
CAGTGTCAGTGTCAGCGTCAGCGTCGGTGCCTGCGATGGGATGATTACCGCCGAAAACAAGGAGGCCGGTTAACCGCCAAGTTATCCTCCCCCGAGGGCATCAATCGGGGGGATTCGGCTATGACTGAGGCGGAAATTTATGAAATGTTTTTCTTGGCGTCCGGGAGTTCGGCCAGCGCTTTCGGCCTGCTGCTCACGATGCTCTTCGCATATCTTGCAACGGCCTATTTCGTCGGGAGCCGATTGACCGGTTTCCAAGCGCTGGTTGTCTCAAGTCTTTTCGTCTTCAGCTCTACGCTGTCCACCATGGGAACCTACGGCGGCATTCTTCGCGCACTCGACTTCATGGCGCAGTTGCAGGAGATTCATCCCGATGGGCGGTATGTATTCGTGGCGAGCGAAAGGATGACCTACATCTTCCCTGCTCTGTGCGGCGCTTTGTGCTTTTTGAGCATTCCCGTCAGCCTGCTGTTCATGTACCAGATCCGCAAGAACCCGAAGCTCGGGGCGTCGAGCGATTAGCTTCGAATAGCCGGGCCCCTGCGTAAACCAACCTCCCCCACATCCCAACGCCGAATGCGAACCGTAGAAACGTGATCCGCGGGCTAGCCGTTGGCGGCTTAGCGGTTTAGCAGTTTGGGATCAGTGTTGGGCTGCGGCCGATTTGGGCAGCGACGCGCCGCGCGCTACGAATGCGCTCACCTGCTGGGTGACGTAGTCGACTACTTCGCAGTCGGATTCGGTGAACATCTTGCGGGCTACGCCGTTGGCAAGTTGCAAGACGCCAAACATTCGGCCCCGGTGGATCAGGGGGCGGTAGAGGAGGGCTCGGACGTCCAGGCCGGGGACGCCGTCGATGTGTTCGTCGTAGCGTGGATCGGCTGCGGCGTCGGCGAGAACTAGCACTGCGTGCTCGGCGAGCCCGCTGGCTGCGGCGAGGAGGCCCGAAGAAGATGGGACCGCCTGCCCTTGTCGCGCCCTTGCGCCGGTGCCGCCCGCTGCCACCACGCGGAACTCGTCGGTGTTGATGTCTAGCAGGAACGCTGCCGTCGCTGCCGACGGAACCAACTCTTCGAGGAGATGAACCGCGAACTCGAGCGCCTCGGCGCGGTTCTTGAGGAACAACAAATCGTGGCAGGCTTCGAATGCGACTGCGAGGCGGTCCTCGGTTGGAGGCGGGGGCACGCTGCTGAGTCCCGGCGCCTCGGAGTGGCGCGTCTCCTCTTCCAGCGGGAAGTCGATCTCGATGCTCTTGTTCCAGTCTTTCCACTCGATGCGAACCACGGGGGCGTGGTCCGGCGTGCTCTTCCAGATGTGATCGAATAGCTCGATACGGATGAACTTCGCACCGCGTTCTTTGCTGATCTCGTCCTGCACGCGACGCAGCAGCTTGGTGGCGAGCTTCTCACCGGTGCCGGGCTGCAGAGGAACGGGCACGGCGTACATGCGTTCGCGGAAATGAATCGGGCTCGAGCTCGTAGGCTTCTCGTCTCGCGAGGCCAACAAGATCAACTTGTTTTCGACCGTAGCAGGCGGTGGGCTAGTCGGGCGGGGCGCGCTCGATCGGCGCTGATGCACAGCCTCGGGCGAGGGTGGAGGGGTGCTCTGCCGCGGGGAGCCGTTCGCGACGGTCCGTGGCGTCGGGGCGAGCGCTACGGGTACAGGGGCCGGCATCTCCGGCCTACTCGGCACCGGCTTCTTAGTACCGGGCGGTGCGGCTGGTGCCGCGGTGGGGACGATTTGGTAGCGACGGCGTTCCCGTGCGTCCTGAATCGTCACGGTTCCGTTCGGGTTTACGTTGCAACTCGCGCCGGCCGGTACCCCACCGGACTCGCCGATCTTGGCGCGCCCTGCTTGTAGGGCAGCAGGCCAGCTTGCGGCCTCGACGGTCCCCAAGAACAGCGGGTCCGACGCGCCGAGTCGACTGATTTCGACTTTCCAATACTTCGTAGCCACGTGGTCTCGCTGGTGCGCCAGCCATGATACCTGGGATTCACGCTGAAGTCGCATCCCCGGCTGGCACCGATCTGGCCTCCGTTGTAGGAACGCCCCGTGTGGATTCTGGTCATTGGCCGTGAGGGGCTCGAAGACCGCGAAGGGAGCGCCGTGGCGTGCCTTCACGAGCTCGGCTGCGAGGTCCAGACTGCCAACCTGTGGGATCGGTTGGACACCGAGGAGCTGGTCAGCAATCCCCCAGCCGCCGTGCTGATCGAGGCCGGGGAGGAGGCCGACGCTGGACGAGCGGCCCTGGTCCGGGTGCGCGCGGCGGAGCCCCTTGCCGAGGTGCCCGTTCTGATCGGGGTCACCCTCAACGCGCTTTCGCGCCTCGACGCGGGCGACGGGTTCGATGATTTCGCCCTGATGCCCTACGTGCCCGCCGAGCTCTACATGCGGATCCGGCGCATCGAATGGAGCCGAAGCGAGTTTGCCCAGCAGGAGCGAATCAAAATGGGACCGCTCTGCATCGACCTCGCCGCCCACGAGGTCACCATCGACGGTCGGTCCCGGCAGCTCACCCATCAGGAGTTCGCGCTTCTCAGCTTCCTTTGCCAGAACCGTGGCCGCGTGTTCTCACGTCGGCAGCTCCTCGAGCGTGTCTGGGGGGTCGACTACTACGGCAGCAGCCGCACCGTGGACATTCACGTTCGGCGTCTGCGGATGAAGCTCGGCCACTCCGTGAACAACCTAGAGACTGTTCGCGGGGTCGGATACAAGATGAAGGAACCGTGATGCTTGCGCCGCTCGCGATTTCGGCTGGTGATCCGGCAGGCGTCGGTCCAATAGTGACGGCGGCAGCGTTGGCTCAGGGTTTGGGTTCGGATCGGGCGCTGGTTTACGGCGACGCAGCATGGATGGAGCGCGCGCTTCGGCGGTACGGCTTCGAGGCGTTCAAACGAATCGACACCCGCGACGCCGGAAGCTTAGGCCCTGGCGAGGTCGGGCTGGTGCATGTGGCAGATTGGCCTTTGACGATGGTGCAGGCGAGGGCGGCCACGATCGACGGTGGTGGCGTGCAGCGTGAAGCGCTCGAGGCTGCTTGCGATGCTGCGATCGACGGTACGGCGCGTGCCATCGTGACGGGGCCGGTGAGCAAGGAGGCGGTGAGCCTCTCTGGCGTGCCGTTTCGCGGCCAGACCGAGCATCTCGCCCGTCGCGCCGGCGTCCACGTCGAGAACGTGACGATGATGTTCCTCGGGCCGCGTCTCAAAGTCGCGCTGGTCGCGACTCATTGGCCGATCAAGCAGGTCCCGTCGACAGTGACACGCGAACACATCGAACGGACGGTTCGGCACCTGACCGATGCGCTCAGCAGATGGCTGCCCGAAACGCAGCCGCTGCAGATTCAGGTTACTGGTCTCAATCCCCACGCAGGGGAGGCTGGGCTGCTCGGGACCGAAGAGGAGACCACCATCGGCCCTACGCTCGAGGCGCTTCAGGAAGAGGCGCCGTACTCGACCGGCGCGGTGGAGTTGGTCGGCCCTACGCCGGCCGAGGCCGCCTTCCGCTATGCCGCCGACGGTCGGGCGCACGGCGTCGTGGCGATGTTCCACGACCAGGCCACCATTCCCTCCAAGATTCTCGACTGGGGTGAGGCGGTAAACGTGACCTGGGGCCTGCCGTTCGTCCGGACGAGTGTCGACCACGGCGTCGCGTACGACGCGGCAGCCGCCGGTACCGCATCCGAAAGCGGAATGCTTGCCGCCATCCGGGCTGCCCAACGCCTGACGGGCGGACTGCAGGAATGACGGCAGCCATCGTCATTCGCGGAGCCCGTGAGCACAACTTGAAGAACGTGACGGTGAGCCTCCCCAGGGGGCGGATGACGGTCGTCACCGGGCCGAGCGGAAGCGGAAAGTCGAGCTTGGTCTTCGATACCTTGTACGCCGAAGGCCAGCGGCGGTACGTGGAATCGCTGAGCGGCCATGCGCGTCGGATTCTCACGAAGTTGCGGCGTCCCGACGTGGACGTCATCGAGGGGCTTTGCCCTGCGATCGCGGTGCGAGAGCACGCCCCTTCGCGCAATCCGCGTTCGACCGTGGGCACGCTGACCGAGGTCAACGACTACATGCGGGTGCTCTTCTCGACGGTCGGCGAAGTGCACTGTCCGGTGTGCGGCGAACCGCTGGCGGCGCACTCCGTTGCGCAGGTCGTGCAGGAGGCGTTGCGCCTCCCCGACCGCACGCGGTTTTCGGTCCTTGCCCCTGTCGTGCGCGCGGGCGCGGGCATTCCCAAGGAGCTCGTCGCCGATTTGCGCGCCAAGGGATTCGTTCGCTTGCGTGTGGACGACGCCGCGGTCGACCTCGAGGATCTCGGATCGCTGCCTGCGGGGGTGTCGGTGGAGGTGGTGATCGACCGTCTCTCCGTTCGAGAGGGAATCGGCTCGCGTCTCGCAGAGGCGGTGGAGCTCGCGTACCAGTTGAGTAGCGGGCGGGTCGAGCTCCGTGAGCAGGACGGTGCACGGCACCGGTTCTCGGAAGGCTACGCGTGCTTTGAAGGCCACGCCTCGATTCCGAGGATCAGCCCGCAACTATTTTCGTTCAACACCCCGATGGGCGCTTGTCCGACCTGCGACGGGCTCGGGCGAACGCGACGGTTCACCGAAGAGCTGGCGATTACAGAGCCAAGCCTCCCACTGCGGCGGGGTGCGGTCGCAGCCTGGGGGAAGCCGAACCTCGCGTACTACCGGTCCATGCTGGGGAAGATCGGTGCCGCCGGCGTGGACCTGGACACGCCTTTTGAGAAGCTCCCTCCGAAACAGCGACGTGTTGCGCTCGACGGCGGTGCGGGGTTCGAGGGCATTTTGCCGGGACTCGAGCGGCGCGCACAAGAGTACGCCCGTCGCAAGCTCGCCGAGGGCGGAGACGAAGAACGCGTGCTCGAATTCCTCGACGAGGAGCTTGGACAGTTCGCGCGCATGGAGATTTGTCTCGATTGCGCGGGTTCGCGTCTGAATGAGAACGCGCGCTCGGTTCGCATCGACGGCCGGGCGATCAGTGAGGTGAGTGCGCTCGACCTGAGCGCCCTGAGGGACTGGCTCGACCAGGTCCGAGTTTCCCCGCAACTCGAAGCGGTGGTGCGGCCTCTCGTTGAGTCGATCGGGGATCGCCTTGCGTTCCTTCAGCAGGTGGGGCTCGGGTACCTCAGCCTCGACCGCAGCGCGGCGACCATCTCCGCAGGCGAGGCGCAACGGGTCCGCCTCGCGACCCAGCTGGGTGCGCGTCTGTCTGGCGTTCTCTACGTGCTCGACGAGCCGACGGCCGGCCTGCATCCTGCCGATGCCACGCGACTGCTAACCACCCTCGATGAGCTTCGCGACATCGGCAACACCCTAGTCGTGGTCGAGCACGACGAGCAAACGATGCGCGCTGCCGATCATTTGGTCGAGATGGGGCCCGGCGCCGGCGAGCACGGAGGCAGTGTGGTCGCGGAAGGCAAGCTCGAGGCGATCATGGCGAACGAGGAGTCGTTGACCGGCGCGTACCTGTCGGGGCGGCGGAGCGTGGCGACGCCAGCGCAATGCCGGGAAGGGGCGAGCGCCCTAGGGGTTCGCGTCGCAGAGCTTCACAACCTGCGCGACGTTCACGCCGAGTTCCCGTTGCGTTCATTGTGCTGCGTGACCGGCGTGAGCGGCAGTGGCAAGAGCTCGCTGATCGTCGATGCATTGCTGCCTGCGGTTCGTGCGAAGCTCGGGCTGATCGCGGAAGTGCCTCCCGGCGTGACCGTCGAGGGCGGGGAGGGCCTCGCCCGGGTGTCGTTCGTCGATGCGACGCCGATCGGGCGGAGCCCGCGTTCCAACCCTGCTACGTATCTCGGGTTGCTAGGGCCGTTGCGAGAGCTCTTTGCCGGGCTGCCGGAGGCACGCGCTCGCGGTTACCGCGCGGGCCGTTTCAGCTTCAACGTGAAAGGCGGTCGATGCGAGGCGTGCAAAGGCGAGGGCGTCCAGCGTATCGCCATGCAGCTCCTGCCCGATGCGGAGGTGGAATGCGAGGTTTGCGGGGGCCGCCGGTACAACGACGAGACGCTTCAGATCCGGTACCGCGGCTTGAATATCGCAGAGGTGCTCGAGCTCCCGGTCGAAGAGGCCCGCGCCCTGTTCGAGGCAGTGCCCGCCGTCCGCTCCCGCCTCGACGCCTTGCGGCGCGTTGGCCTCGGCTACCTCGCGCTCGGCCGCCGCTCGACGACGCTGAGCAGCGGCGAGGCCCAACGCATCAAGCTCGCGCGCGACCTGGCGCAACCCGCACGCACGCCGACGCTCTACATCTTCGACGAGCCGACACGGGGCTTGCACTTCGTCGACGTGGAGCAGCTCGTCGTCATCTTCCACCAGCTGGTGGAAGACGGCCACACCGTCATCGCGGTGGAGCATCAACTCGATGTGATCCGGAACGCGGATCACATCGTCGACCTCGGGCCGGGATCGGGACCGGACGGGGGGAAGGTGGTTGCGGTCGGGACACCGGGGGAGGTGCGGGGGAGCGGGTCGGTGACTGGGGGGTACATCTAGCAGCGACAGCGACAGCGCCAGTGCCAGTGTCAGTGTCAGTGTCAGTGTCAGTGCCAGCGCCAGTGTCAGCCGCTGGCGTTTAGGGAGCGGCTGAAAGTGTCGCCTACCGTCACGCAGGCTTCGCGAACCTCGAGCTCACCTCCAACCAAGATGGCCAGCGGGTTCACTTCCACGGCCTCGATCTCACCGCGCCACTGATGCACGAACGCCGCTAACCGCATCAGTACGTCGCCGATGGCGCTTACGGCTTGGCTTCGCTCCGGCGTGGTGCCCTGGAGGAGTAGCGAGCTACCTTGGAGTCGGAGCAGTACCCGTTCGAGGGCCTTCGCCGTGGCAGGCAGAACGGTTTGCGTCGTGTCGGCGGATGCGCGCCCGTGCGGATCCGCGAAGCCGATCTCGGCCAGGACGGGGCCCGCTGCGAGGGGCTCCATTCGGACGCGCAGCAGGGTGCGTGCCATGGTCGATGCGCTCACGGTGACTCCGAGGAGCCTTGCATCGGCAGAGCGGTTCTTGGCCACCGCCATGATCTGGCGGAACGCATCGCGTGCCTGACCGGCGGAAAAGACCTCGGCTGCCAGGTCCGGGTGGTCCCAGAGTCTGAGATCGGGTGACGCCAGACCGACACGCACCGGGAAACCGATCCTGGCCGCCTCGGAGGCCGCGCGGGACGGCGTCGCACAAAGCTCTTCGATCGGTAGAGGAACGTCGTAGGGCGCGAGCGCGGCTTTGCTGGCGGGATCCGAAAGGGCTCGCTTGGGGCCGAGGATCACCTCGAGGACGGCATCGGCTTCGACGCCCTGAACGACTGGGACTTTGGGACGCGACGGGTCCTGAGACGCGCGCATCGCCCGCAGCGCGGCCGCCACGTTCCGCGGGGAGCCGATCGGCTTGCTTTGGAGGCCCTCGCCCTCGTGTGCGATCAGGCCGTCACCGATCCGGACGAATCTGCCGTCGCTCCGGTGACTGACGCTGTCGCCGAGCCGCACCCGGTCGACCGCCGGAAGCTCCTTGGTCGTAGCCGCCCATGGCCGTTCAGTTGCAAGCTCCAGCAATGCGGCCACCGCCGCGAGGGGACCGGTCTCGTGGACCGCCGGCAGACCCAGGTCGTGGAGCAGCCCCAGGGGCTGCGGGCCGATGACCGCGACCGGGATCTTCTGCTTCTGCGCGCGCATGGCCTCTGACAGCCGAACCACGACATCGGCTGCAAGCGGTTCTTCGACCGCCAGCCCGACCGGGGTGCCCGCGCTCAGCGCTTCGATGGCGCCTTCCCAGGGACGGTCGCGCACCTCCGGCTCCACGGACAAACCAATCCGCTCGGCGTCGCGCGCCACATCGACCGCCAGCTCTGGGCAGTCACAGAAAATGCTCCACGCCTTCGGCATTGCCGTGATCGGAAGGATACCCCCGGTGCGCCTCTCCGCCCACTTCCTCGAATCCGGACCCCTACGGGAATTGTCGTGTGTGCTCGGATAGGTCGATCCCAAACATCGGATCAGCTCTAGCTTTGTCGAGACGCGAGCTTGACGCCCTGAACAGCACGGTGATAATCCGGGCTCGGCCGGTGTAACCCCGCTTATCAAAAGGGGGAATCAGGCGGTGGGGTCATTCTGAAGAGAGTCGCGACATGCGCCTGAAGCTGATTGCCGGCAATCTCGCCATCATGCTGTTGGTGGGGGTGGGGTCGTACCTGGTGGTGCGCACCCAGCTCCGCGCCGAGTTGTCGAGGCAGCTCGAGGAGGGTATCGGCGACGATTCTGAGCTTTTCGCGAGGTCCTGGCGCGCCGATGGCGCCCGACTCGCGGAAGGGGTCTCGAACCGAGTGGCGAGCAGTTCCGTGCGGAACGTCTTCACGGCGTCCGGGGAAGCCAAGCGCCGCGGCCGAGCGTTCGAGGCAGCGCAGGACGCCTCCAAATGGTTCGAGAATCGGGCCCGGGGGCGCCGCGGGCGACCGCACATCGTCGCCGTCATCGATGAAACCGGTCGCGTCATCGCACGCGACACGGATCGCAACCGAATGTTTGGTGAGCCGCTGCTCAACGAGGTGCCAGTGCTTCGAGGGGTGCTCAAGCGTGGCGCCTCGCGGTACGGCGTTTGGCAACACGAGGACAAGCTCCTGCAAGTCGGCGTCGCGGCCGTGCGCAACGATCAAGGTGGCGTCGTCGGTGCGCTGCTCGTCGGGTACGACCTGTCCAACGGCTTTGCCAAGCAGGAATCCGCGGTCATCGGACACGACCTGCTGTTCATCATGCCCGAGCGAATCTACAGCACATCGACGCCCGTCGAGGTCCGTGATGCGGTGCAAGAGGCCATCTACTCGCCGCCTCTCGACAGCAGCACCAAAGCTGCGCTTCAGGGAAAGCCGACCTTGCCGTGGACTGCGAGACTCGCCGGCGATGACTACGTCGGGGTGACCGCCGCGTTGCCGATGGCCCGAGGTGTCGAGGCCGGATACGTCATGCTGGCGCATCATGGCAGACACACGGCGCTGGCTGGGGTGGCCACCATGATCCTTTGGCTCACTTTGCTGGGGCTCGTCGGGGTCGCGATCTATGGCTTCATCATCTCCAACAACATCATGGAGCCGATCGAGCAGATGGAAGACGACATCCTCGCCGTCATCAACGGCCGGGGCAATGTGCGCCTGGAGGTGGAGACGGTCGAGCTCGGGGGCCTGTCGTATCGGATCAATCAGCTCATCAATTTGTTCACTGGCGTCGCCGAGGAAGACGCCGAGGGACGCGCGGTGACGAGCAGCGGAGGCTGGGAAGCGGTGAGTGCCTCCGGGCCGGACCCGGGGTCGAGTTCAGCCGGTCCGATCCAGAGCGACGACCCACAGGCGGCCGCGCTCGCAGCGCTGCCTGAAAGCCAATACTACGCCCTGCTTTATCAAGACTACGTGGCTGCGAAGCAGTCTGTGGGAGAAGATGTTTCCGACGTTCCGCAAGAGCGCTTCGTCGAACGGATTCGGGGCAATGCGGAGCACCTCGTGAAGAAGCACGGCGCGCAAATGGTGCGCTTTAGGGTCGAAACCATCGGCGACCAGGTGAATCTGAAGCCGGTGGTCATCCACTAGGCTCCCGCGTTTGACGCCAGGTCCGCATCTCGTTGCGCGGCCCGTCCGTTCGGCCTAGTTGTTCACCCGTCATGGGGCTTTTCGATGTGTTCAAAGGTGGCGGAGGCGGGCTCTCGAAGCACGTCGCCCGCGTTGCCAACAAGCGGGCTCAGAAACACGAGCGCTGGGAGTCGATCCAAGTGCTCGCGGACGACGGTTCCGACGAAGCGATTCGCGCGCTGCTGACCCGGTTCACCATTCGTGTCGATCCGAGCATCACCGATGGCGAGGAAAAGAACGTGGCGTTTCTGGGCGTCGTGCAAAACGGCGAGGCGGCCCTAGGTCCCGTGCGCGATTTTCTCGACTCGTCCGAGACCCTGGCCTGGCCGCTCAAGATCTTGAAGGAGCTTCAGAGCGAAGAGGAGGTCACAACGACTCTGCTCGAGTTGCTCGCCAAGATGGACACCGAGTACGAGCGTGATCCTCAGAAGAAGATCGACGTGATCGCCAGCCTCGAGGAGCGCAAGGACCCTCGCATCGTCGAGGCCGTAACCCGCTTCCTGGAAGACATGAACGAAACCGTGCGCTTCTACGCAGCTGGAGCAATCCTCGCCCAAGACGAGGCCGATGCCGCGCTCGAGGCGATGACGAGGGCCATGCTAGCCGAGGAAAGCGTGCGCGTGAGAATGCGCATGCTCGACGGCTACATCGAACGAGGCTGGAAACTGGGCGACGCAAAGGACGAGGCCACCAAGAAAATGCCCACCGGCTACACGCTCGGCAAGAAGGGCGAAGTCCGGAAGAAGTAGCCGAGACTCAACGACCGAAGAACGGCTAGTGACGGACGTGTGGAGGGGCACGGGGGAACGCGATGCGGGGTGGAGTCGGCGTGTGAGTGACAATCGGTCAGGCAGCAACCCGCTCCGATTGGCGCGAGGTCCGAGGGGAGGCTTGCGTGGCCAAAGCTCCCCAGTCCATCCGGCCACCTTTGCAAGCCGACCCGTCCGGCGGAACCCCGTGTCGCGTTCCCCCGTGCCCCGGTGATCTAGTCGGTAGTCTTCATCTTCGGCGGTAGCACGAAGGTCAGGCCGACGGTGAACATGTTGTTGAACTGCTTGATCCGATCGTTGCTGTCGATCTGGCCGTCGTTGTTGTTGTCGGTGCCGCCGGTGTTGTACTTGAACGGGATGCCTCGCCATCGGAGCGAGATTCCCAGGAAGTCATGGAAGAAGGCATTGAACGCGACGCCAAAGGAAGGCGCCACCGCGGTGCGTTTGGAGCGCGCAGTTTGGCTTTCGAGGCACCCGGCATCCATTGGATTGTTCGCGATTTCGCAGAAGGCGACGTCGCCCGGAGACGGCCGGCCGACGGCGTCCGCGCGTTCTTCAACCCCAACGAACGCCGCGCCTACGAAGAAGTCGAGGTCGGCGTCGAAGAAGACCTTTTGGAACATCGCGAGCTTGCCTCGGAAGGGCACGAAGTGGAGCTCCACGCCGGACCACCAGTTGATTCGTCCCGTCTGATCCGGGAAGTTCTGCCGGTTCGGCAAGTCCAAGCGGTTGGCGTTCGTTGTGACGCCCTTGGACTGGACTTCCTTGGCAAGATTGGTGTCGAGCGTCGCAACCGAATAGCCGCCCCAGCCGCCTATGCCGAGCCAATCCAAGAAGTGGAATCGTAGCTCGCCGCCCACGATCAGCGATCGGGAGTATTCGTCGCCAATGGTAAACGCGAAGAACGGTTCGAAGTGCAGGCGCATGTCACGCCATAGACGGAGCTTCTTGACCGCCGGAGCGCCAGCCAACGGCCCGCTGACGTGCACGTCCTGTGCGCTTGCCGAGCTCGTGTCGCTACGCAACCCGTCGCTCAACAACAGGCATGATGCCAGGGCCGCTACCAAGCTGATTCGCGAAAGCGTTTGTTTTGCGAGCATCATCATTTGGGTAGCCGATATTCGAATTTGATCGGGAAGAAGAGCGTGAAGCCAAGCTGGATCGAGGTGTTGGCGACGAAGGTCGAGTCCGACTGGAGCCAGGTCGACGAATCGTTCGGGTTGCCCGGGCTCACCTCGACGTTCTCAAACTGATCCGGCCACAGGTAAGCGCGGAACTCAGTGAAGAAGGTCAGGTACCTCGTCAGGAAAATGCGAAGGCCGGCTCCTACGTTGAACGCGACGTTGGTTTGCCAGTCGAAACTACGAACCGCTGCGTCGAATACCGGGATCGG
>Ga0316193_10003173_pt1 | contig 11781 bp, 5 predicted proteins | sample MerIslsedime2_MG_FD_207735 | JGI IMG/M metagenome (GOLD analysis project Ga0316193, IMG submission 207735) | Coastal sediment microbial communities from Maine, United States - Merrow Island sediment 2 | ecosystem: Environmental > Aquatic > Marine > Coastal > Sediment | place: USA: Maine... | reverse complement strand
GCGACCAGGATGAACAGATGGAGGATGTCGAGGGAGGGGAGGAAGAATCCGGGCAGGAATCGGGTGGGGATCGTGATCAGCAGCAGGAAGATGGCGATTCCGGCGAGCAAGGTGACCAGAAAGATGGTAATCTGCCTATAGATAGTATTGATCAGGGATCAGGGCAAGAGGAAACTGGCGATACAGGAGGCGGCGAGCAGGATCGGGACCAGCAGGAGGCCGGCAGTTCGGCAGAGCAGCCAGCAGGTCCGGGTGGCACCCCCGAAGAGATATCCATGGAAGAGGCTGCTGCCAGTCAGGCTGTGGACCAGTTTGATCAAATGGGGGAGGGTACCGGCGAAGAAGACCCTGAAGCACAACAGGCCGGAATGCCCGATGCAGACGTTATTCCGGGAAGCGGAGTATCCATGATTATGATGGAACAATGGCTGGAACAAATTGAAGGTGACCCCGCCTACCTGTTGCGAAATCAGTTTATGATCGAGGAACGGCAGGAACTTGAGCGGCGTGGTCGCGTCCTGATGGAAACCAGGCCCTGGTAAGGACATGACAGACAGTCATGGTCGAGACAAGGAGAACTCTATTGAGGATGTTTATTTATCTGGAATCAGGTCGATGGCATAAGTCAATAACAAACTGATCCTGTTTTCTTCTACTGGTTATGAAGTTTGTTGGGGATTTTCTTTGTAGCGAGCTGAATAGTTTCGAGAAATGTGTGGTTGTTGTATGCTGAGCGGGAACTGCTTCGAGATGTACAGGTTTTTCAAGGTACCTGGACAAGAGCAGCGATAATAAATAGCAGGGGCTAAATAGATGCATCACAGAAATTGCGTACCAATCTTTGTTATCACTCTGCTGGCCGGACTTCTGTCCAGTGCCAACGTGGCTGCCATGGGGTTTTCGGTCGGCAGCAAACAGTCTTCCACAAACAGTTCCCGGGCTACCAGCAATCGGCCATGGGGCAATCTCGAGGCATTTAAACCAGGGCTGAAGCACGAGCCGTTACCGGTATACCCTGGCGTTACACCCGCTTCCGGCTGGTATCCTGCTCAGGCAGCCGTGACCGAAACAGCATCTTCCAGTAGCACGCCTGTCGTTGAGGTGGAAACCAGCGAAGGTGTGTTATACGAACAACAGAACATCGTGTACACCGTTCGCGTTGTCAGCAGTGACAACCTCAAGACACTTAATCCGGTAATCCCGCACATCAAGGGGGCAATACTGGAACAGGTGGATGGCCCTGTCGCAAGTACACGCAATTCCGGGCGGAATGGCAGCCGTGAAATCGTCAATGAATACCATTTCAAACTAACGCCGTTGCGCCCCGGCGAGATTGATATCCCTGCAATTAAATTTACCGGCACACATGTTGCCAGCAGGCAATGGAACGGAGTCCCGGGAATGCCGGTCAACGGGACTGGCAAGAGTTTTACCATTACTTCCGACAAGCCAGAGACGTTAAGGGTGTTGCCGGCTGACCCCTCTGTAAATCCCTGGCTACCCCTGAATGACCTGAAACTGCGGATACAAATACCTGAAAACGGGCCTGCGAAGGAAGGTGTACCGGTCACGCTGACCGTTGAACTGACGGCCAGGGGTGCTTTGGGCACACAGCTTCCATCACTGGAAAATCAACTCAAGAGCGACGCTTTCCGCGCTTATCGGGATTCAGTCTCCACCAGTAACGGGGTCTCCAGAAGCGGCACACAATTGATCGGGAGTCGCAAGGAAACCTATACGATTATTCCATTGCAGGATGGCTGGATACGACTGCCCGGAGTCCAGGTGGCGTGGTGGGATGTGGATACAAATACGCCCAGGCTTGCGGGGTTGCCAGACCCGGCTGCTGATGCCACTGCCGCTGCGAATAGCAACGCGGACGTGGCCGGCGCCAGGCAGGATTTGTTCCCCGTTTATTTCTGGACTCCCCTGCTGATCATCCTGGGTTTGGTCTTCGGTTACTGGTTGGGCGCCTGGGGGCGTACTCGACAGTTTCTTCGTTCAGCCGGTAACCGGGCGAACGCCTGGCTGAAAGCGGCAGGACAACTTGGACTGCAGCGGACAGTGGCTGTCAGGAAGCAGCTTTCTCCCCTGCGGTATCTAAGGAAATTACGCATGGGTTTCGCTATGATGATGCCCAAAACCGTCAAGCTGTGGTTATGTGTGCGCTGTATTGAAGGTGAGGACACGCCGGAGGCATGGTGTACACAGTTCAGGTCGCAGGTTTGCGTGCGTCTGGGACTTTCAAAGCATGCGCCAATAACCGCCATTGCCGAGAAAATTATCGAGCTGCAACCACAGGCGGAACCCGCCAGGGTGCGTGCGCTGGTCAGAACAATGGATAACGCAATCTATGGCGCTGGACCGCTGGATTTTGCAGCGTGGAAGAAAGACTTCAAGTACCAGTTACGCCCACATCTCTACCGAAGCCGTCGATCACGTCTCCGGCGTGCAAAGAGGGAGCTTCCTGCGCTGAATCCACGCGTGGCGTAAATATCCCCGGGTGGTTCCGGGTCCCCCGGTATTCTCAATACCGTGTCGTTCAAGGCTGAGGACTGCAGCAGCGGGTTGGTCCGCAAACACTGAGGTGTTTACTATCCAGTGGCTGAGGGTATCCAAGGCATCCTTGCTCAGGGGGACAGGCGGTAAACCGGCGCTGTCGTGCCGTCTGGTCTGTGCTGTCCCATCCATTTCGCTCATTCCTCTCTGATTGCAATAAAAGTGCAGGCAGAATAATTGCACCAATCAGGTGCGTTACGCACTGATTTGGATATTCCCGGGTTGGTCAAATAATTTGCTGCATGCGGAAGACGCCCGGGTTTTCTGCGCTTCCTGCTAAAACAGAGGCATTATCTGCATTGATATCCTCCACTGATTGAATGGCATGTTTATTGCCTTTTATTGTTGTATTGATGTGCGACGTTTCTATCCCTAGCAGAGATGTCCCTGGCCAGAGAGACTGATTGGAAGACATCAGTCAAAGCTATGGGTTAGCTGGTACCGGGGCTCTCCATCAAACAGATAATCCTGGAATTGCCGGTTGTGTTTTGTTTAAACACCTCCGCTGATTACAGTTTGCTAATCAGCCAAACCATGAGGAAATGGAAATGAGTGGAAATGAATCTCGCGTTCAAGCGATTTATCAAATAACAAACCGTGAGCCAATGCAGGTAGCCATGCCCGAAAAACTGGGAGATATCTGGGCAGAGGATGTTTTTAACCTGGAAAGAATGGAATGGGTTCTGTCCAAGAATGCCTTCAAATCCGTAAAGAAAACGGTACAAACAGGTGCTCCACTTGACCCGGCTACTGCTGACGTTGTTGCGGCGGCGATGAAAGAATGGGCTGTGGCAAAAGGGGTCAAGTTTTTCTCCCATATTTTCTATCCACTGACCAACATCACGGCTGAAAAGCACGATGGCTTCATTGTTACCAATGCTGATGGTAATGCGATTACCGAATTCACCGGCAGCCTGTTGATCAAGGGCGAGCCCGACGGCTCATCGTTCCCCAATGGCAGTATCCGCATGACCAGCGCGGCGCGTGGTTATACAGCCTGGGATCCAACCAGCCCGGCCTTCATCATGCGGACGGATAATGGCGCCACACTCATGATTCCCTGTGTGTTCATGTCCTGGACGGGGGAAGCACTCGATAAAAAAATTCCGCTGCTACGCTCCAACGATGCCATGAACAAGGCCGGGCAAAGGGTGCTTTCCCTGATGGGCGAAACGGACATTGCGCCGTTAAACTCGAGTTGTGGCGCAGAGCAGGAGTATTTCCTGGTTGACAGCAATTTTGCCAATAGTCGCCCCGACCTGTTGCTGGCTGGTCGTACCCTGTTTGGTGCTGCCTCCCCGAAAGGCCAGGAGTTTGATGATCATTACTTCGGCGCGATCCCCGCGCGGGTACAAGTCTTTATGCAAGACTTTGAAGACCAGTTGTACAAGCTTGGCATACCGGCTAAAACCCACCACAATGAAGTCGCGCCGGGACAGTTCGAAATTGCACCCTACTTTGAAGCTGCAAATACTGCTGCCGATCATCAGCAACTGATGATGACGTTAATGAAAAGCACTGCAAAGAAACACGGCTTTCTCTGCCTGCTCCATGAAAAACCCTTTGCGGGCATCAATGGCTCCGGCAAACACGTTAACTGGTCAGTGGGTAATGCAACCCAGGGTAACCTGCTCGACCCGGGTAGTACGCCGCATGACAACCTGAACTTCCTGCTGTTTTGTGGTGCGGTCATTCGCGGTGTACATCTCTTCGGACCCTTGCTCCGTGCGTCCATTGCAACCGCCGGGAATGATCACCGCCTGGGTGCCAACGAGGCGCCACCGGCGATCCTGTCAGTCTACCTCGGCGACCAGCTGGAAAAGGTCTTTCGGGATATCAAGGAAGGCAAGCTGGCTACAGCCGAACTCGGCGGTGTTATGGATCTTGGGCTTGCCCAGATCCTGCGCTTTGAACGCGATCCGGGTGACCGTAACCGCACATCGCCATTCGCCTTCACAGGCAATCGCTTTGAGTTTCGTGCCGTAGGCTCATCACAGTCAGTTTCAGGTCCGCTGATCACCATGAACACCATGCTGGCAGACTCTCTCAACTGGATTGCCGAAAAACTGGAGGCCGCATTGGCAAGCGGAGCCGATCAGGCAGATGCCGTTTTCACAGTGCTTAAAGAACTCATGGAGAAGCATGACAACGTCATATTTGGCGGCGACGGCTACTCTACGGAATGGCACAGCATGGCAGTTGCAGAGCGAGGTTTGAAGAACATCCCGACCACGGCAGACGCATTGCCGGTGCTGCGTGAGGCTGCCGTGAAAAAACTCTTCGAAAGCACCGGTGTGCTCTCTCCTGTAGAGCTGGAAAGTCGCTTTGAAGTGTATGCCGAGCAATATATCCAGTCTATCGAGGTCGAGGCGAAACTGGTCATCGATATGGCCAAAACGATGATTTATCCGGCAGCAACCAGTTATCTCTCTGACATCGCAATGACAATTTCAAGCATGATGGAGATGGGTGTTGAACTTGACAGTTCAACGGTGGCAACTGTTGCCGGTGAAACGAATGCCATGATGTCAGCGGTAGCAAAACTCGGTGAGGCCATGGAGAAAGAGCATTTCCCTTCTATAGAAGAGCATATGCAATTCTGTGCAAATGATATTCGTGCTCTGATGGATGAGGTTCGTGCGCATGCGGATGTACTTGAAGCAGAAGTGGCTGATGAACTATGGCCGTTACCCAAGTACCAGGAAATGCTGTTTATCAGATAAACCTGTGCTGGTGTAACAGCTACTGCTGCAATAAAGGCCGCTGATTGCAGCGGCCTTTAGTTATCCTGATATTTTAGTGGTGACTGCCTCAGACGGGCAACGGGATATGTTTGCTGGAATCGGGTCTGACCTCGCAGCAAGCTGTGTTTGGTTTACCCGTGCGGGCCGTTGTGCTTGCCCTTGCTCGCAACCTGTCGATGGTAACTGTTCCTGTATGAACTGTTGCGCCGGATACCCGCACCAGTGCCGGTTCTGACCAGGTCAGCGAATCCTCAGTCATCAGCTATTTCCGGGCAGGCGTGTCATGTCTACCGATACCTGTGGTTGATGCCCTGGATCGCCGCCAAAAATCACGCCCTTGAGCGGTGTGACATCGGCGTAGTCACGTCCCCAGGCCGTGGTGATGTGCTGATCCAGCGGCACCTGGTTGTTGGTGGGATCAAAGTCATACCAGCCGACATCGGGCAGGTATACCGAGAACCAGGCATGCGACTCGTCGGCGCCCGGCTGCTTGGCCTGGCCTGGCGGCGGCTGGGTCTCTAGGTAACCGCTCACGTAGCGCGCCGCCAGCCCGAGGCTGCGCAGGCAGGCGATCGCCAGATGGGCAAAGTCCTGGCAAACCCCCCGCCGGTTGGCGAGTACCTCAGCCAGCGGGGTGGCAACGGTGGAAAACCCCGGGTCGTAGGTGAAATCATGATGAATACGTTCCATCAGGTCGCGCACTGCCTCCAGCAGCGGCCGGGCTGGCGGGAACGCAGCGGCCGCATACCCGGCCAGTTCCGGTGCTGCAGTCGCAAGGGGTGAGTCGAGGACGAATTGCCGCTGTTCGCGAGTGGCGACCGTGAGCGGCTCCGCCAGTTGCACGCGCACCTCGTTCCAGGGCATGTCCCTGTCCACTGCCGGCTGGTCGCTGCCGGGACCCAGCAGTATCTCGCTGCTGGCAGTGACCGTCAGTGTCCGGTGTGGTTGCTGGATGGAAAAGTAGCTGATGTGGTTGCCGAAGAAATCCTCGTGCTCAGCAAGATCCATCGGCAAGGGATCGATCTGCAGGCGATGTCCCAGACACTGCTGGTTGGGAAGGTTTCGGGGGCGCAGGTGGGCCAGATTGTGGCAGTGGCTGACAGTATTCGCGTAGCAATACTCCGTCTTGTGCTCGACGCGGTATTTCATGGCAGTTACGGTTCTTCCTCGACCAGCTGGTAGGGCCGTTCGGCATGGGTGAAATAGGTCGCGGCGAGGGCGTTGGAGGCATCGCTCATGCTCTGGCCAAGACCGGCAAGCAGGGTGTCGAGCCGCAGCAGGCTGCCGCCATCCGTTTCCGCCAGTTCTTCCGCGTTCGCGAGATTGAGACGGGTAGCGGCCTCAAGAAGCAGCCGCATTTCTTTCTTGTAGGGGCGAACACCCTGACCTGGCAGGACGGCAAGATGCTGTCGGGCTGCGTTCAACTGGTAGATCAGTGAGTGGCTGTTGGTATCATCCAGCAACAGCAGATCCAGCATGGCCTCGAGCTGTGGCCGGCTCCGGAAACGACGCCGGTAGAGGGTGAAGCTCTCGGCAACAGCCAGCACCGACTCCAGCAGCAGCACCTCGGCCTCGGGTGCGGCACGGGTCGTCAATACTGCACGCATTAGCGCAATGAGCAACATGGCTCGCTCGACCCGCCTGCCCAGATTGAGAAAGTGCCAGCCGAGGTCACGGCTCATGCTCTCGCTGGCAGCGCCGGCGATGGCCATCAGGGAGGTGATGATGCGGTCCTGTGCATCTTGCAGCAACTGCAGTTCGGTATGGCCTCCCTGCACCAGGGCGGCCAGCTCATCACTGATATCATTGAATACCCGGCGGGTATCCGCGGATACCAGATTGCGCACTGCGTAGGCCGCATTGAGGCAGGCCGTCAGGTTGGCGGCCAGGCTCCCGGTGCGCTGCGGATTGCTGATCACGTCGATGATCTCCGCCAGTGGCTCGGCCAGCCGCCCGTCCGCACCGTCACCCGTGAAGCCGGGGTAGGTCATGCTCATGTGGGTCAACCCCCGGAGCAGCATGTCCAGTGCAACCTGATTGACCGGGTCCTCGAGTTGCAGGATTTCATTGCGGCGATTGTGGATGCTGCGGAGCAGCCTGATCATGTTTTCGGCACGCTCGGCATAGCGTGCCAGCCAGAAAAGGTTCTCGGCAGCGACGCCGGGCAGGCTTTCCTGCATCTCCCGGTAGGCTACCCGGCCCTGTGGCAGCAGCGTATCGATTTGCTCGGGTTCCGAGGCAAGTACCCAGGTGTCCTTGCTGATGGCGCCGGCCTGATTGGATATTATCCGGCTTTCAGCCTGCTCGCCGACGCGCGTCAGTCCACCGGGCATCACCCGGTAACTGTCATTTCCGGCGGCGGTAAAGGTCCGCAGTATGCTTTGGCGCGGTTCCAGCATGCCGTCGCGCAGGGTCGGTGCAGAGGACAGGCCCAGTCGTTCCTGCCCGACGTACTGGTGTGGCTGTGCGCGGATGCGGTCTCGCCATGCGGCCAGTGCGCTACTGTCGAGCTGGTCACCAAACACAGGCCGGGCGCCTGCGGCGCGATTGACCTGCCGAATGACCAGTGTTGCCAGATTGGCCAGCACATAATCGAGTTCCTTGCGCTGTCCGCACCACCATGACGCCACTGACGGCAGACGCAGTTCCTGACCCAGCAATATTTTCGCAAGTCGCGGCAGGAAGGCCATCAGCCCGGGGCTTTCCAGAATACCTGCGCCAAGCGGGTTGACGATAGTGACGCGCCCCTGGCGTACCACTTCCACCAGTCCGGGCACCCCGAGCAGTGAGTCGGGGCGCAGTTCCAGCGGGTCGCAGTAATAGTCATCAACTCGCCTGAGGATAACATCTACCGGTTCCAGCCCGCTGACAGATTTGAGCCAGACACGGCCGTCGCGCACCGTCAGGTTGGCACCCTCGATGAGAGTGTAATCGAGATAGTTGGAGAGGTACAAATGCTCAAAATAGGTTTCATTGCGAGGTCCGGGTGTCATGATCACTACCCGCGGATTATTATCCCCGGCTGCCGGTGCCTGTGTGGCAAGTGACTCGCGCAGCCGGCGAAAGAACGGTGCCAGCCGGTGCGGGTGCGAGTCGCGAAACAGGCTGGGTATCAGGCGCGACATAACAGTGCGGTTTTCCAGTGCATAGCCCATGCCCGACGGGGCCTGGGTCAGATCCTTGAGTACCCGGTATTGACCGTCGGTGCCGCGCACCAGGTCGGCGGCGTACAGACTCAGCCCTGGTACAGTGGCTGATGGTGGCGCTACACAGGCCCTCCGGAAGCCGGCATTGGCATATACCAGGTCTGGTGGAATAAGTCCCTTTTTGATCAGGCTGCGTGGTCCATAGAGATCCTGCAGGATGACATTAAGCAGTTCCGCGCGCTGCATCAGGCCGGCCTCGATGCCAGCCCATTCGCCACTGCTGATGAGTAGCGGTATCGGGTCGAGTGGCCAGGTACGGTTAAGGCCGTCCAGCCGGTCATAGATATTATAGGTGGCACCGTCACTGCGCAGCATGCGCACGGCATCGCGCTGTCGCTGCTGCAGCACCGCGGGGCCCATGGCCTCCAGTGCACTGATCAGGTAACGCCAGTGTTTGCGCACCTTGCCCTGTCCGGTGCACATTTCGTCATAGCCTGTCGATGGCCGCCCGTAGGCCGGGCAGATTGTATTTTGCTGTGGTGCATTCATGGGGAGTGCACTAGTCGCAAGGTCGCTGGTATCTCAGGTCCAGTGTGCCGGGATACTCCGGGTTGGTCTCTTCGGGCGGTGGTGCCATGGGGCGTGGCTGATGTCCGCCGGAAAAGTATTTCTCCATCTGTGCATATTCGGGCGGTGGTCTGAGGGGGCCGGCAGTGTGACCGAAAGCCGAGTAGCGGCTGATGCGGCGGGCCTCGGCCTCATAGGCATTCACTGGAAACACGTCGTAATGACGCCCGCCCGGGTGTGCTACGTGATAGGTACAGCCACCGATGGAGCGGCCGTTCCAGGTGTCGATAATATCGAACACCAGCGGTGCATGGATGCCAATAGTGGGGTGCAGGGCCGATGGCGGCTGCCAGGCACGGAAGCGGACACCGGCTACATACTCGCCATGGGTGCCGGTATTGCGCAGCGGGACCCGGCGCCCGTTGCAGGCGACGACGTAGCGGCTTTCCGTCAGACCGCTGACCTTGACCTGTACGCGTTCCAGCGAGGAATCGACGAACCGCGCCGTCCCCTGGCTGCTCATTTCCTCGCCCAGTACATGCCAGGGCTCCAGGGCTGCACTGATATCCATACGGATGTTCTGCACCTGCAGTGTGCCGTAATGGGGAAAACGAAACTCCTCAAACGGCGCCAGCCACTCAAGCTGAAAGGGGTAACCGGAACGCTGCAGATCGCAGACGACATCCTGCATATCCGCCCAGACATAGTGGGGCAACATGAAGCGGTCATGCAGTTCCGTACCCCAGCGCACCAGTTTATGCCGGTAGGGCCGGGCCCAGAAGCGTGCGATCAGGGTGCGCAGCAGCAGCATCTGTACCAGGCTCATGCGCGCGTGGGGCGGCATTTCGAAGGCACGGAATTCCAGCAGGCCAAGGCGCCCGGTCGCTGAATCGGGTGAATAGAGCTTGTCAATACAGAACTCTGCGCGGTGGGTATTACCGGTCATATCCACCAGCAGGTTGCGTAACAGCCGGTCGACCAGCCACGGTTCCGTTACCTCTCCGTCCGGCATCTGCTGAAAGGCAATGTCCAGCTCGTAGAGACTGTCATCGCGGGCCTCATCAACGCGCGGGGCCTGGCTGGTAGGACCGATGAACATGCCGGAGAACAGTGTGGACAGGCCAGGGTGGTGCTGCCAGTAGGTCAGCAGGCTGCGCAGCAGGTCGGGGCGCCGCAAGAAGGGGCTGTCGGCCGGTGTGGCGCCACCGAGGGTGACGTGGTTGCCGCCACCGGTACCGGTGTGTCGGCCGTCGAGCATGAACTTCTCCGTCCCCAGTCGTGCCAGGCGCGCCTCGGCGTAGAGGGCCTCGGTGCTCTCGACCAGTTCCACCCAGTTGTGCGCCGGATGGATGTTGACCTCGATGACACCGGGGTCAGGGGTCACGGCCAGCTTGCGGATACGCCAGTCTCGTGGCGGTTCATAGCCTTCAATGCGAACCGGTGTTTGCAGTTCAGCGGCGGTTAGCTCCACTGCGGCGAGCAGGTCCAGATAGTGTTCCAGGTGGGTAAGCGGTGGCAGGAATACCCGCAACATACCCTGGCGAGCCTCGACACACAGGGCAGTGTGGATCACGCTGATACGCTGCCCGCGAGTCACCTTGTCTGCAGGCTCCTGCTGCATGATTTCCGGGTGGTTGTCCTGCGCCGCCTGTAAATGGCTGAAACGTCTGGCCACTTCGCCGTAGTAGTCCCCCAGTGCCGGGCGGGGCTCGAACAGGTCACGTTCCGGTTCGATATCGCGTTCCTCCTCGGCTATCCAGGGCAGGGCGTCGAGGGGCAGTCGCAACCCCATGGGTGAATCGCCGGGTGCAAGGAACAGCTGTCCACGGCGAAATTCCCAGCGACAGCTTTGCCAGCGGCTGCGGGGATCGTCCCAGCGCACGGGCAGCGCAAAGCCGGCAGGTTCACCGAGGTCACCTGTGAGCAGTTCCACCAGCCGGCGGCGTTCTTTCGGGTTCTTCAGGTCGGTCGCGAGCAGGTCCACGTTGGCCGGCTGTTCGCTTTCTTTCCACAGATAGTACAGGGTGTCTTCGTAGGCCGGGAGCAGATACTGTTCCGCCAGGCCCAGCTTGCGGGTCAGCCGGGTGGTAAATTGCCGTGCCGCGGATGTTCCGCAGCCGTAATCAACACCGTCCTGCGCCAGCAGAGCCGGTTCTCGCCACACCGGCTTGCCATCGACACGCCAGAAGCAGTTCAGCGACCAGCGCGGCAAGGGTTCACCCGGATACCATTTGCCCTGCCCGTAGTGCAGCAGGCCGCCGGGTGCGAAGCGCCGCCACAGGCGCAGCAGCAGGTCACCGGCCAGTTCGCGCTTGTGCTTTCCCAGGGCGGCATCGTTCCACTGCCGGGATTCCATGTCATCGATGGAGACGAAGGTCGGTTCACCGCCAAGGGTCAGGCGCACGTCGCCTGTCTCGAGGTCGGCATCGACCTTGTGACCCAGGGCCTGGATGATTTCCCACTGGGTGTCGGTGTAGGGCCTGGTGACACGCGGGTCTTCGTGGATACGCTGTACCTGGTTGTGAAAGCTGAATTCCACCTTGCATTCATCGGTTGCACCTGTGATGGGTGCTGCGCTGACGGGGTGCGGTGTACAGGCCAGCGGGATATGCCCCTCGCCGGCGAACAGGCCGGAGGTCGGGTCCAGGCCCAGCCAGCCTGCGCCCGGTACATACACCTCGGCCCAGGCGTGCAGGTCGGTGAAGTCATGATCTGTGCCAGAGGGGCCGTCCAGCGATTTTTCGTCCGGCGTCAGTTGCAGCAAA
>Ga0316193_10003172_pt1 | contig 11786 bp, 7 predicted proteins | sample MerIslsedime2_MG_FD_207735 | JGI IMG/M metagenome (GOLD analysis project Ga0316193, IMG submission 207735) | Coastal sediment microbial communities from Maine, United States - Merrow Island sediment 2 | ecosystem: Environmental > Aquatic > Marine > Coastal > Sediment | place: USA: Maine... | reverse complement strand
AACGGCGTTCTGGTGGAGGTGAGTTGGGAGGAGGCCCTGGCGTCGGCTGCGAATGGTCTGCGCCGGGCCGCAGGGCGTGGCCCGGTCATGGTGGCCGGTGGTGGGCGCCTGAGCTGCGAGGATGGCTATCTTCTGCAGGCGCTTGCGCGTGAGGTTCTCAAGAGTCCCCATGTCGACATGGCGCCGGTGGGCGGAGCGAGAGCGCTCGTGGAGGGAGTGTGGGACGTCTTCGACCGACCGTGCTCGAGCGCCGGCTTCAACGAAATCAGGCAGGCGGATCTCGTGCTGGTCTTCGGGAGTGATCCCAGTCGGAGCCACCCACTGGTCAAAACCGAGCTGGTTCAGGCGGCGGTGCAACGACAGGTGCCGGTGATCGTCGCCAACCCGGTGGCGGGGGGACTCGATCGGCACGCGGTGGATGTTCTCCGTCTGGCCCCCGGGTCGGCGGGCGATCTCCTTTCCGGAGTGGCGGCTCGGTTGGTGGTTCTCGAGAGAACGAGCGCACACAGGATCGAGAACCTGCCGGGTTTTGACGCCTGGCGGCGATCCGTGGAGGCTTTTTCGCCGGAGTCGATTCGGCGAGCAACCGGTATTGCGAGCGAAGCGGTGGATCGCCTGGCGCTCGGGCTGGCGGCCGCCCGCCGCCCGGTGTTGGTCATGGGCACCGGGTCCGGCGTTCCCGGTGACGAGGCTGCGGTCGCGCGGGCGGCCGCTGCGTTGACCGCCCTTCTCGGGAGCGATGCCGGGCTTCTGGTCTTGGGCGGACGCTCCAATGTCCAGGGGTTGGTCGATGTCGGTCTCCACCCGCGGCTCTTGCCCGGCCATCGGCTGGTCGGACAGGCTGTCGAGCTCGAAGACCTCACCGGACGTGCGACCCTGTCCGGGGAGGGCTGGACCGTTTCGGAGTGGGTGGCAGCCGGTCCGGAAGCAGCCTCCGGACTGCTTCTCGTTGGTGTTGATCCCGTTGATCTGCTCCCGCGCGGCGAAGATCCTCGACGGGCTTTGGAAGGTGCGAATTTCTGTGTCGCGGTCGACGCGTTCCTCACCAGCACGGCTCAACGTGCGAACGTCGTCCTGCCGGCGGCGATTCTCAGCGAACGCGAGGGAACGACGGTGGGTGCGGACGGTGTACGCCGTCCGCTTCGGCAAGCGCTCGATCCACCTGACGGGGTCCGTTCCGACACGGTGATCCTGACCGAGATCGCACGCCGGATGGGGGCCGCCCTGCCGAGTGGCGACGATCTCGAGCGCGAGATCGATCGGGTGGTGGGCTGGAACTGGGGACGATCGCAACCTCGGCGGCTGTCACCGGTCGCCCAACCTCGCGCAGCGGCGTCCGTGTCCGGTTTCCTGCTCGACGCTGCGCCGCAGCTGTTCCACTCGGGCTCGGTGACAATGCGAAGCGCCCTCCTCCAGGAGCTGTCACCCACGGTAGCGGTTCGACTCAACCCGGCCGAGGCTCGCGCCCTCGGGGTGGCCCGGGGCGAGGTGGTCGCGGTATCGAGTGAAAGAGGAGAGGTTTTGCTCCGCGCCCGGCTCGATCGTGCGGTTCGTTCGGGAACCGTGGTTGTTCCGTGGGTCGGAAGTCGCGACGGCGCCTCGACACTCTACGAGGAGACCGGCGAGGTCCTGTCGGTCAAGGTGAGAAGGGCCTGACGATGGCTGACGATCTGAGATGGACCGACGAGGTCGTCGACTCGGGGTTCTTTGGAACCGAGGGCGGTGACGGCGCAGAAGCCCTCGACCCGGCGGTGATCGACGTGATTGACGAGTTGTTGACCCAGGCGGGACCCGGACGCGAGGGGTTGATTCGGGTTCTCTTGGCGTTCCAACAGACCTTTGACAGGGTGTCGTGGAGAGTGCAGGAGTTGGTGGCCGACCGGTTCGGGCTTTCGCCTGCCCAGGTTGCGGGCGTCGTGAGCTACTATCCCAAGCTCAGCGCCCAGCGTCGTGGTCGACTCAAGCTCGATCTCTGCGCCGGTTGCGGTTGTTTTCTTCGTGGCGGGGATCGAATTCTGGAGAGCGTCACTCGAGAAGCGGCTGAGCGAAGATCGTCGGCCGACGAGCCGCGGCTCGCTGTCCGGCGGGAGCGGTGCTTGGGGGTCTGCGGTCTCGGGCCGGTGGTCAGGGTGCGAAATCGCATTCGGGCGAGGGTCGAGCCGGGCGAAGCCGGCGCGCTCGTCGATTCACTGCTCGGTCCCGCACCTGAGGGGGAGGACGAGCGGTGATGTCCGAGGCGATGGATCTCGACGGCCGCGGTGGTGTCGGCGACGACGACCCGGTCGAGATCCGCATCTGCGCCGGCAGCGGGTGCATCGCTCTCGGCGCCCTCGAGGTGCTCGAGACATTGCAGGCGGGCGCGGATGACGCCGGAGTGAGGCTCGAGGTCGATTCGCGGCCCTGTATCGTCGGGTGCCGGGGATTCTGCAGCCAGGGCCCGTTGGTCTACCTTCCGCGATTCGATCTGCTCTATTGTCGGGTGCGGGCGGCCGATGTCGATGAGATCGTTCAACACACTCTCGGCCGCGGGAAGATCGTCGATCGACTGCTCTACCAGGACCCGGTGAGCGGCCGCCGCTGCCGGGGCTTGACCGACAACCCGTTCTTCGCCGGGCAGCAACGCCGGGTCCTCGCGCGTTGCGGGGTTGTTGATCCGGAAGACCTCGACCACGCGCTCGCCCTCGGCGCCTACGACTCTCTCAGGCGATCACTCCTCGAGCTCGACCCATCGGGCATCATCGAGCAGGTCAAGAGATCCGGGTTGCAGGAAAGGGGAGGATCGGGATTTCCCGTCGGTCTGAAGTGGGCCGTGGTCGCCGAGGCTCCGGCCGACACTCGATATGTCGTTGGCAACGGCGAGGGGGGAGATCCGGGACTCACCGTCGATCGCACCCTGCTCGAAGGTGATCCCCACGGTGTCATCGAAGGAATGGTCATCGCGGGCTTCGCAGTGGGTGCCCGGCAGGGTCGACTCTTTCTTCGCTCGGAGCACGGCCTCGGTATCGCTCGTGCCAAGCGGGCCGTGGCCCAGGCTCGTCGCCAAGGGTATTTGGGCTCAGCGATCCTGGGCACCGCTTTTGACTTCGAGATCGAAATTTGTGAGACCGCCGGAGCGTCCATGGGAGGGGAGGAGACAGCCCTGCTCAATGTGCTCCAAGGGAGGAGAGGGGTCGCCCGACCCAGACCTCCTTTCCCCGCGGTGAGCGGACTCTGGGGCCGGCCGACCCTGATCAACGGCCTCGAAACCCTGGCCAACATTCCGTTGATCATGGGGTCTGAGCCCCAGCCCGGGGGAGCGCTTGCGGCCGGGACCAAGGTGGTCGGCGTCACCGGTGCGGTTTCGAGAACCGGCCTGGTCGAGGTGCCGATCGGGACCACCATCCACGAGATCGTCTACGAGATCGCCGGGGGCTGCGGGGATGGCGAGATTGCGGCGGTCCATCTCGGGGGCCCGGGGGGTGCAACCCTCGGTCGCGACCAGCTCGATACGACGATCGATTTCTCCTCGCTCCGCGACCAGGGCGCGCATCTCGGTTCCGGCGGGCTCGTGGTTCTCGGGGAGCGGAATTGCCCGGTGGCGCTGGCGAGGTTTTTTGTCGCCTTCTGCGCCGAGGAGTCCTGTGGGACCTGTCCGCCCTGCCGGATCGGCACAACGGTGCTGCTCAATCTCCTCGATCTCATCGGTTCGGGTGCAGCGGCGGCGGACGACCTCGTTCGACTGGAGCGGCTCTGTCAGCACATCAGGAAGACATCCATGTGCGAACTCGGCCGGAACGCCTCGAGTTCGGTGATCACCGGTCTTTCGAACTTCCGCGATACCTACGAGTCCCATCTCTCCGGTGGGGGTTGCCCGACCCGAGATTGTGAGGCAGCACCGTCGGGAATACGCTCCGGGGTGTCGGAATGAAGGCGGGCAACCTTCCACCACGGCAAGATGGGGTGCCGGGCCGGGTTCCATCCCCTTCTCGGCGAGCTTGTCGCTTCGAGCCCAATTCGGGTAAGGTCGGCGTGCCCATGGAGACCCCCGCCCACGATTCGGGCCCGAGAGGCCTCACCATCGCCATCCGGATCGACTGATGGCGCGACCGACGATTCTGGTTGCCGACGACGATCCGATTTTCGTGGTGTCGGTGGTGTCGGTATTGGGCACCCGCTACGACGTGCGGACAGCCGCCAACGGCACCGAGGCCCTGGCGGCGGTCGATGACGATCCGCCGGATCTCATCATTCTCGACGTCATGATGGATCACATGTCCGAAGGATTCGATGTGGCCCGGGTGCTTCGAAGGGACGACGCGACCGCCCTCATTCCCATCATCATTCTGACCGGGGTCGATCGGGTCTACAACCTCCGGATGGAGGTCGACGAGTCGTGGGTGCCGGCGGACCAGTTCTTCGAAAAACCGATCTCACCGGAGGCGCTCTTGCGCGAGGTCGGCAAGCTCATCGGACCGGGCGAAGAGAAATCCTGAACCATGGATGGGAAGGAGACGGCCGGTCCCTCTTCGCAGATTCGGGTTCCCGCGGGGCCACGATCGGGTCTACGCAACGGGGATGAACCGGATCGATTCAGTTTCCTCTTCTCGTGGGAGCTTCACGAAAGGCTGCTGTGGTTCAGCAAACTCCGCTGGATAGCGGCCGCGGGTCTCGCATTGGCGTCGGTCCTCGGGCCGTTCTTCTCCATGCCGTCGACGCGCCCGAGCCTGGCTGTGGTGGCGGCTCTGGTCGCGGTCTACAACCTCGTCTTCATCTACGTTCTCCGTTCGCGACTGGGGCCCGAAAAGGACTACGTCGCTCTCAAAGGCGTGGCCATTCTGCAGATGGTGACCGATCTGGCGGCTCTGTTCGTCACGGTCCATTTCACAGGCGGTTGCGCGAGCCCGGTGCTGCCGTTCGTGGTTTTTCACATGGCCATCGGCACCATCATGATCGAGACCCGGATCATGTACGTGCTGGCGTTCGCGGTGTGCGGCGTTGCGGTGAGCCTCTTTGCCCTCGAACACCTGGTCGTGCTTGCTCAATATTCCACGGTCGCCGGCGGACAACCCTCGGTGGGGAGCTGTATTCTCAGCACGTTCATGTTGATTGTGCTGGTCTTCGGGGTGGTCTATCTCACCGACTCGGTGACCAGCCGGTTCAAAGCGCGCAACATCGAACTCCACCAGACCACCACCGATCTTCGGCGAGCGCTCGATGAGCAGGCCCAACTGGAACGTCGGAAATCGCACTACATGCGGATCTCAGCTCACCAGCTCCGGTCGCCCCTGGGCACCATCAAGACGTCGATCCAGGTCTTGCTCGACGGCTACCTCGATCCGGGTTCGCCCGAAGGCCACCGCCTGTTGGCGGGGACCGCGTCGCGGGTCGATTCTCTCCTCGCCATCGTCAACGATCTCCTCGAGCTGGCCAAGATGCGCGAAGGGCGGGCCAGGGCGCCGTGGGCCCGGAACGTCAGCATCAACCAGATTCTGGCCGATATTTTCGATGCCGTGGATCCCTATGCCCGGGAGGCGAATGTCGAGCTCGTCCCGCACTTCATCAACGAGGGCGCCGCCGTCCTCGACTGGGCGGTGCCGCCGGACCTCGTCTACGCCTTTGAAAATCTGATTCACAACGCCATCAAGTATTCGAAACCCGATGGTGGGACGGTCACCGTGGCGCTTGGACTCGACCGGAGCCATGCCATGGTGGTGGTGGCCGATGAGGGCATCGGGATCCCGGCCGACCTGAAGGACAACGTGTTCCTGGAGTTTGTCCGGGCCCCCAACGCCAAGCACGCCGAGGCCGAGGGAACCGGACTCGGCCTGTCCATCGTTCGAGAAGCCGCCCAGATGCACGGGGGCAAGGTTTCGCTAGAGAGCGCCGAAGGAGTCGGGACGACGGTGACGGTGGTGCTCCCTCTCCACCATGTGCCACCGGAGATCATCGAGGGCTGATCCCACCCGCAGCTTCGTGCGCCTGTGATTCGTTCCATCCTGGGTCGCTTCGAAGTTCGGCGGCACCGAGCTTCAATCTCAAGACTGAGCACAAGTACACATACTGGTGTCACCTCGGGGTAACGTTCCGGAGGGCTGCTGCCGGCCGGTGACCCGCCGGGTGCGGTGGTGTGGATCTGCAGTTCGGATCGATTCGTCACGAAGCCTCTTGAGCGCGAGTCACTTGTTCTTCGCCCGGATCGGGCCTTCTGCTCGGGCAGTCGGATCAATACTGAGTATTTCGCTCGGGAATAACAATTGCTGGAACTGCGGGAGATCCGGCCTCCAAGGCTGTGTGGGTGTGGGGGCAGCCCGGTGATCGTGTTCGATGAATGCTGATATAGATTTTCGCCGAACTGCAGCTGACGTTGTCAGCAAGATCGTCTCGTTGAAACGTCCTTCGCATGATAGAACGATATACTATAGTATGATCATGAGGTGATAATGATGACTACTCTCGCGTACGTGGTCGCCTATCTCGGCCTGGTCTTTTTTCTCATCGCCTGTGTCGCCCGGTTCATGATGTGGTCGAGAATGCCCATGCACATGCGATGGGAACTCTATCCCGTCGCACACGAGGGTGGCGGCAAGGCCGCCTATGGCGGTTCCTATCTCGAAGACACCGAGTGGTGGAAGAAGAAACGAGAGGTTTCGCTTATCGGCGAGCTCAAAGTCATGGTTCCGGAGATCCTCTTTCTGGTGGCTCTGAGAGAGCACAACAAGAAGCTTTGGACCCGGTCCTTCCCATTCCATTTCGGGCTCTACCTTGTTGGTGGGGTGACTGCGCTCATGCTGGTCGGTGGGCTCATCGTCGGTTACCTTCCCGAGAGCATCGCGGGGCCGGTCGGCAAGATCATCAGTTCGGTTGTACCGTTCCTGGGCGGGGCCGGGCTGGTGCTCGGGATCATCGGCGCCGTTGGGCTCTTCATGCGCCGCCGCGGCCGCGAGCTCCGCGACTACACGGCGCCGGCAGATCTCTTCAACCTGATCTTTTTCATTGCGGCCTTCGGAGTGGCCCTGGTGACCTTTGTCGGATTCGACCGTGATTTCTCCATGGTCGAGACCTTCATCGTGAACCTCGTGACGTTCAACCTCGCACCCATCGGTGATGGGACCGCCGGCATCTTGCTGATTCTGTCGGTGGTGCTGCTGGCCCTGCTCGTCGCCTACATCCCGACCACCCACATGTCGCACTTCATCGGCAAGTACTTCGCCTATCACTCCATCCGCTGGTCGGATGAGCCGAACCTGGCGGGCGGAAAGCAGGAGGCGGAGATCCAGGAACTCCTCTCCAGGCCCGTGACGTGGTCGGCACCGCACATCAACGCCGACGGTAAGAAGAGCTGGCTCGATGTGACCTTGGAGGACCAGAGCAAATGAAACAGCCCAACAGCGTCAAGGATATGGGGAAGAACCCCGGCGAGCCGCTCGCGCAGATCAACCAGTTCGAGCAGATTCCGCTGCCGCCGCCGTTCGACAAGATCGATGAAGAGCCCGAGTTCGCCCAGCTTTCCGATGCTGCGCGCGAAAAGTACGTCGTGCTCGACGACACCATCGCGGTGAACATCGAGAAACCGACCACCAAGGAAGAGGAAGACAAACTGGTCAACGGCTTCCTCAGCGGTCTCGAGAAGCTCATGAGCGTCGATGACAACTGGACCTTCCTCCAGCCCTTCGAGATGTCCATGGAGCACTGCGCCAAATGCCACACCTGCTCCGACGCCTGCCCGATCTACGAAGAGAGCGGCGAGAACGAGCTCTACCGGCCCGTCTACCGTTCCGAGATCCTGCGCCGGATCTACTTCAAATACATCAAGAAGGCCTCGCCCGCGCTGCACGGGGACATCGACCTCAACTGGGAGACCGTGGCCCGTCTCATCGAGCTCAGCTACCGGTGCAACCTCTGCCGTCGCTGCGCCCAGACCTGCCCCATCGGCGCCGACAACGCGCTGCTTTCCCGCGAGATCCGCAAGATCGCGAGCATGGAGATGGGGATCGTCCCCAAAGAGCTTCATGACGACGGTTCGGTGCTCCAACTTCAGGTCGGGTCATCCACCGGGATGACACCCATGATCCTCAAGGACAACATCGAGTTCATCGACGAGGACACCGCCGAGCGGACCGGTTTTCCGGTTGAAACACCGTTCGACAAGGTCGGCGCAGACATCTTGCTCATCCACAACGCCGGGGAGATCATGGCCTGGCCCGAGAATCCCGGCGCCTTCGCCACGGTCTTCGAAGCAGCCGGCCTCAGCTGGACGCTTTCATCGGACGCGATCGGATACGACGGCATCAACTACGGCGTCTGGTATGACGATGTCCAGTTCGCCCGGGTCGCGGTTCGGCACGCCGCCATTGCCAAGAAGCTCGGTGTCAAGAAGATCGTCCTCGGCGAGTGCGGCCACGCCCACAAGGCGCTCACGGTCATCGCCGACAAGGTCCTCACCGGCGACCTCAACATCCCGCGCGAGAGCTCCATGGTGACCCTGCGCGACGTGATCCGCTCCGGGGTGCTCAAGCTCGACAAGAGCCGCAACGACTTCCCGGTCACCCTGCACGACCCCTGCAACCTGGTGCGCCTCATGGGCATTGTCGCGCCCCAGCGGGAAATCATCGATGCGGTGGTGCCCGAGGGTCGGTTCCGCGAGATGGCGCCGCACGGGGTCGAGAACTACTGCTGCGGCGGTGGGTCCGGTTTTGCCATCATGTCGGGCCACAACTTCCAGGACTGGCGCCATCGGATGACCGGACGACGGAAGTTCCGTCAGATCCTCGACGCCTTCCAGGATGAGTCCATGGATCCGTCGCACATGAAGTATCTGTGTGCGCCGTGCTCCAACTGCAAGGGTCAGATCCGGGACATCATCGCCTACTACGACGCCTTCGAAAAGGCCGGGATCTACTACGGCGGTCTGGTCGAGCTCATCGTCAATGCGATGGTCGACGTCCAACCGGGCTTCATCGATTGGGAATGGCACTAAGCTGCAGGCTTCGACAGGACGAGATCACACGACCCGCCGAGAGGCGGGTCGTTCTTTTCGTGCGTGAGGTCTGCAGCCTGCCATCCTCTCCTTCTCCCCTTCCCTCTCCCTCTCCCTTGCGATGGTCTCCGTCGGGGAGAGGGAAGGGGAGCGGGAGCGAATCAGCTGATACCGTATTTTTTCATCTTACGCCACAGGGTGTTGCGCGAGATCCCGAGGCTCCGGGCGGTCTCGGTGCGGTTGTTCCGATGTCGTTTCAGGGCATCGCGGATGGTCGCCGCCTCGGCCGCGTTGAGCGGATTGTCCTCATGATTTCGTGGCGTCGCCAGAGGAATCGCGGCCTCGCCCCGGATGTGGGGAGGCAGGTCTTCGCGGCGAATGGTGTTGCCGGCGCACACGACAAAGGCGTGTTCGACGGCGTTCTCGAGCTCGCGTACGTTGCCCGGGAAGGAGTGACCTGCCAGGGTCATCATGGCGCGCTCTGAGATGCCTTCGATCCGGCGTCCCTGGAGGGTGTTGAAACGCTCGATGAAGTGATGCACCAGGAGCGGGATGTCCTCCCAACGCGAGCGCAGCGGCGGGAGCACGATGCGGACCACGTTGAGTCGGAAAAAGAGGTCCTGGCGGAACCGGCCGTTCATGGCCTCGTGGGAGAGGTCACGGTTGGTGGCAGCGAGAATCCTGACGTCGGCCTTGACGGGTTCCGACGAGCCGAGGGGCACGTACTCCCGTTCCTGGAGCACGCGCAGGAGCTTGACCTGGACCGCGGCTGAGATGTCGCCGATCTCGTCGAGAAGAAGGGTCCCCCCTTGAGCCGCGGCAAAACGACCTGGTTTGTCCCTTTTCGCATCTGTGAAGGCGCCGCGGACGTGACCGAATAGCTCGGATTCGATGAGGGTTTCCGGAAGCGCGCCGCAGTTGACGCCGATGAAAGGGCCTTCCCGCCGTGGCCCCATATTGTGAATCGCCCGCGCCACCAGCTCCTTGCCGGTGCCGGGCTCGCCTTCGATGAGCACGGTGCTGTCGCTGCGGGCGACCAGCGGCAGAAGCTCGCGAACTCCTTTCATGGCGGCACTCTTGGAGATGATGTCGCCGATGTGGTAGGTCCCCTCCAGCTCCCGCCTGAGAATGTTGACCTCGGTGAGGTCGCGAAACATCTCGATCCCGCCGACGATCTCGCCGCTGTCGTCCTTCAGGCTTGCGGTGCTCACCGCGACCGGAATCTCGGTGCCGTCCCGCTTGAGGATGTGAACTTCGCAGTCGCGGTGTGGCTCGCCGTGCTCGATGCTGTTGAAGAGGAAGCAGCGGCCGGTGCAATGGTTGGAGTTGAAGATCGCGGTGCACGGTCGCCCGAGAGCTTCCCCCTGGGACCAGCCAGTGATCTCCTCGGCCGCGCGGTTGAAGGAGGTGATCCGCCGTTCGGCATCGACGGTGAAGATCCCGTGCGGGATGTTGTCGAAGATCAGGCCGCCGTAACGGGGGTCCATCTCGTTTTTCATGTCTCTAATTATGGAGCGAGTGTTCCAGATTTTCAATAGCGACGCGACACATGTTCCATAAAAGAGACGTTCGTAGATACGGTTCCCACCACTGATGTGGGCTCGATCGTGTTGTCCTACAAGGACTTATGCCGAATTTCGAGATTCTGGTACAGGCCTTGCTCTATTGAGGGTGGGACGACGAAAGACGCCGACTGAAGGGATTCCCATGGCGATTGAATGCTCGTACTATCTCGAACCCGTCGATACCATCGACCTGCCGCAACGGTTCCTGGAGGCGTTTGCGGCGATCCTCTCCCACTCCAACTACGCGATGGTGCTCGACACCGCGTGCCGGGTGAGCACGAGGTGTGGTCGATGCAGCACGAGCTGTCCCGTTTTCGAAACATCGGGGGAGGACCGCGATGTTCCGTGCCACAGGACCGAGCTCCTGCTCAAGGTTTATCGGCGCTACTTCACCCCGTTCGGCAACCTGGCGGCGCGCTTCGGAAAGACCTTCGAGATCGATGAAGCCTACATCAACACCATGGCGGAGGAGTTCTATCGCTGCACCGCCTGTCGACGGTGCACCCTCGAGTGCCCCATGGGTATCGAGCACGGACTCATCACCCACCTTGCTCGTTGGGCCCTGGCCGAGGTCGGCATCATTCCCAAAGCGCTGGTGGTCGCCACTCGCGAGCAGCTCGAGGGCAATACCCGCAACACCTCGGCGATCCCCAAGGCGGCCCTGCTCGACACCTGTGAGTTCCTCGAGGAGGACTGCGCCGATGAGGTCGGGCTCAAGATCGAGTTTCCCGTCGATCGTGAGGGAACCGAGTACGTGTTTTTTCCGGCGGTGAGCGACTACCTCCTCGAGCCGGACACCCTCATCGGCAACGCTGCAGTCATGAGTGCCACGGGTGGATCCTGGACGATCGGGACCTCGGCTTATGACGGCATCAACTACGGACTCTTCTACTCCGACCGGATGCTCGATCGGATCGTCTCCATGGAGGCCGACGAGGTCCGTCGGCTGGGCGCGAAGAAGATCCTCATCGGGGAGTGCGGCCACGCCTCGAGATCAGCCAAGTTCTTTGTCCGGACCTTCTGCGGCGCCGACGAGGCTCCCGAAGTGGTGAACTTCATGGAGTACACCCACAAGGCGTGGAAGGAAGGACGGCTCGAGCTGCGGCCGGATGTGATCACCGAGCGGACGACCTACCACGATCCCTGCAACATCGCCCGCTCCGGTTGGATCATCGACCAGCCGCGCGAGATCCTTCGACACATCTGCACCGACTATGTAGACATGACCCCCAAGGGTCGGGAGAACTACTGCTGCGGCGGTGGTG
>Ga0316193_10003169_pt1 | contig 11791 bp, 11 predicted proteins | sample MerIslsedime2_MG_FD_207735 | JGI IMG/M metagenome (GOLD analysis project Ga0316193, IMG submission 207735) | Coastal sediment microbial communities from Maine, United States - Merrow Island sediment 2 | ecosystem: Environmental > Aquatic > Marine > Coastal > Sediment | place: USA: Maine... | reverse complement strand
ACCGAGCGCGGTTCGATCACCATGTTGACGTCCTTCACCGCGAGAAAGTCGCCGTAGTAGATGTTGAGGTCCTCGACGACGATGCGGTTGTCGGGCCCCGTCGGCAAGTCGAGTGCCGTGTCGGCGGCGCGGATCTCGGGGGTGTCGACGCTGTCAGTCACGCGATCGGTCTCCTCCCCGGCCCGCAGTCCGGTGGTTGGCGGGTTGGTCATGGGTCAACGCAGACCTTTCGGCTTGAGCACGCTTGACAGAATACGGGCCGCGGTGAAGAGCACCATCACGATGATGATCAACACCAGCGCCGCGGTCCACGCACGGTCCTGTCCGGCCTCTGGCGGGATACCCGGCTGGACGTACTGGTAGTAGGTGAACACGGGCAGCGTGGTCATGCGTCCGTCGAACGGATTCCAGTTCACCCCTTGGGCGAGCCCGGCGGTGACCAACAGCGGTGCAGTCTCGCCGATCACGCGGGCGATGGCGAGCACCACGCCGGTGATGATGCCGGCGATGGCGGTCGGCAGCACCACCTTCACGATGGTCTTCCACTTCGGCACCCCCAAGGCATAGGAGGCCTCGCGCAGTTCGTTGGGGACGAGGCGAAGCATTTCTTCGGCCGACCGCACGACGACGGGTGTCATGAGCACGGTGAGGGCGACGGCTCCGGCGAGACCCGATCGTGTGCCGGGGCCGAAGAGCAGCTCGAACATTGCGTAGGCGAACAGGCCGGCGACGATCGACGGGATGCCGGTCATCACGTCGACCATCGACTGGATCGCCTTCGCCAACTTGGTTCCGTGGCCGTATTCGGCCAGGTAGATCGCCGTGAAGAGCCCAACTGGCACCGACATCAGCGTCGCCAGGCCGGTGACGATGAGGGTACCGATGATGGCGTGGTAGATGCCGCCGCCCTCGCCGACGACGCTCCGCATCGTCTCGGTGAAGAACTCGGTGTCGAATCTCGGGAGACCGCGCTCGACGACGGTCCAGATCAGCGAGACCAGCGGGAGCGCAACGACCACGAACGCGCTGGTGACGACGGCAAGCATCAGGCGGTCGACACCCTTGCGTGGTCCCTCGACCACGCGTGACGCGATGTAGATCGAGACGCAGTAGGTGACGAGGCTCACGATGATCCAGCGGGCCCAGTTCGGCTCGCCGGACGACGCCCACGACAGTGCGCCGACCACCACCGCAGCAACGGCGACGCCGATCAATTGGGCTCGACCGAGTTGGTTGGCCGTGATCGACGACGACCCGTCGACCGGGGTGGGAGGTTGCTCGGTGATCGTCATCCGTCGGCTCCCGAGAATCCGGTGTTCGCGATCCGTCGCGCGAGGGCGTTGACGATGAACGTGACGAAGAACAACACCAGACCCGTGGCGATCAACCGATTCACCTCGACACCGGACGACTCCGGGAACTTGAGTGCGATGTTCGACGCGATCGTGTTCGGATTCTGGTTGCTGATGACATTGACGGTGATGACGTCGGCCGGCGACAGAATGATCGCTACCGCCATCGTCTCACCAAGGGCGCGGCCGAGGCCGAGCATGGCGCCGCTGATCACGCCGGAGCGACCATACGGGATCACCGCCTGACGGATCATCTCCCACTTGGTTGCGCCGAGCGCGAGGGAGGCCTCCTCGTGGAGCCGGGGCGTCTGCAGGAAGACCTCACGGGAGATCGCGGTGATGATCGGGAGGATCATGACGGCGAGCACCACCGCCGCCGTCATCATGGTCCGGCCACTCGTCGAGGCCGGCCCTGCGAAGAAGGGAAGGAACCCGAGGTTGTCTTCGAGCCAGGGGTACACGCTCCTCGCCAGGATCGGTGCGAGCACGGCGATGCCCCAGATGCCGAACACGACGCTCGGGATGGCCGCCAGGAGATCGACCATGTACCCGAAGCTCACGGCGAGGCGCTTGGGCGCATAGTGACTGATGAAGAGCGCGACGCCGACGGCGAGCGGGAGCGCAAGGAGCAGGGCCAGGAATGCGGCCCAGATCGTCCCGAACAGCAGCGGGGCCACGTACTCCACGAAGGTGTCGGATCCGTCGAACTCGGACTCGTCGGCGCCGAAGGTCGGCCATGCCTCGACGAAGAGGAACAGCGCGACGGCGGCGAGCGCGACGAGGATGAGGATGCCGGCGCCCAGCGAGATGCCGCTGAACACGCGATCGCCGAACTTGCTCGTCTGTTCGGTCGGCGAGACGAAGGTGTCGTCTCCAGGTGGTTTCTCGGTGATGGTCACGAACGAGGGCCTCCGAATCGCTGAGCGAGATCAGGAAGCGATCGAGATCTGCTCGATCGAGTTCTGGATCTCGGCCTGCACCTCGGCGGAGATCGGGGCGGATCCGGCCGATTCGGCCGAGGCCGCCTGGCCCTCGTCCGATCCCACGTAGGTCATGAACGCCTTCACGAGGTCGACCGTCTCCTGGCTGTCGTACTCCAGGCAGACGATGTGGTACGAGACCAGCGCGATCGGGTACGTGTCGGCCGAATCCGGGGTCCGGTTCACCTCGATGGCGAAGTCGAACTCGCTCTGGCCACCGGTGCGCTCGGAGGAGTCGACGATCCGAGCGGCTGCTTCGGGCGAGAACTCGACGAACTCGCCAGCGACGCCGACCGCAGCAGCCGGGAGGTCGCCGATCTGGGAGGCATCCGCGTATCCGATCGAGCCTTCACCCTGGCTCACCGCCGAGACGACGCCCTGGGTCTGCGGGGCGCCTTCACCACCGCCCGGTCCATCGTCGTCCCACGCTTCGATCGGTCCGAACGTCCAGACGTCACCGGCTGCCTGCGACATGTAGTCGGTGAAGTTCTCGGTCGTACCCGACTCGTCGGAGCGGTGCACCGGGTTGATCGTCGTGTCGGGCAACTCCAGGTCGGGATTGTCCGCAGCGATCGCCTCGTCGTTCCACGCGGTGATCTCGTTGGCAAAGATGCCGGCGATGACCTCAGGAGAGAGGTTCAGCGTCTCGCCCTCCAGCGACGGCAGATTGTACGGGATCGCGATCGGGGAGATGTAGTGCGGCAGGTTGATCGCACCCTGGCCGCCCGCACATCGCTCGATCGACTGCTGGTACTCATCGTCCTTGAGTGCAGCATCGGAACCCGCGAAGTCGGAGCCGCCGGACAGAAAGGTCTCGCGACCGCCACCGGAACCGATCGGGTCGTAGTCGACGGTGACATCGGGGTTGGCGTCCTGGAACCCCTTCTGCCAGCCCTGCATCGCAGCGGCCTGGGAGGAGGCACCTGCGCCGATGAGCGTGCCGGAGACCTCGACCATCGCCTCGCCACTGTCGCCACCATCGGCCGCGTCGGTCGCCGCGGGGGCGTCCGTGCTCGACGAGCTGTCATCATCGCTGCCGCAGGCGGCGGCCACGAGGGTCAATGCAATCGCACCGGCAAAGATCTGGCGCTTGGGAGTGCTCACGCTTCCAACTCCGTTCCTAGAGGGGTGTCGTTCGGACTTGTGGTGTTCATCGGCGACCGATTCGCTGCCGTCGGACGGGCAAGTTAAGGCACCCAGGTGAACCCGACAGCGTGATCGGATGAACGAGAGATGAACAGCACCCGACGCGCGAGCGAACTGCGCCGGAGATCAGATCAAGATCGGCCGGCGAGCTGCTGCTCGACCATCCAGCGGTACATCCGCTCCTGCGAATGCGGCTCGAAGGAACCGGTGGGCCCGGCGCGGAGCCAGGAATCGTCCGGCTGGAGTTCCCAGGCGACGATGTCGTCGGCAAGCGCGAAGCCGAGGGCCTGGTCGAGCGCCGCGGTGTGGCGGGCGTGCTCGATCGGCACCATGACCTCGACGCGACGATTGAGGTTCCGTGGCATCAAGTCGGCCGAGCCGATGAGGTAGACGGAGTCGGAGGACGCTCCGGGGAGTCGCTCCCCGTGCACGACGTTGCCATGCCCGAACCGGTAGATCCGGCTGTGTTCGAGATATCGACCCAGAATGCTGCGCACGCGGATGTTGTCGGACAGCCCGGGGACGCCCGCCCGGAGACAGCAGATCCCGCGCACGACCATGTCGATCCGAGTTCCTTCGGCACTGGCGCGGTACAGCGTCTCGATCATCTCGTCGTCCGCGATCGAGTTGCATTTGAGCGTGATGTGCCCGTCGGGCCCGAACGACGCCTCGTGCTCGATGAGATCGACGAGCTGACGGCGGAGGTCACGCGGAGCCACGAGCAGGTTGCGGTAGTCGTCGGACCGGCTGTACCCGGTGAGATGGTTGAACAACTGCGTGGCGTCGTCACCGAGGTCGGGCGAGCACGTCAGAACGCCCAGATCCTCGTAGATCCGTGCGGTCTTCGCGTTGTAGTTGCCAGTCCCGATGTGGACGTACCTGCGGAGTTGATCGCCGTCGTCGCGGACGACGAGTGCCACCTTGCTGTGGGTCTTCAGCCCGACCATGCCGTACACCACATGGACGCCGGCGCGTTCGAGCTGGCGGGCCCACTGCACGTTGTTGGCCTCGTCGAAGCGCGCCTTGAGCTCGACGAGGACCGCGACCTGGACACCGCTCTCCGCGGCACGGATGAGGCTGCGGATGATCCCACTGTCGCCGCCGGCGCGATACAGCGTCATCTTGATCGACTGCACCTTCGGGTCGTCGGCCGCCTGGGAGATGAACGCCTCCACGCTGCTCGAGAAGCTCTCATACGGATGGTGCACCATCAGCGCCCGATGGCGCATGACGTCGAAGATGGGGCGGTCGGTTTCGGCTGCTGCGATGATTCGCCCCGCCGTGACCGGTGGCCATGCCTCGTCCTTCAGGTCGGGGCGTTCCAACTCGAGTAGCTGCCACAGACAGCTCAGATCAAGAGGCGACCGATGGAACGTGACGTCCTCCATCGTGAGATCCAGCTCTCGAACGAGGAGCTCGAGGACCTCGGCGCCGATGTCGTGCGAGACTTCGAGACGCACCGCCTGATTGAAACGACGGCGCCGAAGTTCCATCTCGACCGCTTCGAGGAGGTCGTCGGCCTCCTCCTCTTCCAGTGTGAGGTCGGCATTGCGACTGACCCGGAACGGAGCCCAGTCCTCGATGATCATCCCGACGAACAACCGGTCGAGCTTCGCGGCGATCAGCTGCTCGACGGGAAGGAAGCGTCCGGGGGATGCTTCGATGAGACGCGGGAACAAGCGCGGGACCTTCAATCGGGCGAACCGACGGTCGCCCGTTTCGGGATCAGCGACGTTCACCGCCAGCGACAGCGCGAGGTCGGAGATGTACGGGAACGGATGGCCGGGATCGACGGCCAACGGTGTCAGAACGGGAAAGACCCGTTCCTCGAACCACTCGTCGAGCAGCTCGCGTTCATCGTCGTTGACGTCGGACCAGGAGATGACGTCGACACCGGCATCACGCAGTTCCGGGACGACATGGTCGACGAAGGCGGTGTCGACCGCATCGATCAGCTCGAGGACGCGCTGACCGACCTCCGCCAGTGTCTGCGCCGGCGTCCGGCCATCGGGTGACGGACGTTCGATGCCGGCTTCGATCTGATCCTTGAGTGCGGCGACGCGCACCTGGAAGAACTCATCGAGGTTCGTTGCGGTGATCGCGCAGAACTTGGCCCGTTCCAACAGGGGGATGCCCGGTTCGAGGGCAAGCTGCAGGACGCGCCCGTTGAACGCGAGCCAGCTCAGCTCCCGATTCAGGAACCGCTCATCAGTCATTGATCCCCCGGGTCCAAGACGAACTCGTCGCAGGCAGTCAGGCCGTGTCCTCGGGGTAGCCGAGGTCCCATTCGATCGTGATCAGCTCGCGTTCGGCGTCACGCACGATCCGCTCACGGTTGCGACGGAACTGCGGATCGTCGCGCGGGAGCAGTACGAGCCGGGCGAGCACCCGGGCACGGAATTCGTCGAGCGTCTGACGGTCGCCCCAGTCGCCGTAGACCTCCCAGTGGGGTGCCACCGGGCCGTGGTACACGATGCGCGCATGCGCACGGGGGGCCTGGACTTCGGCGACGTCGGTCATGGGCAGGACTCTATCGGCGCCGTCGGGTCACGGTCGACCGTTGTCGGCTGTCGCCCTGCGAGCCGGGTGCTCGCATCTTGATTACGAATGCGTTACAATTCAGAATCGACATCGCAACATTGAAGCGGCGTTCCCCACCCGTGACGAATATCCGGCGCTGCCGGGAACCGTGGCGGCCTGCGAGACGTCCAAGATGTCCAAGACATACCGCGAACACTCCGAATCCTTACCCAGCGCTCACCCGTTTCCCGCACACTCCCCACCGTCGGATTCGAATCCACACGAGTCCGAGAAAGGCACCGATGATCAACCGTAAGCGCACCGCCTCCACCCCCACCGAACGGCCCGTCGAGCTGGGCACCGCACCGCACGATCCCGACTCCGTCACGGCGTGGATGGCCGAGGGCAATTGCCGCCTGCATCCACCGGCCACCTTCTTCCCGAGCGACGGGGTCGGCGTCGACCGCGCCCGCAAGATCTGCCGGGACTGCCCGGTGCTGAACACCTGTTTGGAGTTCGCGCTCGAAGAGCGCATCGACCACGGAGTCTGGGGCGGCTGCAGCGAGCGCGAACGACGTCGAATTCTCAAGCGCCGGCGAGTCGAAGCGACCGTCTGACCCAACAGGGCAACCGAGGCAGGGCAACCGACGCAGGGCACCCGAGGGTTCGCGCTCGGACCGCGTCAGAACTGTGCGAGCGGTCAGAACTGTGCGAGCGGGTGTCCGGCCGAACCCCCGTTGGTCAGGCGTCGGGCTGAGCGGCTGGTGGTGGTGGCGGCGGCGTCCCCTGTGCAGCCGGAGGAGCGGGAGGAGCGGGAGGAGCGGGAGGAGCGGGGGGCGTCGTCGGAGCCGCCTCTTCTCCCATGCCCTCCTTGAATTCCTTCTGTGCCTTGCCGAGGTTCTTGGCGAGCTTGGGCAGCTGCGAGCCGCCGAACAGCACGAGAACCACGACCAGGATGATGATCAACTCGGGGCCACCAGGCATGGGCGTACCCTACCCCACTCCATGGGACGGTTCGACGCGCCCCGTCGAATCGTTCATGCGCCGATGGTGCTGCGGGCGACTTGGGCGCGCTGACGACGAATCCGCCGACGCTCACGCTCGCTGAGCCCACCCCAGATCCCGAACTTCTCGCCGTTCTGCAGCGCGAACTCCAAGCAGTCGTGCCGGACTTCGCAACCTCGGCACACCTCCTTGGCCTCGCGGGTGGACGCTCCACGCTCCGGGAAGAACAGGTCGGGGTCGACGCCGAGGCAGTTCGCGTAGTCGTGCCAATCCGGGTCTGGTTCGACCGGGACGGCGCTGACGGTGATGCTGGATGTGGTGATGAACTGCATGTGAGAATCTCCTGCAGGCCCGTGGGCTTCGAGTTGGGCGCAATCACCCGCCCCCAAACGAGTGATCGACAGCGATGTAATTACAGTGGCGTCATTCTGCCATAGCACACGCGGATTTGGCAAGGGGGGATTTCAAGGAATCGCGCGGTGCGCGCGAGTCAGCCCGCTCGGCGGCCGCGAGCGGCGAGGGCGCGCTTGCCCTCCATGAAGTCGACCAGCACATAATCGCCGAGATGTTCAGGAGTCGTGAAGAACGCCCGCCCCCGGTTGATCTGGGTCATCTGCTCGATGAACGCCCGCAACGATCCGTCGGCGCCGAGCCCGAAGGTGTTGATACGGATCTGCTCCTTCGTGCAGCGAACCACCTCACGCAGCGTGGCCTCCACGGTCTCTCGCACCGGCGGATAGTTGAAGAACGGCATGCCGTTGTCCATGATGTGCGCCGTTGGTTCGCCGTCGGTGATCATGATGATCTGCTTGGTCCCGGACTCCCGGGCGAGCAGCTTGCGAGCGAGCGTGAACCCGTGGTGCATGTTCGTGCCATACACGAAGTCCCATGACACTTCCGGCAACTGCTCAGCCGTCAGAATTCGGGCGGTCTCGGAGAAGCCGACGATTCCGAGGTAATCACGGGGGAACTGCGAGGTGATCAGGCTGTGCAGTGCCATCGCAACCTTCTTGGCCGGCAGGAAGTTGTCACGCATCGGCATCGACAGCGACAGGTCGAGCATCAAGACCGTCGACGAGCGCGTGAGGTGCTCCGTGCGCTCGATCTCGAAGTCGGACGGGTCGAGCTGGATCGGCGTGCCGCCACCGGTACGGCGCAGGGCGTTGCGGATCGTCCGGTTCAGGTCGAGCTGGAACGGGTCGCCGTACTCGTAGGCCTTGGTGTCGAAGGTCCGCTCGTGGCCCTGACCGAGGTTCGACGTCTGGTGCTGGCCAATCGTGTCCTTCGCCAGTTTCGAGAAGAGATCGCGCAATGCATTCGAACCGATCTTGCGGAGGCCCTTCGGCGTCATCTCGAGTCGGCCCTCCTTCTGCTCGATGAGGCCTGCCTCCTCCAGCATCTTGGTCAACTCGGCAAGTCGCTCGAGTGACTTGGCCGCATCTTCACCCATCAGATCGCGAACGCGATCCATGTCGGCCTCGGCGAGCGCGCCAGGACTCGAGGCATTCCGGAGCAGGTTCTCGAGCTGGTCCAGGTCGCCCATGTCCTGCATGGCTTGCATCGCCTGCTGGAACCCCATCGGATCCTGACCTTCGAAGTCGTAGCCCTCGTTCCAGTTCATCTGCGGGAACATCTGCTGGAGGTTCCCCGACAGCTGCTGCATCTGCCACTGAAGGTCCATGTCCTCCATCAACTGATCGGACAACTGCTGCAGTTGCGCCCGCTGTTCTGGCGTCATCGAGTTCATCATCGCCTGCATGGCCGCCATGCGCTTGGCCATCTGCTCGAGCAGTTCCTCGACGGTCTCGGGATTCTCGGGGAAGAAGTCGCCGTACTCCTTCATGAACTCCTCGAAGCCGGCGTCCTCGCCGCGCTGGTGCTTCTCGAGCATCTCGTTGAGCGCCGCCATCATGTCCTTCATGCGGGCCATGTCCTCAGGGGTCATGTTCTGCATGGCGCCCGACATCTGATCCACCATCTGTTGCATCAGCTGATCGCGCAGTTTGTCCATCAACTGCTCGAACCGCTGCTTGGCTTCGTTGGACTCGAAGTTGTAGGCGCTCAGTTCGCGAACCTTGCCGGCGAGATTGTCGGGCATGAGATCGAGGCGCATGTTCCGTTCCTCCGCGGCGGTCTGCGCGTTCTCGGCGCGTCGTTCGTCGCCGGAATTCTCAGCGTCCCGCCGGGCGTTGTCGATCGCGTGACGTTCTTCGTCGATGATGTCGTCGAGTTCGTCCTTGATCTCGTCGTACACGCCGCCGAGATCCGAGTTCTCCAGCCGACTCTGACGCTCTTCACGGAGCTGTTCGAGCAACTCGCGAAGCCCCTGCATCTGCTCGCCGTTACGATCGCGCAAGCCATCCTGCATCATTCTGCGAAGTGCCGCGTTGACATCACCGTGGTACAGCAACTCATCGGTGAGTTCGTCGAAGGCCGCATCGGCGTCGAACTCGAAACCGGTCTGGGTGCCGTCCCAGCGGGAGTACATGAACTGCTTCGCCATGGGTGGAACTTAGTGTGTAGTCCACTGGTTCGTTGTTCGGAGCAATAACATCGATGTCATGCGTGTCCCCCGCACGTTCGTATTCGTCGACCTGTCCGGATTCACGAACTACACCGCAGCATTCGGCGACGATGCCGCTGGCCGCGTCCTCAGCACCTTCCGGGGCATCGTTCGGACGGTCGCCTCCGACCGTGGGGTCCGCATCGCCAAGTGGCTCGGTGACGGCTGCATGATCGTGGCCGTCGAACAGCGCGACGCGGTCGAGTTCGTCCTCGACCTCCAGCAGAAGGCCACCGATGTCTGCGCGCCTTTGACCGTCCGGGCGGGAATCGCCACCGGCCACGCGCTGCTGTTCGAAGGCGACGACTACATCGGCTCCGCAGTGAACATGGCCGCTCGGCTCTGCGATCGGGCCCGTGGGGTCGAAGTGCTGATGCCGACGATGCAACTCGAGCGGCTCCCCGAGGGCGCGCGCGCCGAGCCCTTCGGTGATGTCGAACTGCGAGGATTCCCCGGTCCGATCGACGTCGTCGAACTCGTCGGTACACCGATGCCAGCCAGCGTCGACTCATCGGATCTGTGGACTCGCAGTCCGTTCATCTGACTCCCGACTCGCCTGCCATGTCGTTCCGCCGAGGGGCTGCCCTCACCACATCGACCACGCTCGGTTTCGCCGACAACGCTGATCTCGGCCCATCCGCCGGCAACGGGTTCTACCGACGGTGGCCCGATGACTTGGCGGCGCTGCAGGATGCCGGCGTCACCGACCTCCGACTGACGCTGGACTGGGCGCGGCTCCAGCCCAAGCCGGGTTCCCTCGATTCGGACTGGCTGGAGCGCTTCGAGCAGATGGTCAGCGCCAGCACCGCGATCGGCATGCGAACCTGGGCGACGCTGCACGATGGGTCGATCCCGAAGTGGTTCGACAACGAAGGCGGTTTCGACGACAACGAGGCGTTCGCCCGCTGGTGGCCGCGTTGGGTCGAGGTCGCCGCCGATCGGTTCGGCGACGCCGTCCACGGCTGGGTGCCCTTTGCCGAGCTCCCCTCGGGTGCGACCACGGGCCCCTGGCGTGACACCTGGACCATCCTCGAAGGCGTGCACCCGGTGATTGCGTCGATCGACGCCGACACCATGCCCGTTGCGGCCCTCGATGGCCACATGGACACGATCGGTCTGACGCTGCCGGTCGAGTGGGCGCTCGACTCCGACGTCGGTGACCGGGAACTCGAGTCGGCCTCGGTCCGATGGGGGCAGTTGATCCGTGACACCGCCGACGAGGTCGATGCCGCCGCCGTCGCGATCACCGGGTTCGAACCTCGCCACGGCGACGCCGAGACAGCGGGCCGCATCGTGGCGCAGCTCGTCGGGTCCGTCGACGACGCGATCCACGACGGGGTCGGTGTCGACGTCTGCTTCCTCGCTCCCGCGATCGGCAGTGCCGAGTCACCGGTCGGTCTCCTCGATCAGGACCGCGCCGCCACCCCAGCGTCCGTCGCGTTCCTCCCCCGCTGAACGCCTCTGATGAGTCCCAGCGCGCACACGTCGCGCCGAAACTCACCAGACGCACGATCCCACCCACTGCGATGAGTCTCAGCGCGCACGTATCGCGGCGAAACTCATCGGAGCTCAGACGAAGCCGTGGACGTCGGAGGTTGTAACCGTCCCACCGTGTTCTCGGCGAGACCATCGAAGGACGTGATCAGGTCCGTCCGCGGTAGGTGGCGCTGTTGCCGCCCTCGTCCTTGTTCAGCCGTTTGCTGAGATGCAAACCTTCGAGAACGAACTCGACCGCAGCACCGACAGCAGCAGGCGACTCGTCACCACCGGTCAGCACGGCGACCGGTGCTCGGAGAGCGTCGACCTCTTCGACGAGTCGTGCGAGCTCCTCGCTGGTGACCCCTTCGCCGGTGTGGGCCACGGCGCCGTCCTCGAAGGCCCCCACGACCGCGCGGGTCTGCTCGGGTGGCACGGTGTCCTTGAACACGGTGAGCACTGCACCCTTGATCAGGTTCTCCATGATCGCTCCCTCGCGGCCCTCCTCGAGCGACTCGATCTCGATCTTGCCCATCGAACTGGCCGCGAGCGCGTCGAGGTCGTCGACGCGTGCAACGACGTGACGCTCGCCGGCGCGAAGGCCACGGCGAAGCGCGTTGGCAGCGAGCGCCTCGTAGTTGGCCACGCTGAGCCGCACACTGACTCCCGAACGCTGATTGACGTGATTGCTGGCCCGAGCGAGATGACTGAAGGTGGCGACGACGTCCGCGAGGTACTCGGGTACGTCG
>Ga0316193_10003168_pt1 | contig 11792 bp, 11 predicted proteins | sample MerIslsedime2_MG_FD_207735 | JGI IMG/M metagenome (GOLD analysis project Ga0316193, IMG submission 207735) | Coastal sediment microbial communities from Maine, United States - Merrow Island sediment 2 | ecosystem: Environmental > Aquatic > Marine > Coastal > Sediment | place: USA: Maine... | reverse complement strand
AAGCGCTGGGTTTATTCAACAAAAACGTCGATGTGGATTTCAAGGTGCCGCAGCAAGTGCAGCTGGGCTATTACCAGGAATTCAGGGACGACTGGTCGTTTACCGTGGATACGGTGTGGATCGATATGTCCGAGTTCGGCATCCAGCATGTCAGCGTCGGTACTGATCATGTTTCATTGCCGAGTGAATTCCGGGACACCTGGGCGTTTACAGCGGGCCTGCGATACCAGTACCGGCCCGACCTGGCCTTTTCTGTTGGCGCTGCGCACATGTCATCCCCCGCCAGCGATCGCAAGCGAAACATTGCTTTGCCGCTCGACCGGATTATTGCTGTTGGTGCCGGTGTCGAATGGCAGTGGCAAGGCTACGAGATTCACAGCAACCTGAATTATGCCGATTTTGGTGATGGCAAGCTCGACCAGGAGAGCGGGCTTCCAGGGCGTATTAAAGGTTCATTCGATTATAATCACGCCGTGATTCTTGATATGCAGATCATCAAGAAATTCTGAAACATTTTTTGAATTGACGGCCAGGGTCGCTGTTGTACTCCCCTGTGCTCCACGACACTTGGAGATCCTGTCCATTATCGCATTGCTCCTTTGCCCAACACTAAGATTCAGGATCTGACCCCGGCTTTCTTTGCTTTGTCACGTGACCGCGGTTGGATATTCAGTTGTAGTCCCATCACCCGCAAGATGGCATCAAGGCTCGAGAGTCGCGGGTTACCACCCTCAGAAAGTGCTTTGTAGAGACTCTCGCGGGTCAATCCGGTTTCACGGGACAAGTGAGACATACCGCCGGTCGAGTCAGCGACGTTGCGAAGCGCCTTGAGCATGACGGCTGGCTGGCCATCCTCAATGGCTGCATTCAGATATTCGGCGGCTTCTTCGGGCGACTGGAGATAGTCTGCAGCCCGATAAGGTTTGAATGATTTACTTGCGCTCATTGTAGTCTCTCCAATAAGTCCTGGCATTTTCGATGTCTGTGTTCTGGGTGGATTTATTACCACCACAGAGCAGCAATACAATTTTTGATCCATCCCATGCGTAGTAAATGCGATAACCCTTTCCTTCAGAAATCTTCAGTTCCCTGATGCCTTCACCGACGGAACGCCAATAACCTTCAAGACCCAGTTCCAGGCGGTCGAGACGGATCAGCACCCGTGCTTTTGCGCGATGGTCCCTGAGGCCTGCGAGCCACTGGTCCAGCGGAATGGTTCCATCGACAGCTTCGTATTTCAGGATATCTATCGACATTTAAACTGTCTACTATAAGATACAGTATGTCAATTATAGTTAACAAATAAAATGACGGGATCATTCATGCATATAGCAACATGCCGGGGAAATGCGACAGGCCGTGGTGGGAAAGGCATTGCATGTTTTTCGGTATGCATGATTACCCACTTTGTGTTTTTGATGGTGAATTGAGAATAGGTAAATGCCGCAGGGGTTTGTCAGATAATGTATCCGGTACTTTTTGTGGCCCGGAACAAGCCCGGGGTGACTGTGCGCCGATGAGTAGTTACTCACAATATTAGCTTGTTTGTTACTCTGGCGGTTTCCTGTATTCAGAACTGATCCTCAAAGTGATACTACCAATAGATTCAATATTACGAATGCCTTTCAACAGCTTAGTAGGGCCTCTCGTTCAAGACTGCCCACGAACTTTTCCAGGGAAGCCTTGATTCGAGGGTTCAAGACCTGAGCCCTGCTAATTGCAACCAGATGCCTGTTCATTTCCGCTGCATTCACCTGTATAAACTGCAGCATGAGGCAGGGCTGAAAAATGTATCCAGCCTCTATTCTTTGCCGATGAGGAAGCAACTATGACCAATGACCCGAAAAAGTCTGACAGAAACTGGACCGAAGAACTGACCGTCACCGGCCAGGAATTGGTGGAGCGCATCAAGAAACTCGTTGCCGAAGGCAATGTACGCCGGCTAATTATTCGCAAACCGGATGGTGACAGTCTGCTGGAAATTCCGCTCACCGCCGGGGTAGTGGCAGGCGGCGCAGTGACTATCATGGCTCCGGTGCTGGCGGCCCTGGGCGCATTGGCTGCGCTGCTGACGGAATTCAGGATCGAAGTCATTCGCACCGACCAGCCGGATCGGGAAGACGACGACTGACTGCCCGTGATTACGGTTAGCATTGAAAAGATGAGCCCAACTGAGTTTGCGGACGCATGAAAGCGCTTGTTTCACTATTCGGCAGAATAACGGGTGCGGCTGTCGTGCTCATCTGCATGGTCGGGTTTCTGCCCGGTGCTGCCCAGGCAAGGGATTGGTACCCGGTGGAGGTGGATGTCTGGGAACCGCCTTTCAACACGCAACGTCAACGTGTGCAGAAATCTTATGTGCCGCTGCAGAAGGCAGAGAAACGCTGGAATCTCTGTGTGTCGATTCCACATCTGAAAGACGCTTACTGGCTGGCCGTGAATTTTGGCCTGGTGGATGAAGCCAGGCGCCTGGGGGTCAACCTGGCCATCTACGAGGCCGGTGGCTATGACCGCCTGGAGGTACAGCGCAAACAGATCGAAGAGTGCCTTGAAAAGGGGTTCACTGACAGCAAGGCCGATGGCCTGATTCTCAGTGCTATCTCGGCGGAAGGGCTCAATGACCTGATCAAGACAACGCGTGCGCAGGGCGTGCCCGTGCTGGACCTGATCAATGGTATCAATTCCCCCGACATCGTAGCCCGCGCCGCTGTTGATTACTATGACGATGCCTTTCAGGCCGGTGAATACCTGAAAAAACTCGCTGCAGCTGACAAGGGTGAGGTGACGGTTGCCTGGTTTCCGGGGCCGGAGGGGGCAGCCTGGGTGGCTGCAGGAGACCGGGGTTTCAATGCGGCACTGGCGGACAGCCATATCAAAATTATCGCGACGAAAAAGGGCGATACTGGCAAGGCAGCACAGGCCAGACTGATTGAATCCGTACTCAATGATCCGGGTAAGGATGCCGCGAACAAGCCGGACTACATCGTCGGTACCACGGTCAGTGCCGAGGCGGCGGTGAGTATCCTGCGTCGGCGTGGACTGGAGCAGGAGATCAAGGTGCTTTCCTACTATTATGGTCCGGGTGTCCATCGCGGTATCAAGCGCGGCACCATCATCGCGGCCCCCACGGATTCGCAGGCCATACAGGCGCGCATGGCCGTGGACATGATGGTACGGATTCTGGAAGACAAACCCTATTTCAAGCATGCTTCACCCCGTGTCAGAGTTATTGATCGCGATAATCAAGCTGATTGGGATTCATCCACCACGCTCGCGCCACGGGGGTTTCGGGCAATTTTCAGTGTGCAGGAATAAATGAGCCAAACCCGCCAGACCTTGCACTGGATGTTGCTGCTGGCCCTGCTGCTTGCCGGAGCTGGAGGTTCCTGGTTGTTGAGCGAGGCGTTCCGCGCCGATGCCAGGCTTGGCTGGATTGCCCAGTCGGAGAAAGCGGGGCAATGGTTGTCCGGCACGGTGTTGAACTGGCTGGAAGAAAGCTATGCACCGCTGTCGGGTCTGGCCGCGCTGGCAGAGAATTCTGCGGACCTGTCAGAGGCGGAATTCCTCAATGCCTATGACGGCCTGGAGGCGCGGGCAACGGCGTTCTTTCTGGAGGGCGCGGCCTATATGCGTGCCGCACCCAACGGTGAGTGGCAGCTGATTTATACCACCACTCCCTATGGCTTGCTGGCAGCCGATGTGGCTGTGGCCGGGCAGTCATGGGTACAGTCGCCGGTGGATGAAGCCATGGCGCGGTTCGGTGACCTGATTCTCGGGCCGCCCCATGAAGTCGATGGCAGTGTATTCGCGGCGGTGGCGTTGATGATTCAGGACAGTTTCGGCGATGCCGTCGTAGTGGGGCTGGTTGATTACACCACGCTTATCCAGGGACTCTACGATGTCTATGTCCCGCCGGGTATGCAACTGCAGCTGGACGGCAAATTTCTCGATGGTGAACTGCAACGGGTATGGGGCAACGAGCTGCACGGCACAGTGCATGAGGTGACCACCCGCACTGTCAGTGCCGGTGCGGACCTGAGCATTACCTGGGCTATCAGTGAGGAGTTCGGTGGCGGTCCTCCGCGCAAGCTGGCCCGCTTCACTCTGCTCGCCGGCATCACCGGCAGCATCGTGTTGGTGCTTTTCATCGCCATGCTGCTGCGGCGTAATCAGACCATCAGTATGCGGGTCAAGGAAGCCACCCTGGAACTGGCCAACTCGGCCCATGAGCTGGAACAGGCCAGGGACGCGGCTAACGCCGCCAACCAGGCCAAGAGCGAGTTTCTCGCCAATATGAGTCACGAGCTGCGCACACCGATGAATGCCATTCTTGGCTACAGCGAAATGCTGACGGAGGATGCGGAGGACAGCGGTCAGGAAGATTTTATTCCGGATTTGCAGAAGATCAACAAGGCCGGCACCCATCTGTTGTCATTGATTAATGATGTGCTCGATCTGGCCAAGATTGAGTCCGGCAAGATGGAAGCGTTCCCCGAGAACATTGACCTGAATGGAATGATTGACGAGGTCAGTTCGACCGCACACCCCTTGATGGAGAAAAATAACAACACCCTTGCCATTGAACGCGGCAAGGACCTGGGCATGGCTTACCAGGACCTGACCAAGCTGCGGCAGACGCTGTTCAACCTGCTGTCGAATGCGGCCAAGTTTACCCATGAGGGTACTATTACCCTGCACGCTGATCGTGTTGTGGAGGACGGGGTCGACTGGTTGACGCTGGCCGTCAGTGATACCGGTATCGGCATCGCGGCAGACAAGATTGATTATGTCTTTGAGGAGTTCTCACAGGCAGATGGATCGACTACGCGTGATTACGGCGGCACCGGTCTTGGGCTGGCGATCTCACGCCGGTTTTGCCAGTTGCTTGGCGGTGACCTGACGCTGCACAGTGAGTTGGGCGAAGGCTCGACGTTTACAGCGCGCGTTCCGGCGACGCTGTCAGTAACAGCGCCGGCAACTCCGTCGACTGATGTACTGACCGCTGTCACAGGTGCTGAGGTTGCGGGTGCCGGTGACACGGTGCTGGTCATTGATGATGATCCGGAGGCGCTGGAGATTATCGAGCGTTTCCTGGTGAAAGACGGTTTCAGCGTGGTCACGGCGACCAGTGGTGAGCAGGGTCTGCGCCTTGCCCGTGAGATACAGCCCGTTGCCATCACCCTCGACGTGATGATGCCGGGGATGGATGGCTGGGCAGTGCTGCGCATGCTGAAGGCCGATGCGGAGCTTCACAAGATCCCCGTGATCATGTTGACGATGATCGACGACCGCACGCGTGGTTACTCACTCGGTGCCGTCGATTATCTGACCAAGCCGGTTGATCGCGAGTTGCTGCACAAAACCCTGAATCGTTATCACTGTGCCGAAAAGGTGTGTCCTGTGTTGCTGGTTGAAGATGATGCCGAAACACGTGCATTGATGGCGCATACGCTGCAAAAGGCCGGCTGGACAGTATCGGAGGCCGGTAACGGCCAGCAAGCACTCGACATGCTGCCGGAAGTCCATCCGCATCTGATCCTGCTGGATTTGATGATGCCGGTGATGGACGGTTTTGGTTTTCTGGCGGCGATGCGAGCCAAACCGGAGTGGCAGCACATTCCGGTCATCGTGATTACCGCCAAGGATCTGACTGCAGAGGACCGTGCTCGCCTGGCCGGCAATGTCGAGGAAGTCCTGCAGAAGACTGCCTGTACCAGCGAGCAGTTGCTGGAACATGTGCGTGCGGCTGTTGCTATATGTGAAAGCGGCTAACAAGCGTCATGAACCTGCGTCTTAAATTTGTCCTGTTTGTTATTGCACCGCTGTTTCTTGTCTTCGCGGCAATTCTTGCTATCGGCCTGCAGGCCTTCGAAGACAACACCCGCAAGACGGTCGCCGGCGAACTGGCGCAATCAGCCGAACTGCATGCTGCAAGAATAGAAGTGTTACTGCATGAAGTTGCGCAGATTGCCAATACCACGGCGGCACATCTTGGTATTAACAGTGATATCGACGAGGTGACGGCGTTCGATATCCTGCGCAGTAATGTTGAATCCAGTCCCCTGGTATTCGGTGCTGCTCTTGCTTTTGAGCCGGATACGTTTTCGGGCCGGCGACTGTTCGGACCTTACGTTTATCGGCGTGGCAAGGAGCTGGCGGAAATCGTTTCCACCGAACTTGATTATGACTATACCCGGCCTGAGTGGGACTGGTGGAATTTACCCCGCGAAGCGCTGGCTAACATCTGGACCGAACCTTATTTCGATGAAGGTGGCGGCAATATCTACATGACGACATTCTCTGCCCCGTTTTTCAGAGAAGGGCGTTTTGTTGGTGTGGCAACCATCGATATTCCGCTGGAGCCTCTGAAGCAGCTGATTTCTTCGCTGCAATCCGGGGAGGGTCAGCATTTCATGCTGTTGTCTGCCCGGCATCGCATCCTGTATTCCGATAATGCGGAACATATCGGCCTACCTGTCAAGGATGTATTTCAGCAACTGGGTTGGCCGGATGTCGAGGCGGCCCTTGAGCAGGCCGCGGCTTCAGGAAATATCCGTATGCTGCAACTGGAAGGGTGGGACCCGGCGAATACCCAGTGGATCAGTCCGGCAATGATCAAGTCAGGTGGCTGGATGCTATTGTCCATACAGGATGAAGCGCGTGCGCTGGCTTTCCTCAACAGCCAGAAGGCAAGGGCGATCAGTATTCTGTCTGCTGTGTTCGTTGCCGGCATCGTGGCGATCTGGTTGTTATTGAACTGGGTTACCCGCCCGCTGGTAAATCTTACCCGGGCCGTGGAAGAAGTCGGCAAAGGCAATATGAATATTCATATTGAGCGCCAGAGCGGTGATGAGATTGGTGACCTGGCAGCCAGTTTTGCCGACATGGCACGGCAACTCTCAGCGCGAGAGGCTGCGTTGAAGGAGCTTAACGAGAATCTCGAAAAGCGTGTTGCTGAAAGAACCGCCGAGCTTACATCGCTGCAGGCCGGGCTTGAGCTGGCCCGCGATGAAGCCAATGCGGCCAACCAGGCGAAGAGCGAGTTCCTTGCCAATATGAGTCACGAACTGCGTACGCCGATGAACGCCATTCTTGGCTACAGCGAAATGCTGATAGAAGATGCCGGGGAGCTGGGCCAGGAAGAATTTATTCCCGATCTGAATAAAATAAACAAGGCAGGCACCCACCTGCTTTCACTGATAAACGATGTGCTGGATCTGGCCAAGATCGAGTCCGGCAAGATGGAAGCCTATGCCGAGGAATTTTCTCTCGACAATCTGATTGATGATGTCAGCGCCACCGCCCATCCGTTGATGGAAAAGAACAATAACAGGATGTCCATCGAGCGTGGCAAGGCTCTTGGTACTGCCTGGCAGGACCTGACCAAGTTGCGCCAGACGCTGTTTAACCTGATATCGAATGCCGCCAAGTTCACCCATGACGGCGCCGTGACTTTGCATGTCAACCGTGCCACGCAGGACGGTCAGGACTGGTTGACGCTGGCGGTCAGCGATACCGGTATTGGCATCGCTGGGGACAAGATCGAGCATGTTTTCGAGGAGTTTGCGCAGGCCGACGGCTCGACCACGCGTGACTATGGCGGTACCGGACTAGGGCTGGCTATATCGCGGCGTTTTTGTAATCTCCTCGGCGGTGATTTGAGCGTGCACAGTGAAGAGGGTAAAGGTTCCACGTTTACCATTCGCATTCCTGCTGTGTTGCCCGAGGAGAAGCCACAGGTCTTTGTTGATGCGGCTTCAGCAAGCGATGCGGTTGGCGCGCAGTTGCCAAAGCAGGTTGGCTCTGCATCGACATCGACAATACTGGTCATAGATGATGACCCTGAGGCGCGTGAAATTATTGAGCGATTTCTCGTCAAGGACGGTTTTTCGGTTGTTACGGCAGATAGCGGGGAACAGGGGTTGCGGATTGCGCGCGAGTGCAGGCCAGCTGCGATTACGCTTGATGTGATGATGCCGGGTATGGATGGCTGGTCGTTTCTGAGTGTGCTGAAGGCTGACCCGGAACTGCGCAAGATACCGGTTATTATGCTGAGCATGATCGATGACCGTACACGCGGCTATTCGCTGGGCGCGGTTGATTACCTGACCAAGCCGGTGGACCGGAAGTTGTTGCACAAGGCATTGAATCGTTATCATTGTGCCGGGGGAGTCTGCCAGGTCTTGCTGGTTGATGACGAGGCTGAAAATCGCGAGTTGCTGGCGCATATGCTGGAGAAGGCCGGCTGGAGTGTTTCCGAAGCCGCTAATGGCCAGGAGGCGCTGGATATGATGCCGGCTGTCAATCCGCAGTTGATCCTGCTGGACCTGATGATGCCGGTGATGGATGGTTTTGGTTTTCTGGCAGGCATACGTGCCAGGCAGGAGTGGCAGCACATCCCGGTTATTGTGATTACTGCCAAGGACCTGACCACAGAGGACCGTAGCAGGCTGGCTGGCAATGTCGAGGAAGTGTTTGAGAAGAATTCCTGTACCCGGGAGCAGTTGTTGAAAAATGTGCGTGCTGCGGTTGCATCATGCAGTACCCGTAAGGGTGTTTCGGACCCATAGAGGCACCTGTGCAGGTCCGGGCGGTCGAATATTTTTATTAATTTCAGGGAAAATACGTTGAGCAAAATACTACTGGTTGAAGACAATGAAATGAATCGTGACATGCTGTCGCGCAGACTTGAGCGCAAGGGTTACGAGGTGGTCATTGCCGTTGACGGGCAGGCCGGTGTTGATATGGCTTCCAGTGCGGGTCCGGACCTCATCCTGATGGACCTGAGTCTGCCGGTTATGGATGGTTGGGAAGCAACACGTCGTATCAAGGCCGATGCCGCTACGCAGAATATTCCGGTGATTGCGCTGACCGCGCACGCCATGGCGGGTGATGAACAAAAGGCACTTGAGGCCGGCTGTGATGACTATGATACCAAGCCGGTTGAGTTGAATCGTTTGCTTGGCAAGATCAATAAGCTTTTGTAGAAGCGGACCACCCCTGCAATTATAGATGTACCTGAGGCTATTTAAGGAGAGATAAAATGAAAATATCAGGACTTATGTTAATGCTGTTGTTGGTTATGTCTCTGGCGGTTAATGCTGCCATGGCCATGGATCTGCAGGAAGGCGAAGCCAGTTATTACGCGGATACACTGGACGGGAACAAAACCGCCAGCGGTGCCGTTTATGACAAGGGCGCCTTAACGGCTGCACATCGAACCTTGCCTTTCGGAACGCGGGTGAAAGTGACCTATTTAAAGACCGGAAGCTCGGTGGAAGTCGTTATCAATGACCGCGGCCCGCATGCGAAAAACCGGATAATAGACCTTTCCGGTGCCGCCGCCAGCAAGATCGGCATGATTGATGACGGTCATGGCAAGGTAAAGCTGGAAGTTCTCGAATAGGGATAATAATCCCTGGCTCTTGCAGCAGCAGATCTCGTCCGCGAGTCATACCCAACGGTCGTAAACGCGCATGCGATGCGCATCCTGCAGGTGCACGAATCATTGTGGTGGCAGGCTGTGTCTGTGATTAGGGTGCTGAATAGGAGACCGCGGTAATAACGTATTCACGCTTGCCCGCGGGTGTCTCCACCTGTACCTCGTCATCCAGGGTCTTCTTCAACAGGGCAATGGCCATGGGTGAATCCATGCTGATCCAGCCGCTGGCCGGGTCGAATTCATCTGCGCCAACAATACGGTAAACCGTTTGCGCTGCATTCTCGTCTTCCAGCGTGACCCATGCGCCAAAGAAAACCCTTGTCGGGTCAGAGGGTGGCTCCGAAACTACCTTCAGGTCCGGCAGGCGTTTTTGCAAATAGCGGATGCGGCGATCAATCTCGCGCAGTTCTTTCTTGCGGTAAATATATTCAGCATTTTCGGAACGGTCACCTTCAGCGGCTGCTGCGGTGAGCGCCCTGGTAACGCCGGCACGACGTTTCCACAGTGCTTTCAATTCGGCGGCAAGTGCCTGGTAGCCATCCCGGGTGATGTAAGGCGAGGATGGCGGGGAGGGTGGTCGGTAGCGTCCCATGGTCTAAGCGAAAAAAAACCCCGCCACATGGACGGGGTTTTTTTATTCGTGCAGATTCTCTGCCCTGTTATTGCCCTATTACGTTGACAGCCTGCAAACCTTTCGGTCCCTGCTCAACGTCAAAGTTTACTGTTTGGCCTTCAGCCAGCGTTTTGAATCCGTCACCACTGATTGCAGAAAAATGTACGAATACATCTTCACCACCATCGGCAGGGGCGATAAAACCAAACCCTTTGGATTCATTGAACCATTTAACAGTACCTGTAGCCATGTAACACCTCTTGATTAAATATAAACGTATTCAATTGCAGATTAAGCAAGGAGAAAAACAGGAGTCTTTGGTGAGAATCTTCTGAGTGACCTTTAACAATTCGCAATCGTTCTATATGAATCGAAACAACATGAAATTTCTTCTGTTGCCACGATTACAAAACGAATGATACAACAGATAAAATAAAAAAACCTTATATCAGGCAAACTTTTAGCAATATATGCGGGTTTTTATAATCTCTATAAACTGGTCATAATATGTTGATTATGTACAAATAATAATCATTCCGGCAGGTATGCGCTTACGGCTTCACAAGGCGGGTCAGTATGGGTGCACATTCAGAAAACAAGTCGCTCCCAGGTCCAGTACAGGCCGGTGACGGCAATTGCCAGCGAACACGGTATTTCGATGACGTTCCGATACCAGGTTTTATTGCGGAACCATAAGCCGACGGCAGCAAAGGCCAGCAGGATGACCGTCAGTTGCCCCAGTTCGACGCCGACGTTAAAACTGATCAGTGCGGTAAGAAAGGCGTCGGCCGGCATGCCGAAGTCGGACAGCACGCTCGCAAAACCCATGCCGTGCAATAAACCAAAACAGAACACAATCACCAGGCGGCTTTTATGCAGCGAGTGTGCGGTGATGTTTTCAATGCCGATATAGGCAATCGACAGGGCGATCAATGGTTCAACGATATTCGCCGGCAGGCTGACCAGACCCGCCATAGACAGACCCAGCGTCAGTGTATGGGCAACCGTAAACATGGTGACCTGCCAGAGCAGCGGACGCAGATGGATGCTGAGCAGGAATATACCAAGGATAAACAGGATGTGATCCAGCCCCCTGGGCAGGATATGTTCAAAGCCGAGTACGATGTAGGTCTTGATAACAGCGGAGACCGGCTGTTGTGTGAATACCTCGGTGAGCGAGAAGGGCTCGCTGTGGGCATCGTTACGCAGCCATTGCCAGTCCGACCAGTGCCACTTCTCGTTGTCCGCGTCGATCTGGCGTACGCGCACGGCGTTGTCGCCAAAGCGTTGCGGGTAGTACCACGTCATACTGGTGACTGACCGGTCGACCTTGCCTTCAAGGTGTATGACACTAATGCGCGGCACCTTGGGATAGCCGGCTTCGGGAATATCAAGCCGGGTGATGGTCAGGGGTATGCGCTCAGCGTCGAAATCCAGTTCTACCAGGTGGGTGAATTCCGCCTCAAAGGGTTTGAATGCCATGGCCAGATCGGCTGGCTTCATGACGCGCAACTCGTCGTATGCCGCTGCATTGGGGGCCTCCCGGGTGTCCTTGTAGCGACTATTGATGCCGGTGAGCAGGGCCTCGATACTGGCACGCACCTCGATACGGTAGGTGCCGTTGGTGTTGACGCTGATTTCCACCAGCGCCGGCTTGACCACGTCGGCCAGTGCCAGGTTGCCATGCAGGCAAACAAGCACTAGCAGCAACTGCAGCATGCCAGGTCCCCGACGTTC
>Ga0316193_10003167_pt1 | contig 11795 bp, 9 predicted proteins | sample MerIslsedime2_MG_FD_207735 | JGI IMG/M metagenome (GOLD analysis project Ga0316193, IMG submission 207735) | Coastal sediment microbial communities from Maine, United States - Merrow Island sediment 2 | ecosystem: Environmental > Aquatic > Marine > Coastal > Sediment | place: USA: Maine... | reverse complement strand
GCTCTCCTTGCGGCCCTGCCCGAACTTGTGAGCGCGGGCCATCCGGTGGTCGTGGGACCATCGCGAAAGTCCTTCATCGGACGTCTCACCGGTGCGCCGGTGGACGGCCGTCTCGGGGGCACTCTGGCTGCGCTCATCCCGTGCATCGGTCTCGAGCGCGTGGCGGTGCGGGTCCACAATCCCGGCCCGGCTGTCCAGTTCCTCGCGCTGGCGAGATTGATCTCGGAGTCGGCGGCATGAACTGGCTCCTCGGCTTTCTGCGCGAACTGAGCTCCCTGAACGTGAGTCTCGCCGACGTCGTCGACGTGCTCGTCGTGACCCTCCTGCTCTATGCCCTGTTGGTGTTGCTTCGCGGCACTCGAGCCATGCAGATGCTCTGGGGCATTCTGATCATCACCGGCTTGTACTTCTTCTCCCGCACCCTCGATCTCATCACCCTGTCGACCATTCTCGGAAACCTGCTCGCATTCCTGCCCATCGCCATCATCGTTCTCTTTCAGCGCGAGATCCGCAGCATGCTCGCCGCCTTCGGCTCGCGAACCCTGCTGCGCTGGAAGAGCGAGCCGGATGAAGGCACGGCACCGCTCAACGAGCTCGCCCTCGGGGTCCAGGCGCTGGCGTCGAAACGGATCGGCGCGCTCATCGCCATCGAGCGCAAGGACTCCCTGGCCGCGTGGGCGGATACGGGAATCCCCCTCGACGCAATCTTCTCCTACGACCTCATGCTCAACATCTTCATCCCCGGGACGCCCCTCCACGACGGTGCGGTGGTGCTGCGGGGGAGCAAGATCGTCGCCGCATCCTGCTTTCTTCCGCTGACCACCCGACACCGACTCTCGAGCGAGCTCGGCACCCGTCACCGCGCCGCCATCGGGCTAACCGAGGAGTCCGACGCCCTGGTCATCGTCGTTTCCGAGGAAACCGGCACCATCTCCCTCGCGGTGGAGGAACAACTCCTTCGTCCCCTCGACGAGACCACCCTGCGAAACGCCCTGGCCGAGCACGCCCTCGAGCTCGCTGCTCACGACAACGGGAAGACCTGATGCTGCGTCCGCAACACCCGCTGCACTTCATGGTCGCCCTGGTGGTGGCCATCCTGCTCTGGTACGGGCTTGCCGGCCAGAAGAACGAAAACATCTCGGTCCGCGGCGTCAAGGCCGCTCTCACCCTGGTCAACATGCCGCGCGAGCTCGTGCTCATGTCCAGCGTCCCGGACACGATCTCGCTCCAGCTTCGCGGGCCCCTGTCGAAGAGTCTGGATGCGGCCGCCGGCCTCGAGGTCTATCTCAACCTCGCCGACGCCCGTCCCGGCACGGGTTCGTTCACCATCGATGCAGCCGGCATCCCGCTTCCCGACGATGTCGAGGTCGTCAGCATCGAACCGTCGGCCATCACTCTCGAGCTCGAACGCCTCATCAGCGCGAATATCGCGCTGATGCCGGTGGTGGAGGGCGTGCCCGCGCCTGGCTTCGCCATCAGCGAGATCCGGATCTCTCCCCTCCAGGTCAACGTCCAGGGGCCCGAAAGCCGGGTCCTCGAGCTCGAGCGGGTGGAAACCACCCCGATCTCGGTCGAGGGAGCCACCGGACCCGTGGAGGCCACCGTCCTGCCCCGCCTTCCGGATCCTCTTCTCCGTTCGCTCACCGTGGTTCCCCTTGTCGTGATCGTCGACGTTGTCGCTTCTGACATCACTCCGACGCCGACACCGACACCGACACCGACACCGACATCGGAACAGGACCAATAGCTCGTGGCACCCCGCCTCTTCGGCACCGACGGTATCCGTGGCCGCGCTCTGGAGTGGCCACTGGACGAGGACACCGTCCTCCGGCTGGGCGCGGCCCTTGCTCGGGAACTTCGCTCCTCCGGCTGTGAACCCTCGATTCTGCTCGCCGGCGACACCCGCGCCTCCACCGAGACCCTGGCGGGATGGATGGCGACCAGTTTTCAGGCATCAGGCGGCGAGGTCACCTGGGGCGGCGTCCTGCCGACACCGGCCGTCTCACAGCTGCTTCGGGGCAGCACATGCGCCGCCGGCGTGGTGATCTCGGCGTCGCACAACCCCGCCGAAGACAACGGGATCAAGGTCATCGGTCGCGGGGGTCAGAAGATCGATGACGAGGTCGAGCGCAAGCTCGAGCGACAGCTCCTCGCCGTGGAACCGACCATGGCGTCGGGTCTGCCGCCCGTCGATACGGCGCTGGCGGCGGACTATCTCGAACTGCTCATGGCGTCGCACGAGGCACCGCGGCCGCTCGCCGGAATGCACGTTGTGCTCGACTGCGCCAACGGCGCCGCGTCGGAGATCGGGCCCGAGTTCATCGATCGGCTCGGCGCAAGGGTCACCGTCCTCGCCGCATCTCCGGATGGCGCGAACATCAACCGCGACTGCGGCGCCACCTCGCCCCGGAACCTCGTCGACCGGGTGCTTTCGGAAGGCGCCGACGCCGGTCTCGCCCTCGACGGCGACGCGGACCGGGCCATTCTCGTCGACGAAAAGGGCCGCCTCCTGGACGGCGACGACATCCTTCTCGCCTGGGCCCGACACCTCAAGGCCCGCGACCGGCTGCCGGGAAATCGGGTGGTCGCCACCGTGATGTCCAACTTCGGGCTCGAGCGATCGCTGCGCAATGATGGTCTGTCCATGACGCGGTGCCCCGTGGGTGATCGCGCCGTCTGGCTCGCCATGGCCGGAGAGGGTGTTGCTCTCGGCGGCGAGCAGTCTGGCCACATCATCTGCTCACACTATTCGGTCTCCGGTGACGGGTTGCTCACCGGCAGCCACCTGCTCGCCATCGCCGCCGCCGATTCACGGCGAACCTCGGCGCTGTCGGACCTCGTCCGGATGCCCCAGCTTCTGCTCAACGTGCCCGTCGCCGAACGGAGACCCCTCGACGAGCTCCCACTGGTTGCCGCAGAGCTTGTGGAGGTCGAAACCCGCCTCGAGAACCGGGGCAGGGTGCTCTTGCGCTACTCGGGAACCGAACCACTCGCGAGGGTGATGGTCGAAGGCGAGGACGCCCACGAGATCGAGGAGATGGCCAACCGCCTCGCCGAGGCGGTGAAGCGGGAGCTGGGCTGAGCAACCCTTGCCAGGAATCCGTAGGCAGGTCGTTTACGGCCTGCCTCAGAGACATTGAGAATCTGTGCGGCCTCCCAGCACGGTATGGCCTCGGTCCCGGCTGACACACCGACGGTTTTTTCGACAACCTTCGATGTCTCTGGGGCAGGGTCTGAAGGCCCTGCCTACGAAGGACGGATCATCAACCGGTTCCCTCAGGAACACCGGCCGGGAAGCGCGACACCGAACCCGGTGTCCGGAGACGCGGTTTCCCGAGGGAGCCACCCTTCGCAGAGCAAAACAACGGCGAAAAGAACCACCCCAGTCGAGGCGGCCATGGCATTCCCTCGAGGTCGCGAACGCACGAGGTTGAACCACGAAGAACACGAAGATCCACAAAAGACACCACAGAGGTTCTTGACTCATCGCAAGGCCCGATGTGCCTTCAAGGTTGGGGAAACCAGGGTCGAAGAATGCAATGCTTCGTGGTTCCTTCGTGGTTCCTGGTGTCCTTTGTGTTTCAAAACACACCCTCCGAATCCCACCGATCGACAAGCCGAAGGCCACGAGATCGATCAAGTACCGAGGGGTCCTCTGCGTACTTTGCGCTCTGGCAGTTCATTCAAACGATACGAGACCTTGGACACACGGCCCGGCCGTGATTGAATGCCCCTGATGAAAGTCACCGACAAGAACTTCTACCTCCTCATCCTTCTCGCCACGACGCTGCTCCACGTTGTCATCGCCGTCGCGACCCCGGTCTCCGGCGATGAGGCCTACTACTGGGACTGCTCGCGCCACCTCGACTGGAGCTACTTCGACCAGCCGCCACTGGTGATCTGGGCCATGATCCCCTTCCGTGCTGTCTTCGGTGAGACCAACCTCGCGGTGCGTTCGCCGGCGATCCTGGCGAGCCTGCTCATCGCGTTGACTCTCCTTCCGGTGGTGCGCCGCCTCGGCGGCGGCTATCGCGAGGCCGGGCTCGCCTACCTGCTGCTCCACGGCACGCCGCTGGTCTTTCTCGGTTCGTCATACGAGTCCACCGACATCGCCATGGTCGCCGCCTACACCATGGCCACCTGGGCCGCCATGGCGGTGGCCGACGGCGACCGCCGCGGCTGGTGGGGCTTTGGTCTCACCATCGGTCTCGGTTTCCTTGCCAAGTTCCCCATGGTGCTCGCCCTGGCGGTGATTCTGGCTGCGGTGATCTGGGGTGAGGGCAAACGCCACCTCAAGAGCGCCACCCCTTATCTCGCGGCGGCACTGGCCTTCACCTGCACCGCCCCGGTGTGGATCTGGGCGGCGCAGCACAACTGGGACAATATCGCATTCCAGCTTGAAGGCCGCCACCAGTCGGCGGGCTTCACGCTCAAGTTCTTCGGCGAGTACCTCGGCGCCAATCTCCTGCTTCTCTCACCCACCTTCGCCATCGCGCTCGGAGCGGCCTGGTGGATCGCGCGAAAGCGCATGGAACCGGCCTGGCGGGTGGCCTTGGTCTCCGCCGTCACCCCGCTTGCCTTCTTCGGGCTGCTCGCGCTGCGCTCGCGGATGTCACCCCACTGGGGGGCGCCGGGATTGGTGGTCGCGACCGCCATGCTGGTCATGCTCACCTTCCGCTTCAAACGCGGACTGGTGATCAGCGGCGTCATCTTCGGGCTGGCCCTGTCGACGACGGTGCTCGCCATCGTCGCCGTCCCAGAGAAACTGCTCGAGATCCAGTGGGCCTACAGCGGCCGCCCGGGTCGGGTGAGCACCTCATCGGCGGCAGCCATCATCGGCAACGAGGAGATCGCCCGCGAGGTCGCCGCGAGACTCAAGCCCGGCGAGATCATGGCCTCATCGAGCTACACCAATACCCATCTCCTGGGCTTCCTCTCAGGAGGAGAACTGGAAACCCGGCTCGCCAACGTCAACAACGGGCTCCACGGCCTGGCCTCACTCTATTGGCACGACCCCGAGGAGCTCGCCGGCGGGAGCTTCCTCTTCATCGCCAACGACCGTCGCGGCGACTTGCACGAGAAGCTCGCCGAGATCTTCGCCGAGGTAGAGGAGCAGCCCCCCATCGAGATCCACCGCCGGGGACGGCTCATCCGCAGCCTGCGGGTGCTGCGCTGCCGCGGCCTCCAAAAACCAGGGCCGGCCTTCACTCGCCTGGAATAGCGCCTATTCGGAGCGCCCGCGTTCAGCTACTTCTTGCGCCTGGGCGGACGCCGCACCCGGACCCGGGTGGGGCGACCGTCATCAGTCGCCTTGACAACGAGCTCGAGGTCGTCCCACGAGGCGGTGGTTCCCGGCACGACTTCGCCTTCTTCGAGATGGGCGATGAGACCGCCCACGGATTCAATGTCCTCGGGTTCCTCGATGGCCCGCTCCACCAGACCCTCGAGCCTCCTCAGCGACAGGAAGCCGGGGACCACCCAGCCCTCAGCGTCCTCGATCACCGCGGTCTCGAGATCCTGATCGAACTCGTCCTCGATCTCGCCCACCACCAACTCGAGGGCGTCCTCGAGGGTGACGACGCCGGAAAACCCGCCGTACTCGTCGAGCACCACCGCCAGGTGCTGGCCGGTGTTTCGGAAGTCCTGCAGCAGATCGGACAGCAACCGGCCCTCGGGCACATAAAGAGGCGGCACGACGATACGGCGCCACGGTTGTGCGGGGTCGAGGTCCATCAGGTGTTTGGCATGGAGGACGCCGACAATGTCATCGGGCGAGTCACGGACCACCGGGAACCGGCTGTGCGGGGTCGAGGCGATGAACGACTTCAGCCGAATGAGATCCCAATCGACCGCAACCATCACCACCATGGTGCGGGGGATCATCACCTCGCGCGCGACCGCGTGATGGAAGCGCAGAACCGACTCCATCATCAGCCGCGCCTCCCGCCCCAGTTCGGCGTGGCGGTGGGCCAACCGCATCATGAAGAGGAGGTCTTCTTCGGTCACGGCAAGCTGCGGGCCGAGATCGCGGGACAGCAGCCGGGTCAGCAGACCGAGTACCCGGTTCACCGGCTTCAGCACCACATCGAGCAGATAGAGCACCGGGGCCACCCGCGCCGAGACCCAGGCCGAGTGCTGCTGGGCAAGGGTCTTTGGTGTGATCTCACCGAATACCAGGATGACAAGGGTCATGATTCCGACCACGAAGGCGAGGCCGCCCTGATCAGTCAGACGATACGCGATCCGGGTGGCGAGGGCCGAGGCGAGCACGTTGACCAGGTTGTTGCCGACGAGGATGGTGATGAGCAGCTCTTGGGGGGCGGTGGCCCAGCGGTCGAGTCCGGCTCGGGTCAGCCGGCCGCTCGATTGGCGCAGGGCCTCGAGACGCGTGATGGGCAACGACGACAAGGCGGTCTCCGACGCCGAGAAGAAGCCCGAACCCACCAGGCACAGAATCACCCAGATAACGTCAGAGGTCACGATTGAGCACTCGTGGATAGGGTTCGGGGTCGTCGTCCATCTCGTTTGATCGTAACATGATGACGGCATGCTAAGCTTCCCACGCAACAATGAGAAATCTGAGGAGGTCGAGATGAGCAACGGAGCCCAGGCACCCGAACGACAAGGACTGCATCCGCTGGCGTGGGTCGGCATCGGTTGCGGCGTGATTCTGGTCATCGTCGTGGCAGCCATGTTGATCGGTGGGTTCTTCCTCGCCCGGACGGTCAAGAACGTCGCCGGTGATTTCGAGAACAACCCCGGTCTCGCGGCCGCCAGACTCATCGTCAAAGCTACGCCCGAACTCGAGGAGGTCGAGGTCGACGAGGACGCAGGCACCATGACCGTGCGCAACACAAAAACCGGCGAGCTCATCACGGTGAACTTCGAAGACATCAAGGAGGGCCGGTTCAGCTGGACCGCCGATGGCGAGGAGGTCACCGTCGATGTCAGCGACGCCGAGGACGGCACGGTCAAGATCGAGAGCAGCGATGGCGAGGGCTTTGCGCTATCGACCGGTGCGGCCGTGAGCGAGGAGATTCCGGACTGGGTGCCGGTCTACCCCGGGAGCGAGCCCGCCAATCGCGGGACGATGACGACCGACGACAGCGTGTCGGGCAACTTCACGGCCGGGACCGACGACGCGGTCAGCGAGGTGCTCGAGTACTACCGTGAGCAGCTCAAATCGGTCGGGTTCGAGGTCACCGTCAACACCTACTCGGGCAGCGACAACGAGGGGGCGATGATCAACGGCGCACAGGAAGAGGGGAACCGAAACGTCATCGTCCTGATCGGTCGTGACGGTGGGTCGACCACCATCAATGTGACCTACAACTCGGAAAAATAGCTTCGACTCTCGGCATCGGTGCAACCACCACGGCACCAGGACACGAAGGGTGCCGGCATCCATCGCGGACCCGGACGCAGGGCGAGGTTGATCCCCGCCCTCTTCGGCGTTGAAATCAACAACTACTCGGTCGCCTTGGCAACCTTGTCGGCGATCTCGGCGAAGGCGCGGGCTGCCGGCGAGTCGGGCTCGGCGAGAACGATCGGGGAACCGTTATCGCCGCCGATGACGACGGCTGGATCCAGCGGGACCGATCCGAGGAGGGGCAGGCCGAGCTCTTCGGCGGTCTTCGCCCCGCCCCCTGAGCCGAAGACGTACTCCATGTGGCCGCACTCGGGACATTCGAAACCGCTCATGTTCTCCACGAGTCCGAGCACTCTGGTTTCGAGCTTCTGAAACATGTACAGACTCTTGCGGGCGTCGATGAGGGCCACATCCTGCGGCGTGCTGACGATCACTGTCCCGGCAAGGGGCACGTTCTGGCACAGGGTCAGCGCCACATCGCCGGTTCCCGGCGGCAGATCGACGATGAGGAAGTCGAGCTCGCCCCAGTGGACGTCACCGAAGAACTGCTCGAGGGCCTTCTGCAACATGGGGCCGCGCCAGATCACCGGCTGATCGGCGTCGACGAAGAACCCAAAGGACAGAACCTTGATCCCGCCCGGTGCCTCGGGAGCGTGGATCTTTCCATCCTCGTCGGCCATGGGCTCACCGGTGGCGCCCATCATAAGCTGCTGGGAAGGGCCGTAGATGTCGGCGTCCAGCACCCCCACCGAAAAACCCTTCTGGGCGAGCGAGTGGGCGAGATTTGCGGACACCGTGGACTTGCCGACCCCGCCTTTGCCGGAAGCCACCGCCACCACCCGCTTGATCCCCGGGATCTTGTCGGCCCAGGTCGTGGGTTCGGGCTCGGGATGGGTCGGGGCCGACGCCATGGGCATCATGGGCTGGATCTGGAGCTCCACCTCGGAGACCTCATCCATGGCCTGCAGAGCGGTCTCGATCCGAGAACGCAGCTCTTCCACATCCGAAGGCTGGACGACCTGGACGGCAAGGGCGAGACGAACCGAGGAACCTTCGATCTCGAGATCGCGGACCGTGCCGGCTTCGACCAGGCTCTGTGAACTGCCCGGCGCCTGGATCTCGTGGAGGGTTTCGAGGACACTCTGGTTGGTCAGGGACATGGGACCTCCTCTTGCGGCGGCTTTCCCTGGTGGGAGAGCGGCCTGAGAGTTTAACCGATTTCAGCGAGGCCGGATTCCTTGCCTGCCGATTTCAGACAGGTACAATCCGGCATTCGAAGAGTGGAGGGGTCAGATGCCCGATATCACCAATGATCAGGTCACGATTTCATTTTCCGACGAGGGCCCCGGCCGGCCCGTTGTTCTCCTGCACGGTCACACCCTCGATCGGCGGGTCTGGCTGCCGGTGCTGCCGCACCTCCTCAAGGCTGGGCTCCACGTCATTCGACCGGACCTGCGCGGTCACGGCAGGAGCAGCCGGCCGGACTTCGGATACCACCCCTCCCACCACGCCGCCGATGTGGTGGCCGTTCTCGATGCCGTCGGTGTCGAGCGTGCCGCCGTCATCGGTTTCAGTTTCGGTGGCGGGGTCGCCCTGGAGATGGCGCTGTCCCACCCGAAACGAGTGGGCTCACTCGGCCTCATCGCGACAACGATGCCGGACCGGCCATTCGAGCCGGCCTTCGTGGAGAGCCTTCGGGAGGTGGCTCGAGCCATCCGAACCGACGGTGTCGCCGCCGCTATGGCTGGGCCGTGGGGTGCCAACCCGCTTTTCGCACACTCTTTCAAGAAGGAGGGGATCCGGGAAGCCGTGGCCGCCATTGTCGCGGACTTCCCGGGTGCCGAGTTCCTGGCCACCGAGCGCGATCGGGTGGAGCGGGACTGGACGATTCCCGAGCGCCTCGGTGAGATTGCGGTGCCGACCGCGGTCATGGTGGGCGAGATGGAGATGGCCGGGTTCAAGGCCTACGCGGAGGAGGCGGCCGGAGGGATCCCGGGCGCCGAGTTGGAGACGATTCACGACTGCGGCCACCTGCTGCCGCTCGAGGCACCGGACGCGGTGGCGAAGATGATCGTCAGCCTTTTCAACGATCGGTAGGAACCGAAGGGGCGCAACGATCGCAAGGAGGGCTTCGGTGCTCGGTCGCTCTTCTGGCCTGCGGCTGATCGACTCGTGGGACTCGAACGGTGGTTTTTGAAACACAAAGATCACAAGGAGCCACAAAGAAACCACAAAGAGCTTCTTGTCGGCCCATCGCATATGATCCAGAAGTGGTTCACGTTCCGGTACAGCAGGAATCCGGGTCAGTATTGCGATGCTTTGTGACACCTTCGTGGCTCTTCGTGTCCTTGGTGTTTCAAGGCCGCACCACTGGCGTGGGAGGCTCTTCGCCCTTGAGGACCGCGAGGATGTTCCTCGCCGCGAGCTCGGCCATGGCGGCTCTCGTTTCCACCGTCGCCGAGCCGATGTGCGGCAGAAGAACCACATCCTCGCGCTCGAACAGGCCGGGGTGGACCGCCGGCTCGTGTTCGTAGACATCGAGCCCGGCGCCCCCGAGGCGGCCCTCTTGAAGGACCCGAACCAGCGCCGCCTCGTCCACCAGCGGACCTCGGGCGGTGTTGACCAGGAAGGCCCCCGGCGGCATGAGGCGGAGCCGCGCCTCGTCGAGGAGATGTCGGGTCCCCTCGTTCAGCGGCGTGTGGAGGGTCACGACGTGGCTGGTGGAGAGCAGGTCCTCCAGGGCCATGAACACGGCCGGCGGATCCGGGCGCGCGTGTTCCTCGACATCGCTGTAGGCCACGGACATCCCGAAACCCCCGGCGCGGCGGGCGACCGCGCGACCGATGCGGCCGAAGCCCACCACCCCGAGCTGCCGACCCTGAATCGCGGACCCGAGCAGCATGTCGAGGGCCCAGCCGTGGAAGCAGCCGTCACGGAGATAGCGCTCGGACTCGCCGAGACGCCGGGTGACGGCGAGGATCAACCCCCATGTCAGGTCAGCGGTTGCCTCGGTGAGCACATCGGGGGTGTTGGTCACCCACACGCCGCGCCGCCGGGCGGCCTCGAGATCGATGTTGTCGAAACCCACCGCGCAGTTGCCCACCACCCGGAGATTCGGGCAGGCGGCGAGCACCCGATCAGTCACGGGGTTGGCGATGAGAGTGAGCGCGGCGTCAGCGGGGCCGATGAAGTCGGCGAGATCACTCTCACTGGTGATCTGCACCCCGGAGTTGAGTCTGATGAGGCACCGGTCCTCGAGCCACTCGATGGCACGACCGGGCAGCTCCGCGGTCACGGCGACGACGGGGGGGTCACCGGTCACTCCCACCCCTCCACCGGTGCGAGAAACTCCACCAGGAGCTCTTCTATGGGCCTCTCCGCGGTCTCGACCACCCGACCGATCTCGATCCCGTCGTTGTCGAATACCACAATGGTCGCGACCAGGTCCACCGTACGTCCGACGCCTGCGAAGATCGCCAGGTTCTCGTCGTCGATCCGACGGGTCCGGTCCACGCCGATCATCTCGTTTTCAAACACGAGGGGGTCGAGCCGGTCGAGGACCTTGACCAGTCGCGGGACCTCGCGCTGGGAATCGTGGCACCACGAGCCCAGAACGGTGACGATGCGATAGCTCCCGGTGGCGGAAGCGAGCGTCTCCATCGACGCCTCACCGGGTCGGGCTTCATCGTATTCCTCCTGCCAACCGGGAAGCCCGGCGAGCTCGTCCCAGAGAACCGGGCCGAGGAGCACCGGGGTCGGGGGCGGCGGTTCGTCACCGCTGAAGGCCTCGATCCCGCGAATCCGGTCGCCCACCCTGAGCCGTGTCAAGACCTCTCGCCCGGCGACGACTTCGCCGAAATTGGTGTAGTGCCCGACGAGATGGTCAGCGGGCATCAAGGTGACGAAGAACTGGCTGCCCCCGGTGTTTGGTCCGGAGGTGGCGATACCGACCCGCCACGAATCGAAGGGACGGAAGGCGGGCTCGTCGGGCAGGATGAAGCCGGGACCACCCCAGCCATCGCCGCGGGGGTCGCCACCCTGAACCACGAAGTTGGGAACCACGCGATGGAAGATCAGATCGTCATAGAAGCCGGCCGCTGCCAGATCGAAGATCTCGCGCGCCGAAATGGGCGCCTCCAACGCATCGAGGCGGATACGAAAACCACCCCTGTCGGTGGTGACATCGAGCCAGTGCGTTCCCCGCATCCACTCGACCAGCTCGACATACCACCGGTGGTCGTGGCGCAGCTCCCTCTCCTGCGACCGGGCGGGAAAGCCGGCGCTCCTGGCAGCATTGACGAGCAGTATCTCCACCGCCGGATCCGGATCTGTCGTTGCCTGCTCGAGCACCAGCGCTTTCTGCTGATCGTTCTCGGCGAAGCCGAACGCGGAGGTCAGGGCAGCCGCGCGAGCGTCCGGCACCTCG
>Ga0316193_10003166_pt1 | contig 11796 bp, 8 predicted proteins | sample MerIslsedime2_MG_FD_207735 | JGI IMG/M metagenome (GOLD analysis project Ga0316193, IMG submission 207735) | Coastal sediment microbial communities from Maine, United States - Merrow Island sediment 2 | ecosystem: Environmental > Aquatic > Marine > Coastal > Sediment | place: USA: Maine... | reverse complement strand
AGAAGTTCCAGGAAGAACTGAAGAACAGTGAAGAGCGCATCCGGACAATGGTCGAAAACATCCCGGGCGTGGTCTACCGCTGTCTGATGGACGACGCCTGGACAATGCTTTTCATCAGTGACGAGATCGAAGTCCTCTCCGGATACCCTGCCGCCGATTTCCTCGGTGAGAACCCAAAGCGGACCTTTGCCTCTATTATGCACGAGGATGACATCGAGCCGGTCGCCGTCAACGCCCAAAAGGCGGTTGACGAGAAGGTGCCCTACACCAACGAGTACCGCGTCATCGACAAGGGCGATAGCGTCCACTGGGTCTACGCCAGAGGGAAGGCCATCTACGACGAAGACGGTACTCCGCTCTATCTTGACGGCACGATCTTTGATGTCACCGAAAAAAAGATCCTGGATCTCCAACTCGAGGATGCCAAGGATGCGGCGGAATCCGCCAACCGCGCGAAGAGCACATTCCTTGCCAATATGAGCCACGAGCTGCGGACGCCGATGAACGCCATCATCGGCTACAGCGAGATGTTGGCCGAGGACGCCGAGGACGAGGGCCACGACGAGATGGTTCCGGATCTGGAGAAGATCAACGCCGCGGGCAGGCATCTGCTGGCGCTGATCAACGACATCCTCGATCTGTCGAAGATCGAGGCCGGTCGCATGGAGCTCTTTCTCGAGACCTTCGATCTGCGGCTGATGCTGGACGAAGCGGTGGCCACCGTCATGCCGCTGATCACGAAGAACGAAAACAAACTCGAGACCGAGTTCGCCGACGATCTCGGAAACGTCCGGGTGGATCTGACCAAGCTCCGGCAGGCACTCTTCAATTTGCTCTCCAACGCTGCCAAGTTCACCGAAAAGGGCACCATTTCGCTTAGCGCAGCAAAGGTGATGCGCGACGACGACGAGTGGCTCGAGCTGAGCGTGGCCGACTCCGGCATCGGTATCAGCGCTGACAAGCTCGAGGCCGTCTTCGAAGAGTTTTCTCAGGCCGACGATTCGACGACGCGCGACTATGGCGGCACCGGGCTCGGCTTGCCTATCAGCCGCCGGTTCTGCCAGATGATGGGCGGCGACATTTCGGTCGCGAGCGAGCTCGGCAAGGGGACGACCTTCACAATCGAAATACCGTCGCGTGTCGATGCCCTGGAGGCGGCCAGGATCGCTGCAAAAACGGAGCAGCCGGAGGCGAAAGAGATGGCGCCCGGCCTGCGACCGATTCTGGTTGTCGACGACGACCCTAATTCTCGCGAGCTCCTGCAGAGGACGCTGGAGGCGGAAGGGTTCTCGGTCGTTACGGCGTCCACCGGGGAAGAGGGTCTCGAGCTCGCCCGAGAGCTCAAACCTTCCCTCATGACCCTCGATGTGCTGATGCCGAGCATGGACGGCTGGTCGGTCCTTCAGGAAGTCAAGGCCGACCCGGAGCTCGAGAACATCCCGGTGATGATGATTTCAATCGCGGGCGACAAGGACCTCGGTTACACGCTCGGGGCCGTCGAGTGCCTCACCAAGCCGGTCGATCGAGACAAGCTGCGGCAGCTCGCGAGCCAGTACGCAACGCCGTCCGGCGGCGACCGTGCCCTGGTGGTGGATGATGACGCAGGAATTCGGTCGCTCTTTCAGCGTGCCCTCACCGATGACGGATGGACGGTTGACGAAGCCGAGAATGGCGCCATCGCCCTCAATCTGGCTGGCAAGAACCGTCCGGATCTCGTGCTCCTGGACCTCATGATGCCGGTGATGGATGGTTTCGAGTTCGTGATGCACTACCGAAAGCTCCCTGGTTGCCGAGTGACGCCGATCATCGTCGTCACCGCCAAGGACCTCGATCAGAGTGAACGTGAAAATCTGCTTGGCGGTGTCGAGCGGATTGTCGAGAAGGGTGCGCTGACCAGACAGCAGCTGCTGAAACAGGTGAGGGACCTGGTGTCCCAACACGGCGTTCCGGCCGGCGAAGAAGAATGAGATGATGCAAATGCGTGAGGTGAACTGAATGGCGAGAATACTGCTTGTGGAAGACAACGAAATGAACCGCGACATGTTGTCGCGTCGGTTGGCCAAAAGGGGTCACGACGTGGCCATAGCCGTCGATGGCCAGGAGGGTGTCGATATGGCCACCTCCGAAGCGCCTGAAATTATCCTACTCGATATGAGCCTGCCGGTGATGGACGGTTGGGAGGCGGCGAAGCGCCTCAAAGCCGATGCAACCACCAGCGGCATCCCGATCATCGCGCTCACCGCCCACGCCATGGCCGGCGACCGCGAGAAATGCATCGAGGCCGGCGCCGACGACTACGACACCAAACCGGTTGACTTCAAGAGGCTGTTGGGCAAGATCGAAGCGTTGCTCTAGCCGGTATCTGTCGCCCCTCCGGGGCTCACTTCCTTTTTGGATGGTTGTATCCCTGGGGCTCACGCCCCAGGCTATGCATCTGTCGCGCCTCCGGCGCTCACCCCATTAGATTCGGCTGAAACCCGGGGCTCACGCCACAAGGGGGTTGTGTCTCTCCTGCAGCGCTCAAAACGGGGCCATAGGTGATGAGCCGCGGAGCGGCGAAAGATGATTAGCCTGGGGCGTGAGCCCCAGGAATTCGGGGGGTCAATAATCAACAGAGCCCCTGAAGGGGGCGACAGATGTTTAGCCTGGGGCGTGAGCCCCAGGAACTAATGCCCGCCGGCGAACTGGAGCTTCCAGTTCGCGACCTCGTCTGCAACGTAGTCCGCACAGCGGATGGCGCCCCGGAAGGCGCGTTCCTGCTCTTCTCTCAGTTGGTTGACTGAGATGGTGTCAACGCAGATGAGTTCGCCTTCGCCGTCATAGAGGCTGAGGTCAAAGCTCGCGACCGCGTACGAGGCGCCGGAGTTGTTGGTCACGACGCCCATGACGTCGACCCAGCCGTCCTCCGCAGCGGCGTGTTTGAGTCGCCCCTCGAGCTCGAAATCAGCGACCTCGGTCTTCACCGTCGCGTCGGGTGCTTCCTCGACCTCGGCTGCCACCACCGCTGCCGCCACTGCCGGGGCCGTATCCTCCGGCACGGTGGTTTCTGGGACGGGTTCCGCCGGTGGGGCCGCCACTGTTTCAACGGGCGCGCCTGCCGCAACGGCTTCAGCTTCGACCGTGCAGTCTTCGGCGGCGGTGACGGCGAGGGCCACGTAGCCCTTCTTGATGACCTGGGCGAAGCCAGTGATCTGGTTGCCCGACCACTCGAGCCGTTGGTCGTCTCCCGTGCCGCTGCTGCCGGTGAAGGAGAACATGAGATCGTCGACCTGGTCGAGGACTTTTCCTTTCTTCGAGTGAAGGAGTAGAACGAGCCCACCGTGCCTGCCGACCTCGGCGCTCTCCAGTGACAGCGGCGACTCTGCCGGGAGAACGACCCTTGTACTGACCGGGTCCGTACACAACTCGACGCCGAGAAAATCGACGGCGCCGGCGGGAGCGGCGGCGATCAAGATGAGAATAGCTGCAATGATGATCTGACGCATGGTGGTTCCTCCTGGGGATGCGCCGTGATTGTAGCTCGATTGGGGTCAGACGGGAATGCGGGCTAGAGGTGATGTAGGATTACCTCACGATGACTGGTAGAAAATCACTTCTCGAGGCCTACCAAGAACGGCCCTACCGCAACATCTTTGTTGCTTTGCTTGCGGTTATTCTCGTCGACGCCCTGGCACCGAACGCCGGTGCCCGGGGCCTGTTCAGCGACCTCATGGTGGCCGCCGCTCTGTTCGCAGCACTTTTCGAGACTGTGCGGTCACGGCACCATGCCCTCTGGGCGATCCTTCTCGGGCTCCCGGCGATCCTGGCGCGCGTGATCGCGGCGTTTCGCCCGGACACGACGGCGCAGAACACCACGGTCCTCACCCTCAGCGTGCTGTTTTTTGTGTTTTTGATCTGGAATCTGTTGCATGACCTTAACGCCGGCGAGCGTTCCACCGGTGAGAGGATCTTTGGTGCTCTGTGTGCATACATCTTCATCGGTCTGCTTTTCGCGCTGATCTTCGCGCATATGGAATTTCGGCATCCAGGCTCATTCTCCGTCTCCAACGAACTGCTTGCCGAGAGGGTTGCGGGTGAATCGGCGCAGCTCCAGATTTTCACCTACTTCAGTTTCGTGACGATGACCACCCTCGGCTATGGAGACATCACGCCGATCGCCGAGCACGCGCGGACGCTGGTCTGGTTCGAGGCCCTCCTCGGCCAACTGTACCTGGCGGTGATGGTGGCCGGCTTCGTCGCCGTGCATATCTCGGAGAATATGAAAAAGACTCGCGGTGACCCACCTTCAGACGGCTAGCGGTCACCTGTCGAGCGTGCTGAACTCCTGAAACACCGTCCCGGCGCACGCGATCGCGTCACCATGTCAGGGTTACCTTCGACAGCCCGCGCGGGCCTTCGGTGTTGTAGCCCTTGGCTCGGGTCAGGTGGTAACAGAAGAGCTGCGCGGGCACGATGGCTGGAATCGGCGTGACCCATTCGGGGAGCCGTTCCGGGAGTTGCACCGGCGTGTTGGCAAGGGCCAGGGCCGAGCCCTCCGAGGAGATGGCGAGGAGTTCGACCTTTTCCTCCTGCACCAGCTCGGTGAGGAGCTTGATGATCTCCTGGTCGATCGTGCCGCCAGGGACGACCGCGAAAACCGGGAAGCCCTGGCGGGCTAGGGCCACCGGGCCGTGCTGGAAATCAGCCGAGGAGTACGGTTCGGCGACCACGTAGGCGAGCTCCTTGAGCTTGAGCGACCACTCGTGGGCGGTGGCGTAGTTGAAGCCGCGGCCGAGGACCACGCACTCGGTCATATAGCGGTAGCGGGCGGAGGCTTCCTTGATCGTCTCGTCGAGCTTGAGTGTGTCCTCTACCAGAGAGGGCAGGCGCCCCAGCCACTCGCGATGCTCGGCGTCACCGGTCAGAGCGACCGATAGCATGGCGATGGCCGTGAGCTGGGTCGTGTAGGTCTTGGTGGCGGCGACAGCCCGCTCGGGCCCGGCGACCGTGTCGATGACCAGCTCGGCCGCCTCGGCGAGGGGCGAGTCGCTGTCATTGGTGATGGCGAGGGTGAGCGCACCCTGGCGCCGGCCCTCCACGATGACGCTGACGATGTCGGGGCTCTGACCCGACTGCGAGATTCCGACCACCAGCGCATCGCCGATTTTTGGCGGCCTCTTGAAAACACTGAACATCGAGGGCGCAGCCAATGCCACCGGGAGCCCATTGGAGATGCCCCACAGGTACTTCGCGTAGAGACCGGCGTTGTCCGAGGTGCCTCTGGCGGCGAGGTAAACGAACGATGGGTCCTTATCGCGGATGCGGGCGGCGACCTCGTGCACAGGTTCGGCCTGCATCTCGAGCAATCGGCGAATCGCCGTCGGCTGCTCGAAAATTTCCTCCCGCAAGCCCATGACCACCTCCGAGAGTCTGCGCCAGAGTTCGAGTTTTCCCTGCGGTGCACGACGTCTCGTCTGGAGTATACTGCGCGGCCCGGTTTCTGTTGGGACACCCTGGAACTGAGGTAGGATCACCCCACCATGAGTCGCACGTCGTATCGATCGATCGCGGTTCTGCTTTCGGGGGTGTTCTTCGTCGTCGGCTGCGGAGGCACTCCAGACGCTGTCGATGCGCCCGCCGGACGGGAGTTCTCACCACCGACCGACCTACCGAACCTGGCCGATGGGACCATCGTCGGAGTCAGAATTTACGAAACCGAGCGCGAGCTCCCCGGGCTATTCGAAGAGTGGCGTTCTCTCGGCGTCAACACGGTCTTCGCGAGCGAAGAGCTCACGTCATCGGGTGGTTTTCGGGCACTGGCCCGGAAGAACGGCACCGACCTCTTCATCGTTTTTCCGGTCTTCTTTGCCTCCGAAGAGCTGGCTGAGGCCCCCGACCTGTGGGCCGTCACAGCGGACGGAGAGCGGGCGAAGGAGGATTGGGTCGAGTTTGCCTGCCCCAGCCGAGCGGACTTCCGCAACCGCCGGGTCGAGGAGGCGCGGGCGGTCGTCAGGCGGCTCCGCCCCGATGGCCTCAGCATCGACTTCATCCGGCATTTCGTATTCTGGGAGATGGTGGGTCCGGACCGGCGTTCGGACACCCTGCCGGACACGTGTTACTGCGTTCACTGCGTGCAGGGATTCGCGACCTTCCTCGGTGTGCCGGCGGTTTCGATCCCACCCCATCCGCAACGCGCGGCGGCCTGGATCGAGGCCAACGCCGCCGATCAATGGGTGCGTTTCAAAACCGCGACCATTACGTCGATGGCGGTGGAAATTGCCGAAGCGGTGCGGGAAATCGACCCTGAGATTCTGATCAACCTCCACATCGTGCCCTGGCGGCGCGACGACTACGATGGCGCCCTCTCCCGTGTTGCCGGTCAGGACACGGCGGCACTGAGCGGGATCGCCAACTACCTGTCGCCGATGGCCTACTCATTCATGCTCGAGCGTTCACCCAGCTGGGTCGCCTCGGTGGTGGATGACCTTGGCCATGTGGCGGACTGCCCGGTGCTGCCGAGCATCCAGGTCTCACCCGTCTACCGCGAGGGTGAGATTTACACCAAGGCAGAGTTCGAGGCCGCCCTTCGAGCCGCCCTCGAGCCACCGTCGGCGGGAGTCATCTTCCAATCGTGGGAGCACATCGAGACCGACGCCGAGCGAGCGGAGATCGTGCGGCGGGTTTTCCGAGGCGGTTCGTAAGATCGTCAATATCGGATCGCTCCGTGCCTCGCCTGACAGCCCGCCGCCGTCAAACTTGCCGGAAGAGCGACCGTACACACGAGATCCACAACCGGTTCGATGATCACCAACTCGGTCTGGCCGTGGGACTCCCCCGCCATGCTCAGGCTGTCGAGCCGGAGATCGAGCCAGTCTCTCTGTGTTGCTGTGCCTGCGATCGCCAGATCTAGGGCTTCGAGACCGATAACCGAGACTTCGGAGAGGGCGACGGAAATCGATTGGATATCCACCAACGCCGGCGAGGTGCGGAGCATCTCCTCGAGGGCATCGTGGTTGTCCCGCCACGTGACGAGGGTCGTCTGAACCAAATCGAGATCTTCTTCGTCCATGAAATCAGACTCGATCAATCGTGTGACCGCCCACCTGAACTCGCGCGCCGGTCCGGCGTCGGGCCATGCAGCGTCCACCATCCGGGTCAGGGGCGAGAACTGGGTGTGCTTGCGAAGCCGGCCGCGATTGTAGATCTTGACCGGCTCAATGGCGCCGAGCAGGACCTCGAGAGAGGACACATCGCGGCACTGGCAGAGCCTGCGCAACATCATCGGGCGGTTGCGCTCGTGCTGAAGGTCCAATTCCTCGAGCAACAAGCTGACCCGATCCATCCGCCGGTACATATCTTCGACGTCGCGAACCCGGCTGGGTGACCAGAAGCGCTCGGCGATTGCGGCAGTGCGCGGCCAGATTCTGGAGTCGACCGTCTCGGGTGAGACGTATTCGGCCCACATGGTGGCTTCGCCGCCGAGGATCCGGCTGGCCTCCTCCGACTTCAAAGACGAGTCCGAGGGCAGGGGGTCGTTGAGGTAGTGGAAGTTCGTTGGCTGGATGAGGTCGATGTAATAGCCGTTCGAGAGGATGCCGGAGTAGCCGAGGCGTGCGGATTCGAAGAGCGATTCACGTCCGCGCCAGGACTGGATGACGACATTTTTCGGCAATCCCTCCTGGAAGATCTCGTCCCATCCCACCATGCGCTTACCGTAGCGGGTGAGGATTTCGAGGACGCGCTCGTTGAAGTAACGCTGGAGGGACAACACATCCTCGTACCCGTGTTCCTCCATAAACGCCACGATCTCGGGGTTGGCGAGCCAGTGCCTGCCGTTGTTTTCGTCGCCGCCGATGTGCACGAACTCGTCATCGAAGAGCTCGGCCATCTCGGCGAAAAAGACGTCCAGAAATTCGTAGGTCTTCTCGATGGTGGGGTTGACGGTTGGATCGTAGATCCCCCAGCCACGCTCGGTCTCGTAGGGCCCGGGAGCGCTCGCCAGTTCGGGGTAGGCGGTAAGCCAGGCGGTGCCGTGTCCCGGGAGGTCGAATTCGGGGACCACCCGAATACCGCGCTCGGCGGCGTAGTCAATGACATCGCGGATCTGAGCACGCGTGTAGTAGTTGCCGTCCGATGCATGCTCGTACAGCTTCGGCCAGGCCAGAGTCTCGACCCGAAATCCCTGATCGTCCACCAGATGCCAGTGGAGGACGTTGAGCTTGACCGCGGCCATGCCGTCGAGGTTGCGTTTGACCATTCCTACGGGCATGAAATGTCGGCTCGAGTCGATCATCAAGCCGCGCCACGGGAATCGAGGTTCGTCGTAGATCGCGATCTCCGGAACGGTGACGCCGTGCTCGTCGAGGGTCACGAGTTGGAGAAAGGTCTCGAGACCACGCAGGGCGCCGGTGTCGGTTTCCGCCTGCAGGGCGATGCCGTCCGGGACAATCGTCAGGCGATAGCTCTCATCCTCGCCGAGGACAAGCTTGCCCTCCCGACCCGCCGTTACGACCATCGAGGCCAGAGACCTCCCTTCGAGCTGAAGAAAGGTGGTCTTGTCGAAGAAAAGGGCGGAGCGGTCAGAGAGCCTTCGCAGCATCCGTAGGACACCGTCGCGGAGACGCGCGGTGGCACCGTCGCCTTCGATTGTGACCGTGAACTCCGAGTCGATCTCGATGATGGCGTTGCCGAGCTCGAGCTGGGCCGGGACCGGCATCAGGTTGAGGGTTGGGGGGCTCTCGACCGCGGCGGCCGGAGTCGACAGCATCAGGACGACGGCGAGCGAGGCGTATTTCATATTTCCCCCGTGTCTGAGATCACCCGCATATTCTCGCTCGGCCGATCGGACCATGCCAGCGATCGGCTAATATTCACCGAATAGAAGGGGTGTCATCTGATGCAGCTTGCCTCAATCGACTGGGTCGTGATTGCCATCTGCCTCTCGGCGGCTTTCGCGCCGGCCATCTTCTTCGCCCGCAGGGCGAGCACGGGAACCGACGAGTTCTTCGCCTCCGGTCGCGCGGCGCCATGGTGGCTGATTGGCACCTCGATGGTGGCCACCACCTTCTCCACCGACACCCCCAACCTGGTCACCGACTTCGTGCGCACCAACGGGGTTTCCCAGAACTGGGAGTGGTGGGCGTTTCTGCTCACCGGCATGATGACTGTCTTTTTCTACGCACGGATGTGGCGGAGGTCGGGGGTGCTCACCGATCTCGAGTTCTACGAGCTCCGCTACTCGGGCCGGTCGGCGGCATTCGTCCGCGGTTTCCGCGCGGTCTATCTCGGGCTCTTCTTCAACTGCGCCATCATGGCTTCGGTGACTCTGGCGGCGGTCAAGATCGCCAACGTGATGCTCGGATGGAGTCGGCTGCAGACGGTGATCATCTGCGGTCTGATCTGCATCGTCTTTTCGGCCATGGCCGGGCTCTGGGGTGTGCTGGCATCCGACATGATTCAGTTCGCGATCGCAATGGTCGGGGTGATCGCGGCCGCCTATGTGGCGTTGTCCCAACCCGAGGTTGGCGGGCTGTCCGGATTGGTCGCCAAGATCGACCCCTCGACCTTGCGGCTGCTGCCCGATTTTTCGAACTGGGGTTTGACTCTGTCGGTCCTGATCATCCCGCTCACCATCCAGTGGTGGTCGGTGTGGTATCCGGGCGCCGAGCCGGGCGGCGGCAGCTATATCGCCCAGCGCATGCTGGCAGCCAAGGACGAGAGGAACGCGATGGCCGCAACCCTGTGGTTCAACATCGCCCACTACGCACTGCGACCGTGGCCGTGGATCATCGTCGCTTTGTGCTCGATCCTGGTCTTCCCGAGTCTGGCTGATATCCAGACCGCGCTGCCGCATGTCTCCGACGATTTGATCGGCAACGATCTCGCGTACCCGGCGATGCTGACCCTGCTGCCGGCAGGTCTGCTCGGTCTGCTGGTGGCATCGCTTCTGTCGGCCTACGTCTCCACGATGTCGACCCACCTCAACTGGGGCTGCTCCTATCTGGTGCACGATCTCTATCGGCGCTTCCTCAAACCCGGCGCGTCAGAGCGCCACCTCGTGTGGCTCTCGAGAGTGATGACCGCGGTGTTGATGGTCGTTTCCGGAGCGACCGTATTCCTGCTCTCGACCGCTGGCGAGGCGTTTCACCTGTTGCTCTCGATCGGAGCCGGAACCGGCCTGATCTATCTTTTGCGTTGGTTCTGGTGGCGGATCAATGCGTGGTCGGAGATTGCCGCGATGGCCTCCTCGTTCATCATTGCGTTCGCTCTCTTCGTTGCTCGCAAAGGCGGGCTCGATCTTTCGTCCCACGCTGCTCTTGTGTGGTCTGTGGCTTTGACCACCGTTGTCTGGGTGGTCGTCACCTTCCTCACAAAACCGGCCGACACCGAGACCCTGCGCCGTTTCTACCGCAAGGTCCGGCCGGCAGGTCGCGGTTGGGCGAAGATCGTTGGACCCGAGGAGGCAGAAGGCCCGCGGGACAATTTGTCGCTGGCCTTTCTCGGCTGGGTCTTCGGTTGTACCTTCGTTTACTCCGGCCTCTTCGGGACCGGCGCGCTGCTCTACGGTCATCCGCTTCAGGGTACGGTCTGTCTCGCGGTCACCCTTGGTGCCGGTCTCGGACTGGCTTGGGTGGTGCCAAAGATCTGGAGGGAGGGCGTTTGAAGACCCTGATGGAAGGATGCGACGGGTCAACCCGAGCTATGATGGAGTGACGGAATATCGCGTGGAACTCGGGAAGTCCTGCGGGTTGAGTAGGGAGATGAGTGGATGCAGCTAAAAAACGCTGACGCCGATGTCTATGCCCCCGACGGCTCCACAGTAGCGGAAGCCCTCGCCAAAACGACCCATTTGGCGGTGGGTGCTCACCAGGACGACATCGAGTTTATGGCCATGCACGGCATTCTCGAGTGTTTCCGACAGGCCGATCGCTGGTTCAGCGGTGTCACTGTGACCGATGGGGCCGGCAGCCCCAGAAGCGGCCCGTATGAGAAGTACTCGGACGAGGACATCCGAAAAATCCGGGTTGCCGAGCAACGCAAGGCGGCTTTGATCGGAGACTACGCCTGCCAGATCCAGCTCGGTTTTCCGAGCTCGGCGGTCAAGGACGCGTCCAACGATGACGTGGTTGTGTACCTGAAAGCGATCTTCGAGGGGGCAACTCCCGAAGTCATCTACCTCCACAACCCGGCCGACAAACACGACACCCACGTTGCCTGCTGTCTGCGTTCGATCGCCGCTTTGAGAAGCCTGCCGGAAGACAAGCGCCCGCAACAGGTCTACGGATGCGAAGTCTGGCGCGATCTCGACTGGCTGCTCGATTCCGACAAGCAGATCCTCCGACTCTATGATCGCGCCAATATTGCAGAAGCGCTGTGCGGCGTTTTCGACTCGCAGATCTCGGGTGGAAAGAGATATGACCTCGCGGTACGCGGGCGGCATCTTGCCAACGCGACCTTCTACGAGTCGCACGAGGTCGACAAATACGACCGCTTGAGCTTTGCGATGGATCTGACGCCGTTGATCAAGGACCCGTCACTCAATGTTGCCGACTACACGCTCAGCCTGCTGCGTAACATGAAGGACGATGTCACCGATCGAATCGTCAGGATGAACCGCGGAGGCTGACGGACCCCTCGATGACCACACATGACACGATTCGCACAGAAGGTGCCGAACGGGCCGCGCTCGCAGATATCCACCTCGCCGCTTCGCCAGACCTTCGGGACCACCTCGGTCTCGAACTCAGTGAGGTCGGCGGAGCGCTCATGTCCATTGCGCGCCGCCACCCGACCATCCTCGGCAATCGAACTGTTGGG
>Ga0316193_10003165_pt1 | contig 11796 bp, 9 predicted proteins | sample MerIslsedime2_MG_FD_207735 | JGI IMG/M metagenome (GOLD analysis project Ga0316193, IMG submission 207735) | Coastal sediment microbial communities from Maine, United States - Merrow Island sediment 2 | ecosystem: Environmental > Aquatic > Marine > Coastal > Sediment | place: USA: Maine... | reverse complement strand
TAGAGAGCACGGGGCGTGCCAGGGGTCGGGCTAAGGACTTCGGGAACTTAGCAGCCCTCGATTGACGAAAGTCCGGCACCCCGTCAGCGCCCGCCAGTGCCAGTGCCAGTGCCAGTGCCAGTGCCAGCGTCAGCGTCAGCGTCAGGGGGCGTCGTCGCCGGAAACCCACGCCTCCGTCTCCTTCCAGAGGCGGGCTGCGAGCTCTGCGTCTTTGGCGTCTTCGCCGGGGTCGAGTGCGGCGCAGTTTTCGAAGTAACCACCGCCTTCGAGGCCGGGCGCCGTGGCGCAATGGATGCTGGTTTGCGCCCCCTCTTCCGGACTCTTGAGGAAGAAGGCCTCGATCGGGGCGAGCGCGGTACGGAGCTTCTCGGCCCAGCCGATGCCTTCGAGGCCCTTGTCGGCGACCTTGGTGAAGACCGAGCCCGGGTGCAGAAAGTAAGCCTGGAGGTGTGCGTTGCTCGCGTAGCGACGTTGGATCTCGGTGCTCATGTGGGCCAGCGCGAGCTTGGAATTGCCGTACGCGGCCCATGAGCCGTAGGGGCGCGTTCGGCCGAAGAGGTCGTCGTTCGAGCCCTTGATCAGCAGGTGGGAGATGACGTTGACGATGCGCGCGTCTCCGGTTTGCTTGCCGGTCTTTTCGAGCAGGGGCAGCAGCGAGTGGGTGAGTTGCGCGGTGCCTAGGTAATTGACGCGCCAGTGGATCTCATGGCCGTCGTCGGCGAGGCGGGGCTCTTTCCACTGCGACATCAGGTCCAGGTGAATACCGGCGTTGTTGACGAGGATGTCGAGCCGCTCGCCGTGGGTGTCGAGAAACCAGCGCACGAACTTGGCCACCGAATCGCGGTCGGTGAGGTCGAGCGAGTGCCCATGGACGCGTTGACGGTCCTCGTTGTGTTGCAGGTGTGCGCGAATCGCTTCGACCGCCGCGTCCGTGTTCGAGCGTGTGGTGACCACGACGGTCGCGCCAAGGGAGGCCAGGATTTGGGCAGTGGCGAAACCGATCGATTGAGGGCTGGCGCCGGTGACGATTGCGGTCCTGCCATGGAGGTCGGCCGCGTCTGCGTAGGGTCGCTTGACGAATAGACCTCGAACGAGATGGCGAAGGCCGCCCGGCCTTGCGTTGGGCTGCGCGTCGATGCTGATCTCGGTTTCGTAGGTGTGCATGATGCGGGGCTCCGCTGGGTTTTCGCGGCGTGGGTCGTAAGAGGTTGGCAAGAGGCGGCTTTTAGAGGGGGAGCGTGTCCCTTAGTTTGGCGTAGGCTCGGAGGGGGCGTTCTATGCTTAGCTCGCGGCCGAAGTAGCTGAAGTCTTGGACTTCTAGGTAGATGCCTAGGTCGGCGCGGGAGTCGAAGTAGCGGAAGTCGAAGGAGAGGGCTTTGCCGAGGGTGACGCCGCCTCGGACGACTTCGGGGTAGCCGGCGCTCGTGATGTTGGCGGCGAGCTGGTCCATGCCGCGTTGATAGATGCCGACGTGGTGGAAGGCGACGTCGGTGTCGACGAGGGCGTCGCTGTAGTGGCGTGTGCCGTGACCGGGTCCGAGGAACTCGACCTGCCGATCGCCGGCGTAGCCGAGCGCGACCTCGAGCTTGCAGTCTTTGATGAGCTCGCCGCGTTCGAACCAGTTGGGAGCCGGGATGGTGGCGTGCAGGAACGGGCCGGCGCCCAGGGCTTCGGCGCGGCGTACGCAGTCGGCGACGTCACGGGCCGCGATCGCGTATTGCTGCGGGAACTTGAGGCCGAGCTTGTAGAAGACGTCGCGGGGGACTTGCTCTTCGACGTGCGGCAGGTTGAACTCCTTCAGCACGGCGTCTAGCAAGCGGTTGCTCGTTTCCATCGTTCGCTCTCCTAGAGGTAGCTTTTCGCGGCTTTGAGCGCGCGACGCACCGTCGTGATAGCCCGGTAAGCGTTGGGTACGCGCGGCTTCTTGCCTTCGACCAGCGCGTGGTGTCGTGAGTGAGCGAGGACGACGGGTTTGAGCGTCGGGCTGATGTACTTCATCAGGTGGCGTGCGGCCCCGAGCTCCGCCGAAACTTCTTCGAAGTACTGCGCTGCATCGCGCCGCTGGTAGTCGAGGATGGCCTGGGACTCTTCGGAGTCGACCCAGTCGGTTAGGAAGAGGGCGTCGCCGAAGGCCGACTTTGGCAATGGCGGAAAGCCCATCGCGCCAAACGCCATGTTCATGAACTCGCGGTAGCGGTACCGGTTGCTTGCGCCGCCACCGAGACAGAGAGTCCTGCCGACGACCTCGTCAGTGACGACCAGCGAGTTGGCGATGCCGAGGGCCTGGTCCTTCGGGTGCGTGAACTCGACTCGCATCTCCGGGTGCATGTCGAATACAAACGGGGAGAGGGCGCCGGGAGCGACCGGGGGGGTCATGGCGATTCGAAAGATCACCGTATCGAGGCTCGATGCATGCAGCATCGCCTCGCACTCCGCCTTCTGGCGCGAGTAGTTGTCGCTTGGGGAAATCTCCTCGTCGGCGCGTCGCGGGCGGTCGACTTCGTCGTTGCGGCCCCAAATCGCGGCGGTCGAGGTGAAGGTCAGGCGCGGTGGTACCGGCTGCGCCTCGCAGGCAACGATGATCGAGCGTGTGGCCACCACGTTGACGGCATAGCCGGCGGCTTGGTCGACGTCGGTTCCGGGCGGCACGATCGCTGCCAAGTGGATCACATGATCCATGCCGGCAACGGCCTTACGGACGAGGGCATCGTTGCAGATGCTGCCGAAGCGCATCTCGACGCGATCGCCCCAGCGTGTAGCGACCTTGCGGCCCGCCGGCGTGTCCAAATCGACCGCCCGAACCGAGTATCCCCGCTCCACGAGCAGGTCGACGACGTTTGCGCCAATGTTGCCGCAGGCGCCGGTGACGAGAACCCGTTTCATGAGATCTCCTTTGCGAGCTGCTCGAGGGCCACGTGGAACGCCTGGATGCTGTGCTCGATGTCTTTGTCGCTGTGGACTGCCGAGATGAAGAACTTCTCCGCGGCCTTCAGCACGCCCTGCTGGAGCAAGAGATCCGAGAAACGAACGTTCTTGTAGAAGTCGGAGCCCTTGGATGACTGGTGATCGTACGGCTCGTCCTTGGTGAACCAGATCTCGAAGACGCTGGGGACCCCCGTGACGCATGCCTCGATGCCTGCGTTTGCGATCGCGCTACGCAAACCCGTTTGAAGCCTGGTGCCCACTTCTTCGAGGCGTTCGTACACGCCCGGTTTCTCGAGCTCTTCGATGAGCGCCACGGCTACGCTGGCGCAGACCGGGTTTGAGGAGAAGGTGCCGGTTTGCATCGAGTAAGGAAGCATCTGGAGGCGTCGTTTCGGGTTGGCGATCGCCATGATGTCTTCACGCCCGCAAAGAACGCCGAGCGGAAGGCCGCCGCTGATCACCTTTCCGATCGCGCAGAGGTCCGGAGTCACGCCGTACACTCCTTGCGCGCCTCCGAGGCCCATGCGGAAACCGGTGACGACCTCGTCGAAGATCAGCGGGATGTCGAAGTTGGCCGTTACTTCGCGCACGCCTTGCAGGAAGCCCGGCCTGGGCTCGAAGGTACGCTGCACGGGTTCGATGATGACGCCGGCAAGCTCGTCCCGGTGCTCGGCGATGATCGCCGCCGTCGCTTCGAGGTCATTGAAGGGCGCGATCAGGACTTCTTCATTGAGCACGCGGGGAATGCCGTGGGTGTTGGGGACGGCCTTGGGGTATGGAGGTGAGCCCATCGTCCACTGATTGCTCATCATCGCGTAGTCGTTCATCCCGTGATACGCGCCCTCGAACTTCAGGATCTTGTCGCGCTTGCGGTAGACGCGGGCCAGGCGCATCGCGAAGAAGGTCGCCTCGCTGCCGCTGCTGTGCAGGCTCACCATTTCGGCACAGGGCACGTGCTCGATGATCTTCTTGCCGAGCTTCACGGCGTGCTCATTGATGATCAAGTGCGAGGTGCCGCCCTCGGGCACCGTTCGGAGCGCCTCGAGAACCGCCGGGTGCGCGTGCCCGAGTACGTGCGGCCCTGAGCCGAGCAGGTAGTCGATGTATTCGTTGCCGCTCACGTCCCAGATGTGGCTTCCCTGGGCCTTCCCCACGCAGAAGTTGAGATCGGGGTCGAAGGTCAGGCAGCGGGTCTGCGTTGGAAAGATCCGCTCGGCGTCCGCGATGAGCGCGCGTTCTTGGTCAGTTCGCTCGATCATGCGGCGCTCCTGTCTCGCTTTTCGAGGACTCGCGGGTACTGCTCCAGATAGTCGGCGTAGCGCTCGTGGATCTGTGCTGGCGATTGCCCGAAATCGTCTCGGGTGTAGTTGTGCGTTCCGAACTGCCCCGGCTTGTTCGCCTCACGCCAGGCGCCGAGGGCTTCCTTTGCGCGCTCCGAAAACGGCTGGTCGAAATGCGCATACGCCTTGGCGACCTCGCCGATCGGGTCGTGCATGAAGTCGTTGAAGTAGATGTCGTGGAACTGATGCTCGCGACCCTTGCGCAGGCGCATCCCGTTTTCGACAGCACGGGCCCAGGCCTCTTTTTGCTCGATGGCGATGCGCGGGCGATCGAGATCTTTCTCGAAGAGCGAGCGGAAGTGCGCGCAGAGGCTCACATAGGACGGCAACACCTCGGCTGGGTCCCGGTGCGTCCAAATGATGCAAGCGTCGGGGTACGCCTCGAGCAGTGCGTCGAGGTTGCGCATGTGCACCGGGTACTTGAGGAGCCAGCGCTTTTCCGGCTCATACGAGCCGATGAGCTGCATGATGCGTTTGTGTCGCTGATAGGTCTCGCGATGAATGGTGTTGATGTACCAGTCCGAGTAGGTCGGCACCGTCGACACGACCTCGAAGCGGTCGTCACTGAAGTTCTGGCCGAGAACGCGGCCTGACTCGTCGGGGCCGTACGGCATCATGAAGTGAATGGCTTCGAGCATGCTCTTGCCCGCCTGGTACATCATGTCGAGCTCGATGCGGGCGTGCTGGAAGTCGGTGGCCGCTTCCCAGTAAGCACGGGGAGGGCGGGGCTGCGGATGAAGGGCAAGCCAGTACTGCAAGCACTGCATGTCGGGATTCGAGCCCATCAGATAGTGCAGGGCGGTGCTTCCGGTACGCACCATGCCGGTGATGATGATCGGCCGTTCGATCGCGACGTTGGCCGAATCGGGACGCATTTCGAACCAGCGCTCGGTGTGCAGCCTGCTCGCGAGCAAGCCCACCGTTTGATAGACGGCGGTCATCTTGCCCGTCGTGTGTAGGCGCGCCTCGTGGTCGTATGAGTAGAGCAGGCGCCGAAGCCCTTCGAGGTAGCTCGGGTCGCCGAAGTTGTCGTAGCCATCGACTCCGCGAATCGCGATCTCGTGGAACTCCTGCTCGCGCGAGGCGAACGACGCCCGGCTCAAGGGGTTGAAGTTACCGAGCCCGCTCATCGCTTCCTTCCTTCCGGCCACAAGAATCTCACCGCCGGGGTCAGGGCGGCGCGCGCCGTGCTGAGCGCCGCCTCCTTCATGCCGCCGGGCAAGAGCCCGAGCTGAAGCTCGATGGCGTCGTCTGAAATACGGATTCCGGTCACGCAGAGATAGCTGGTCGCAGCAGCGACCGCGGCGCGGAGCATCTCATCGCTTTCGATGGCCGGCACCTTCATTAGATCGATGACGACTTGCTGACCCGCTGCTTCGACGATCATGTCCGGGAGCGAGACCATGTTGCCGATCAAGGTCGCGGGATTCTCGGTGTCGATCATGCCCGTGCGAATCGCATCCGCCAGGGGTCCCGGCGCGTCTTCGCTGGTCGAAAGCTCCACCTCGCTCAGGCGGATCCGAAGGAGCCGTTGCTCGCCTTCGACCTTTACGCCTTCGGCATCGATGCGCGCCGCGAAACCGATCGGCGCGCCGAGTGCGTGCGCCTCACCTCGGATTCGCAGCCCCGGGGTTGCCGGCTCGATGTCGAGCGCAACCTTCTCGGAAAGGGGGGTTAGGCGGCCGCGAATGAAGGAGAGGGGAATCGAAATCCGGCCTCCCAGCGCTTGCGTCAGCAGGCGCAACGCCTGGACTGCTTCTAGTCGTCGGTCAGTCATGAGGGCAGCGCCACGATGACACGAAACGCCACGGGGCTCATCCGCTTTCGCTCAATCCGTGACACCATGGCGTCCATGCTCCTCCGCACCATTGCCCTAGCGCTGACGTGCCTGTTCCTCGCGTGTCAGCAACCACAGAAGCCCGAGGAGTCCGCTCCGGTCGAGCTCGACTCGGAGGCGAGCGCTGCGCTCGAACGCTTGAGCGACGAGTTCCGGCGGGAGGTGTACGAGGTGACCGATGGCGTGTACCAGGCGGTCGGATTTGGCATCGCCAACTCGATCATGGTCGAAGGCGAAGAATGCGTGTTCATCGTCGATGTCATGGGTTCGATGGAAACCGCCGCTGACGTGAAAGCCGAGTTCGGCAAGATCACGCAGAAGCCCGTTGGAGCGCTAATCTACACGCACAACCACGCCGATCACGTGATGGGCGGGTTAGCGTTCGCGCCGGACGGCAAGGTCGACGTCTACGCGCACGACACCACGAACTACTACATCAACCGAATGGCCAACGTCCTGCGCCCCGTCCTCCGTCGACGAAGCGCCCGGATGTTCGGGAGCTATCTGAGGACACCAGGCCCGGATCGCATGGAGAACGTCGGGCTTGGCCCGTTCGTCGAGACCCTCGACCCGGATATGACCCTTGGGCTGATTCGTCCCAACAAGACATTCTCGGACCAGCTCGAGACCGAGATCTGCGGTGTGAAGACCGAGCTCGTGCACGCACCCGGCGAGACGAACGATCAGCTCTTCGTCTGGCTTCCGGAACGTGGCGTCTTGTTGCCCGGAGACAACATCTACAAAGCGTTCCCGAACCTCTACTCAATTCGCGGGACGCTCTACCGCGACGTGCTCGCCTGGGCGTACAGCATCGACAAGATGCGTGCGCTACGGCCGACGCATCTGGTGCCGAGCCACACGCGCGCGATCTCCGGCGAGAAGGAAGTCTACGAAACGCTCACTTCGTACCGCGACGCGATCCAGTTCGTGCACGACCAAACGATTCGCGGCATCAATCAGGGTCTCACGCCGGACGAGCTGGTCGAGGTCGTGAAGCTCCCGCCGCACCTGGCGGAGCACCCGTTCCTGCAGGAGGTCTACGGGAAGGTCGAGTGGTCCGTGCGTGGTGTATTCAATGGCTACCTAGGTTGGTTCGACGGCGACGGGGCCGCATTGGAGCCCGCGAATCCAGATCGGCGAGCGGAAGGCATGGCATCTCTGGCGGGCGGCGCAGAGGGCTTGGAGCGCGCCGCGCGTGGAGCGGTTGACGAGGAACAGTACGAGTGGGCAGCCGAGTTGGCGACGCACTTGATTCGACTCGACCCAAGGTCTGCGAAGGCAAAGCAGATCAAAGCCGACGCCCTTCGCGCGCTCGGCCGCCGTCAGCTCAACGCCAACGCGCGCAACTACTACCTCTCGCAGGCACTCGAGCTCGAAGGCAAGGTGGAGATTCGCGACCACACCAGGCCGGAAAACGCGCTTTCCTTCGTCGCCACGGTCCCCATCGGACGGTTCGTGGCCGCGATGCCGGCCAACCTCATCTACGAGAAGAGCGCGAACAAGGACATGCTCGTCGGCTTCCGCTTCCCCGACGTCGACGAGGGCTACGGCATCCACATTCGGCGCGGTGTAGCCGAGTTCAAAGAGAGCTTCCCCGAGAATCCGGACCTAGTCATCACAGCCGACTCGGACGTGTGGCGCGAGCTGGTGCTCGGCCTCCGTAACCCAGTCAAGGCGTTCGCCTCCGGCGACGTGAAGTTCGCCGGAAGCGCCCTCGACCTAGTCGGCTTCCTCCGCCTCTTCAAACCCGCCGTCGACTGAAGCTTCTCCAGGCGATGGAACGGGACTGAAACGCGGAGTGTGGGCCCTTCATCCCCACCCCGCCGCCCCCACGCGAGCGCCTACCCCTCTTAGTCGAGGTTGCAGGTTGGGTTTACGCAGTAGCTGTTGCCGTCGCCGCTTTCGTCGTAGCAGGCGAAGCCGCCTGGGCATTGGACGTTGCTCTCGCACGATAGCTGGCAGGTGTTGGTGTCGCCGTCGCAGGTGAGCTTCAGGTTGTCGCGGTCGTAGCGCTCCTTGAGGATGCGGGTTTCGCACTCCTCGAGTGTTTCGTTCATGAGGTCGCAGTTCTCTGGGCGAGGGTTGCAGATCGTGTCACCGCTGTCGGCGTCGTCGCACGGCCAGCCCACGTCCTCAACGGTCGGCGGTGCGGCCTGCAAGCACTCGAAGCGAATGCGCGCGCCAGTTGTCGGAGCTGCGCCTTCGGTGAAGCTCACGCGCTGCTGTTCGGGATTGAACGTGCAGGCGGAAACGGTTTCCGGCGTGAAGTCGTCGTAGAACCAGCCGAGACCCTCGGGCACACCGGCCGCGGGGTCGCTCGGGAGCTGCGTGACACGGCACACCTCCCGTCCATCTTCGTTGGAGACGGGCACCGGCTCTCGACCCCGGCTCTCGGCCTCTGCGCATGTGGCCCCCTCGGGCTGCACTTCGCGCACCTCGCAACCGACCATGTCGATCGAGTTGCGGTTGAGCGGACGCGGTAGACAGAGCTGGCGCAATGCCGCGGCGATGCGGTCGACGATCGCGTTGAGCGCCGGCGCGTAGTCCGCAGCGCAAATCGACTCGACGACCGTACCCACGCCGGTGTTGCCCCCAGCCAGGCCTTCCATCGTCTCTACGATTCGCCGGCCGGGAAAAGCATCGCCCGACCCATCGGTCGCAGTACACGCCGGTGTGAGCTGCTGGCCTTGCGTATCCGCGTCCGCCGGGTTGGGAATCTCCTGCATGGCACTGTCGCTGAGAATCGCGGCGTACCGCTCCTCGTCGCTGTTGAAGTTCTCGCGATCGAGGTCACCGTCCTCGGGAATGCCTGTGATCGCGGCAAAGACGACCTGACTCGGATCATCCTTGAGGCTCGCGATCCCGTCGACGTATCGCCCGATCTGCTGCAGAGCGTCCTTGTGCTCCGAGCATCGCAAGTTGAACTGGAGTTCGCCCGTGGTCGTGAACGGACCCTGGAATGGATTGCTCGTGCGGGGCTCGACGTCGAAGACACGCGGGTCGGTCGTCGAGCAGTCGTCCTCGTCGGTGATCAGAATGACCGCCAGCAATGCACCGTCGCGGTTGAAACCGCCATTGGCCGTGTTGCGATCCGAAGCAAGGATGCTCTCGAGCTGCTGCTCGAAGCCACAGCCGTCGTCTTGTCCGGTCACGCAGGTGACGTCGCTGATCAAGTCATCCTTATCGAAACCGGGCTCCGGGAAGTTGAGGTAGAGCGTGCCTTCCGCTGGCGTCTGCGCCATGCAGGGCACTCGATCCACGCCGCTGCCGGTAAGCCCTTCGGTCTGCATGAAGCCTGCTTTGCCGTTTCCGTTGTTGGTCGTGCATAGGGCCGTGGGGTTGAAGTCCACGCCCACCGTGAGGTCGTCGCGTGGGGGCACCGTCGAGTATCCTAGGTCCGGCGTGATGATGCCGACGTGCAGGCTTTCGATCCTGGGGAACGTACCCACCGCGCCCGGGTCGACCTCGCCGCCGGTGAGCAAGAGGTTCACGAGTCGCGGCACCTGCTCAGCAAGCTTGGCCTGCTCGTCGCGCATCGAAGGCGAGTCGTCGATGATGATCAACAAGTCCAGCGCGCGCTGTGGGTTGACCGGCACGTTCTGAACGACGCCGTTGATGGTGCATGGATTGAGAGCGTTCAGTGACCGTTGCGTACAACTGCTAACAGTCCCGGTGAGCCCCACCACCATGAGTAAAAAAGCAAAGCGGATCTTCATGTCTTCTCCCCCTACCCGACAGGGAAATCATACCCACTAGGGCGCATTAAGGCCAACCGAGCGAGAACTTTACAGCACGCCTCGCCCTATCAGCCCAGGATCATGAAATTTTTTTCGCCCTTGGTCATCTGCTATGCAGAAAGTATAGGGTTAATTCTATGCGCCGCGTCCTGGTCGTCGATGACGAAGAAAACATCCGAGTCGTGCTCCGCACGCTGCTCAAAAAGCACAACTACCAAGTTGAAGCAGCCGAAAGCGCTGAGACCGCCCTTGAGCAACTCGAACGCTTCGACCCAGACTTCGTCCTCGCCGACGTCCGCATGAGCGGGATGACGGGGCTGGAGCTTTGCGCCGAGCTCAAGGCACGCTCGTCTCTGGCGACCGTGATTTTGATGAGCGCTTACGGCTCGGTGGACCTCGCGATCGAAGCCATGAAGGTGGGCGCCTACGACTACATCTCGAAGCCTTTCAAACAAGACGAAGTCTTGATGGCGCTCACCAAGGCCGAAGAGCGTGAATCGCTTCGCCGCGAGAATCGGGCCCTGAAGGAGGCCATGCGCAAGGAGCAGACCGTCCACGGCATCCTCGGCAAGAGCGAGGCGATCCACAAAGTCTTCTCTACGATCGGCAAGGTGGCTGACTACAAGACGACGGTCCTGATTCAGGGCGAGAGCGGTACTGGCAAAGAGCTCGTCGCGCGCGCGCTCCACTCTGGCGGCACACGTAAAAACAAACCGTTCATCCCGCTCAACTGCGGCGCCATCCCGGAAACACTTCTCGAGAGTGAACTGTTCGGCCACAAACGAGGGGCGTTCACGGATGCGCATGCCGATAAGAAAGGGCTGTTCGCGGAGGCCGATCAAGGCACGCTCTTCCTCGACGAGATCGGTGAGCTTCCGATGACGTTGCAGGTGAAGCTGCTTCGCGTCCTGCAGGAAGGGCGCGTCCGACCGCTCGGCGCCACGCGCGACCAAGAGGTGGACGTGCGCGTAGTCGCCGCGACCGTGCGCGACCTCCGACGCGAGGTGGAAGAGAATCGATTCCGAGAAGACCTCTACTATCGATTGAACGTTCTGCAGATCAACGTTCCGCCGCTGCGTGATCGACGCGACGACATCATGTTGCTGGTTGAACACTTCATCGAGCGAAACAACGGACGGCTGGGCACGAACATCCGCGAGCTGGACCCGCACGCCCGCAAGCTGCTGCTCAACTACCCCTGGCCTGGCAATGTGCGCGAGCTGGAAAACACAATCGAGCGCGCGGCGGTTCTCGCAGAGGGGGACCTGATCACGGTGGGCGATCTGCCCGAGCGGATGCGAGAGCCCGCCGATCCGGTCGCCGCCAGCCTTACAACCGGGGAACTCTCCATCAAGAAAACCGCCCGATTCATGGAGGAAACCCTGATTCGAAAGGCCCTCGAGAAGACCGGCGGCAACCGGACGGCCGCCTCCAAGCTCCTCGAGATCAGCCACCGCGCTCTCCTTTACAAAATCAAAGATTATGGGATTCAGTAGCCGGCGATGGATAATCGGGAATGGCGTGGCAAAGAGGAGCGTTGATCCTGTGATGTGCTGTATGCGTAGAACCCTGACGGCCGTGGCGTTGTGTGCGTCGCTTTTCGCTGCCGCGGGCTGCCAGAAGAACATTCCGAACACCACCGTGAAGGACACCCCCGAGAACCGGGCGGTCATCACCTTCATGGAGAACTACCGAAATGCGGTGGAATCGCGGGATGTTGGGGCGCTCCTGGCCATGGCGCACCCCCAGTACCTGGATGACAATGGCACCCCTTCGGGTGATGACGACCTCGACTATCGCGCCCTTCGGCGGAAGCTCGCGCGCTGGCGGGAGCGCGTGACCGACGTCCGCTACGAGATCAAATACCGCACGATTACTAGGGAAATGGACCGGGTGTTGATCGCCTACCGCTACAGCGCGAGCTTCCGAATCGCGTACGATGAGGAAGATCAGCGCT
>Ga0316193_10003164_pt1 | contig 11798 bp, 11 predicted proteins | sample MerIslsedime2_MG_FD_207735 | JGI IMG/M metagenome (GOLD analysis project Ga0316193, IMG submission 207735) | Coastal sediment microbial communities from Maine, United States - Merrow Island sediment 2 | ecosystem: Environmental > Aquatic > Marine > Coastal > Sediment | place: USA: Maine... | reverse complement strand
TCGGCGCCGGCCTGGTGGCTCGCAAGGCTGCCGCAAAAGGACTCAAGGTGAAACCCTGGGTCAAGACGTCGCTGGCGCCAGGTTCACAAGTCGTAACCGAATACCTCAATCAGGCCGGCCTGATGGAAGATCTTGAAACGCTGGGCTTCCACGTTGTTGGCTACGGCTGCGCAACCTGCATCGGCAACTCCGGCCCGCTGCCAGAACCGGTGTCGAAAGCGATAGCAGACGGCAACCTGTCAGTCTGCTCGGTACTGTCCGGCAACCGCAACTTCGAAGGGCGCGTGCACGCCGAAGTGCGCATGAACTACCTCGCCTCGCCGCCGCTGGTCGTCGCCTACGCCATCGCCGGCAGCATGGATTTTGACCTCGCCAACGAACCGCTCGGTCAGGATGCCGATGGCAATGATGTATTCCTGAAAGACATCTGGCCCAGCCAGGCGGAAATCAACGCGATGATCAACGACAGCGTCAACCGTGAAGAATTCACCCGCGTCTATGAAGACGTATTCAAGGGCGAGAACCGCTGGAATGCGCTGGAGTCTCCGGAAGGCCAACTGTTTGACTGGCAGGACGATTCCACCTACATCCGCAACCCGCCCTACTTCGAAGGCATGAGCAAAGACATTGGCGATGTCTCCGACATCAGCGGCGCGCGCGCACTGGCGTTGCTCGGCGATTCAGTCACCACCGACCACATCTCCCCGGCTGGTGCCATCAAGGCCGACAGCCCGGCCGGCAAGTACCTGCTGGAACAAGGTGTGCAACCCGGCGACTTCAACTCGCTGGGCTCGCGCCGTGGTAACCACGAAGTGATGATGCGCGGCACCTTCGCCAACATTCGCCTGCGCAACCAGCTGGCGCCCGGCACCGAAGGTGGAGTTAGTGTTCACCTGCCGGACGGCGAACAGATGAGCATCTACGACGCCGCCATGCGTTACAAGGACGAGAACGTGCCGCTGATCGTTCTGGCCGGCAAGGAATACGGCTCCGGTTCGTCACGCGACTGGGCGGCCAAAGGCCCGCGCCTGCTCGGCGTGCGTGCGGTCATCGCGGAAAGCTACGAACGCATCCACAGAACCAATCTGGTCTGCATGGGCATACTGCCGCTGCAGTACAACGACGGCGATACAGCCGCCTCACTCGGCCTGACCGGCAAGGAAACCTTCGACTTCGAAGGACTTGGTGACGGTTCAGCAAAACAGCTGACCGTGCGCGCTGTCAGTGATGACGGCAGCGAGAAAACCTTCACCGTGCGCGTGCGCATCGACACCCCGCAGGAAGTCGAGTACTACCGTCACGGTGGCATCCTGCAATACGTACTCCGACAGCTGGCAGCCTGATATGAGCATGGAGCTGAGTTCCCTTACCGCCGTTTCACCCGTCGATGGCCGTTACGGTCGCAAGACCGAAGCGTTACGCCCGATCTTCAGTGAATATGGCTTGATCCGTCACCGTGTGCTGGTAGAAGTACGCTGGCTGCAGGCGCTGGCAGCAAACGTCAGTATTCCGGAAGTACCGACACTCAGCGAACACGCCAGCAATATGCTTGACGCAATTGCTGCGAACTTCAGCGAGGAAGACGCACAACGCGTCAAGAACATCGAGCGCACCACCAACCACGACGTGAAGGCGGTGGAATACTTCCTCAAGGAAAAGATTGCCGGCAATACCGAGCTGGAAGCTGTCAGCGAATTCATCCACTTCGCCTGCACCTCCGAGGACATCAACAACCTCGCTCACGCATTGATGCTGCGCGAAGCACGTGGCCAGGTATTGTTGCCGCAACTTGATGAGATCATCCGTGCCGTGACCAAGCTCGCGCACGACAATGCAGAACTGCCCATGCTGTCGCGCACCCACGGCCAACCGGCCTCGCCCACCACACTGGGCAAGGAAATGGCCAACGTTGCATCCCGCCTGCAGCGCCAGCGTGACCAGCTCACCGCAGTGCCCATGCTGGGCAAGATCAACGGCGCAGTCGGCAACTACAACGCACACATGGTGGCCTACCCCGAGATCGACTGGCCGACCTTCGCGCGCGAATTTGTCACCGGCCTTGGCCTCGAATGGAACCCCTACACCATCCAGATCGAACCTCACGATTACATCGCCGAGATGTTCGACACCATAGCGCGCTACAACGTCATCCTGATCGATTTTGCACGCGACGTTTGGGGCTATATCTCGCTCGGGTATTTCAAACAGAAAACCGTAGCCGGTGAAGTCGGTTCCTCGACCATGCCACACAAGGTCAACCCGATCGACTTCGAAAATGCTGAAGGCAACTTCGGTATTGCCAACGCCATCTTCGACCACCTGTCAATGAAACTGCCGGTATCCCGCTGGCAGCGTGATCTCAGTGACTCCACCGTGCTCCGCAATCTTGGTGTCGGCGTTGCGCATTCCGTCATCGGCTACGATTCGCTGCTACGCGGCATCGGTAAACTGGAACCCAACCCGGCACGACTGGCCGAGGATCTGGATGCAACCTGGGAAGTACTGGCCGAAGCGGTACAAACTGTGATGCGCCGCTATAACGTAGAACAGCCCTACGAAAAACTTAAAGCGCTAACGCGTGGCAAGGGCATCGATGCGGCGTCGCTGAAAACCTTTATCGAGGGGCTGGAAATTCCACAGGAAGCGAAGGACGCGCTGGTAAAACTGACGCCGGGTACTTATATCGGCAACGCGGTCGAACAGGCGAAATCGATCTAAAAAAATCCCCGCCGGAGCGGGGATAAGGTTCAACACCTTGCTTCGCTCTTTACGTGGCCATCGTTAGCGGCGTCACCCAACGCTCCTGTGTCCATTCCCTGGAGCAAATCCAGTCGGCCAGTTCGTGGGGACTCTGAGGCTTGCGGATAAAGTAACCCTGCGCCGTATCGCAACCCAGCATTTCCAGAAGATCCCACACATCGGTGCTTTCCACCCCCTCTGCTACAACTTTCAAACCAAGATTATGGGCCAGGTCAATCGTCGCGCGGACGATAACCGCATCGTTTTCATCGCGATCCATCTGCGTAACGAAAGACCTGTCGATCTTGATCTCGTCGACCGGCAACTGTTTGAGATAGGCTAGCGAGGAATAACCCGTTCCAAAGTCATCAATCGATAACTGGAAGCCCATGTTTGACAAGCGTCGCATCACACGGCGTGCCGTTAACGGGTCCGACATGATCGCGCTCTCGGTAATTTCCAGGATCACCTGCGAAGGATTCGCCTTATGCCGCATAACCAGATCCTGAACCTGGCCCGGCAACTGGCGATCCTGCAAACTGCGTACAGAAAGATTAATACTGATATTAAGATCAACGCCTGCGCTGGCCCAGGTGGCGACCTGTCCAAGTGCCCTGTCGATAACCCATAGCGTCAGCGGCCGAATGACACCGGTCTGTTCGGCAGAAGGAATAAACTCCTCGGGCGGAACCAGACCGTATTGAGGATGATTCCAGCGCACCAGGGCCTCGGCGCAAAAAATCTTTCCGGTGGCGATATCCACCATCGGCTGGTAATCCAGTATCAGCTGATCCTGCTCGATCGCCTCCTTGAGTTCGGCAGACAGCCCGAGTCGGCTGATGGACTTGTCGTCACGATCCGCCGTGTAAAAACTGAATCCCTTGTGCTTGCGTTTGGCTTCATACATGGCAACGTCGGCAAAGCGCATCAGCAGATTCGTATCCTGCCCGTTTTCAGGACATAGCGCGACGCCAATGCTGATACCCGCTCGCAAGCGAAGGTTGTCGATCTTTATCGGCTTTTCTAGCGCGGCAGCAATCTTGCGGCATATCCCCTTGGCGTGATGATGATCGGCGCCGGGCAACAACACGGCAAACTCATCACCGCCAAGCCGCGCGACGGTATCCGTACGGCGTAATACCGACAACAGCCGGCGACTGACTTCCTGTAGTAGTTGATCGCCGACCTGGTGCCCCAGCGTATCGTTCACTTCCTTGAACCGATCAAGATCCATAATAAACAGCGCCAACGACTCGTTGTTATCGTGCGACGACTGCAACTCGGATTCAAAACGCTGGATAAATAGTGCGCGATTGGGCAAATGGGTCAGGCTGTCGTGCCGGGCCTGGTACTCCAGGGCATAATTTTCCGCGACGACTTCCTCGCTCAGGCGTGCGAGACGTTTATGAAGTCCTTCGATCACACCGCAGCCACTGAACTTCGGCAAGGGTATGCCGAGTCGCCTGGCGTAACCCTCCACAGCATGATGAATCTGTTCGATGCGCGTCGCGACCCAGAATGCGGCCACGGCGAACAACAGACCGAAGGCCAGTATTGTCCACGCTCGCTGCTCACGCATCGCCCCCTGGTAGGCAAAATCAAGTGCCAACCAGACTCCGGTTCCGACAAGCAGAACCACCAGCCACGCACGTATAGGCAAAACGCCTAATTGCTTCCGAAATTGATCCAATTACGTTTCTCCATCCCTGAGCCGCGTAGTTATTATCAGGCGCATCATTACGTCCACACACCCGACAGGCGTGACGCCAATCATCTGTGCTCGGGATACCATAAAATGGAATGCACCGGGCCGAACAGCCCGATATGCCGAATTTTCCTTATAATACGAAGTCTTGCGTCCTATCCTTGATAACCAGCAGCAAGAACTTCCCCCTGATAACGGCAGACCGCTAGAAAGGCTTAACAGTTTTGCGCTCATCTGGCGCATATCGCAGTAACTGGTAACATAAGCGGCATGAAAAGCGAGAAGCCTTTTACCGTTCGACACGCCAGCTGGGCGCTGGACGCCGCGCATTTAAAACAGGTTCGTCATACGGTGTTTGTACTCGAGCAAGGTGTGCCGGAGTCGCTTGAATGGGACAGCCAGGATTCGGTCAGCGAGCATTGGCTAGCCGAACACAAGGATGGGCTAGCCCTCGGTACGGCACGAATGCTGGACAGCGGACAAATTGGCCGTATGGCCGTGCTGCCTGAATGGCGTGGCACCGGCATTGGCCGCGCGCTCTTGACGACCGTTATCGACGCGGCGGCGCAACGTGGCTTCGAGAATGTATTCCTGCATGCCCAACTGAGCGCAGAACCCTTCTACCTCGCCTGTGGTTTCAGGCCCGAGGGGGACGTGTTCGAAGAAGCCGGCATCTTGCATCGCGCCCTGCGCATGGCTGTACAGTAGCCGCGCATCGCAGTAGGCTTAAAGCATGAAGAACGAAGAAAATTTTCAACGATTCGTCAAACTCCGGCTGGGCTTCTCCGACTTCGACATCGAACTCGACACCCGGACGGATACCGAACTCGCCACCAACCTGATAACCGAGCAGACCCAGGACACGCTGGATATCTTTTCGCGAAATCTTGACCCGGGTCTTTACGAACAGACTGATTTCCTGGGCAACCTGAGTCGTTTATGCCTGCGTAATCGCAAGGCGCGCATCCGTTTCCTGGTTCAGCAACCCGCCGAGGCGGTTAAACATTGTCAGCGCCTGCTTGAACTGGCGCGCAAGCTCAGTAGCTCTATCGAACTGAGGCAACCGCACCAGGACTACCGGCAACACAACGAAGCCTTTCTGGTTGCTGACCGCTGCGGGCTGATTCATCGCAAGCTTTCGGACCGCTATGAAGGCACTGCCAACTTCTACGCCCCTGTCGAGGCGCAGCGCAAAACGGATTTCTTCACCGAAGTCTGGGACCGCAGCGAAGTAAATCCTGAATTTAGAAGGTTATATCTATGAAGCTCATACGGACGCTTGCGGCCTTGCTATTCCTGCTGTTCCAGTCGACCGTTGTCATGGCCAGCGAGCTGGATGTCATTGAACTTCAGAATCGCCCTGCGGAAGAAATCGTGCCGTTAATACAGCCGATGCTGAATGCCGGCGAATCGGTAAGCGGCAAAGGTTTCCAGCTGATACTTAAAGCGGATGCCGCGCGCCAGTCAGAGATTCGCGGACTTGTCAGCAAACTGGATCGTGCCTCGGCGCAGTTGATGATATCCGTCTTCCAGGGGAGCGAACGCGACATGAAAGCGCTCGGTATCGATACGCAGGTCAGTGTTAGCAATGACAACGTAAAAGGCAGGGCCACGGCATACGGCACGCGCGGACGCATGGAAGACAACCCTGTTTCCAGTTTACGTATTACAGAAGGAACGGCAGGCTATATCGAGACCGGCAAGTCCGTCCCCTACTACTCCGGTCAAGCTTACGGAGGTATCGGCCGAGGTGGTGTCGCAGCAGACGTTGAGTTCAAGGATGTCACCACCGGGTTCTACGTGAAGCCGCGTCTGAACGGTAAGACGGTCATACTCGAAGTCAGTCCTCACCGCGACTCGCTCGACGCGTCGCGCCCCGGCCAGATAAAAACCCGAAGCGCCGCCACGACGGTCAGTGGCCAGCTGGGGCAATGGATCCAGCTCGGCGGCACTGCCGAGCAAGGCAAGCGATCATCAAAAAGCATAGGCTCAACTCATTCAACACAGGATCGGGGCAGCGAGAGCATGTGGATAAAGGCTGAGCAAGTCCAATAACGTAAAAAAGGGAGATGTCATGTTCGGGTTTCAGGAATTTGTCTTACTTATACTGGTACTGTCCGTTGTACTGGTCCTCATGGGCGTCAAATCCGTCCCGCAGGGTACCGAGTACACCGTCGAACGTTTCGGTCGCTACACGAAAACCCTCCGTCCGGGTCTCAACATCATCATCCCGGTGGTTGATCGCATCGGTGCAAAACTGAACATGATGGAACGCGTCATGGATGTACCTTCCCAGGAGGTCATCACCAAGGACAACGCCATGGTCACGGTCGATGGCGTGGTGTTCTTCCAGGTGCTCGACGCCGCCAAGGCGGCCTACGAGGTCAACCAGCTGGAGCTGGCAATACTCAATTTAACCATGACCAATATTCGTACCGTCATGGGCTCGATGGATCTCGATGAACTGCTGTCCCAGCGCGACAGCATTAACGCCAGGCTACTCAATGTAGTCGACGATGCCACCACGCCCTGGGGCGTCAAGGTGACACGTATCGAGATCAAGGACATCACGCCGCCGCGTGACCTGGTCGATGCCATGGCCCGGCAGATGAAAGCCGAGCGAGTGAAACGCGCCAACATTCTCGACGCGGAAGGATTCCGGCAGGCGGAAATTCTCAAGGCCGAAGGCGAGAAACAGGCGGCCATCCTTGAAGCCGAAGGCGGTCGCCAGGCAGCCTTCCTCGACGCCGAAGCCCGCGAACGTGAGGCCGAAGCCGAAGCCAAGGCAACACACATGGTGTCCAAGGCGATTGCCAGCGGCGATATTAATGCCATCAACTACTTCATCGCGACAAAATATGTCGATGCCCTGCAAGCAATCGCCACCTCACCCAATGAAAAACTGGTATTGATGCCACTTGAGGCATCCGGCGTCATCGGCGCTATCGGCGGCATCGCCGAACTGGCCAAAGACGCGATGGCTAAAGCGAAAGGGGCAAGCACATAATGGAACAGATCGGCTACTGGCACTGGTGGATTCTTGCCGCCGCCCTGATCATTATGGAAGTGTTTGCCCCCGGCGCATTCTTCCTCTGGCTGGGCATCGCTGCCGTTGCCGTCGGTGGCGTGGTGTACGTATCCCCGGAGATAGACTGGGAGTATCAGCTGCTGATGTTCTCGGTGCTGTCAGTGATCAGCATCGTGGTCTGGCGGAAATATTTCCGCGCCACACCCACCATTACGGATCAACCAAACCTGAACCGGCGTGGCCAGCAGTATGTTGGCCGGGTGTTCACGCTCAAGGAACCCATCGTCGATGGCATCGGAAAGATCCATGTGGACGACTCCACCTGGAAGGTGCGCGGCGAGAGCTGCCCCGTGGGTACCCAGGTAGAAGTCACAGGCGTTGATGGCACGATCCTGGAAATCGTCTGCAAGACCGGCGACTAGGGCAAACGACCAAATCCCGGCGGTGGCCTGCGGTAGCGGGTAGCCTGCTCGTAAGCATAGGCGTATTGAATCAACATGCCTTCATCGAACGGCCGCGCCAGTAACTGCAGGCCCAGCGGCAGACCGGACTGCGTGAACCCCATGGGCACGGTGATAGCCGGTTGGCCGGTGTGCGGCGCGATCACGGGGCTGTTGTTACCGTGCGGGCTCGCAAGGTCTCCCAGCTTGCGCGGCGGGTTGGCCCAGCTCGGGTAGATGATCGCATCGACGTTGGCCTTGTCCATGGCAGCCACCACCGCATCCAGAAACTGTTTGCGTCGCGGGTCGCCCTGTACGTCCACACACGGCGGTTCCTGGTCCTGAGGAAGGCCGTCTTCGCTCATCGCCCACTGCATCGCCTCTTCGTTCATAGGCAGATAGTGTTTGCCCGTCGCGACTTCATCCAGGGAATGAATGGGTGCTGACGGCCCACGCGTTGCCAGGTAGTTTTTCAGGTCGTAACGAAACCGGCTGCAAAAGCCGGTTTCGTTACGCAGGCGATCAAAGTCAGGGATCTCGAACGGATCAACAATCACTGCGCCGGCGGCCTTGAGTTCGCCAATGGCGCGGTCCATGGTCGCCACCACTTCGGGATCGGCATTAACGCTATGCACCAGCGCGCGCAGTACACCCAGCCTCACGCCCTGCAAGCCATCCTTTTTGAGATACACGGTGTAGTCGCTCTGCACCTCCCCCGCCGCCTCCGCAGTGACAGCGTCAGCGGGGTCAACACCCACGATCACGGAAAACACAATCGCCGTATCGGTCACCGTGCGCATCAACGGCCCGCCGACATCGCGGTTCAACAGCAGCGGTACAATACCGTCACGACTGGTCGCACCAATCGTCGATCGCAATCCCACCAGGCCCAGGTGCGAGGCCGGGCCGCGGATAGAGTTGCCCGTGTCGGTGCCCATACCGATGATGCCGAAGCTCGCGGCAATGGCCGACGCAGTTCCACCACTCGAGCCCGCCGGTACACGCGTGAGGTCATACGCATTGCGCGTTTCACCGTGGGTGCCACTGATGGTCTCATAGGGACTGAATGCCCATTCGCCCATGTTCGACTTGGCGATCACAATCGCGTCCTGTTCACGCAGCCGCTTAACCATAAACGCATCATCCGGCGGATTGGCGCCGCGCATGGCAACGGAACCTGCCTCGGTCGGCATATCAGCGGTATCGAAGTTGTCTTTGAGGATAACCGGTATGCAATGCAGGCGTTTCATACGACCGGTCCTGTCGTACTGACTGTCCAGTTGTCTGGCGCGCTCAACCGAGTTTGGATTAAACGCGATAATGGTGTTCAGTTTAGTAGGCTGGTCGTAGGTTCTGATGCGTTTGATATAGCGCTTCGTAAGCTTTTCACAGCTGGTACGCCCGTCCCTGATCGCCCGATGCGCTGCATCAATAGTAAGTTCGATAACATCTACCGGGCGCGAGTCCGCCGGCTGGTCAGACGGCGTAACACAGCCCACGCACACGCTCACAAACAGCGTGAGCGCGAATATCCTCAACGTACGGCGATGCCCATTCACTGATGGATCAGGCTTTTGATAAAGTTGAGATACTCAGGTGTATCCCAGGGCCGGCCGCCCAGCGCCAGGTAACGCAACTTGCCGTCGGGGTCGACAAAGAACGTCGCTGGCAGGCCGCGAGGCTGCCAGCGTTCGGTAACCAGTCCATCGTTATCCATCAGCGGCGTAAGGTCCGGCGCCACACCGGAAAGAAAAACGAATACGGTGTCTTCGCTTTCTGCCGTGTTAATCAGCACGATCTCCAGTTCCTTTGCATCGAACTCAGGGAAGATGGCCTGGATTGTCGGCATCTCCCGACGACAGGGCCCGCACCAGGTGGCCCAGAAGTGCACGAATACCCAGCGACCGCGCGCGTCAGCGATATCCCAGCCAGCGCCATCCAGGTTTTTCAGTTGCAGCGGCGGCGCATCGCGGCCATCAAGGGTGAGAATGCCCTTGGGTAACTCACCGGCCGTCACCTGCCACGAGAGCAGCAGCAAACAGACACTCGCCAGGATACGCACTAGGGTGGGTTGGTAACGCATGTCAGATCCTCAAAGACAACCGTTTTGACCGGCCCCTGCTTGTCTGCACCGGTAGGGAACTTCATCGTCACCCGGAATGGGCTGGTCTGCATCGGGATGACGACACTACCACCTACTCCTTCATCCAGGCGCAGGTCACGCACCTCGGGCATCAGCGTCCAGCCGAAGGTGGACTGGTGTGCTTGCGGTAAGCCAACCTCTCGCCACTTGTCCGGCCAGTAAGCTCGATTAATGCGGGAAATAACCTTGTCTCCCTGGGTGAACTGCCATTCATCCAGTTCAAGCCACAGAACATCCACGGTCTTGTTGTGCACGATGGGCGTGATGAAGCAGGTCTCCAGGATCTTGCCGATGGCCGCGCGACTGAACTCCCGCCCCAGATAAAAGGCCGTGAGCTGGTCCGGCGTACGCAGGACGACGCGCACCGACACCTGCTCGTCTTCATAGCAGGGGCCAGGCGGCTGCGGCGCGAGTTCTCCGGATGCAGTGACTCTGGGCGCACAGTCGGAATCAACCGCCAGCACCGGCACCGCGAAGAACAGGCTGGCCAGCCACAGCGGCGCGGCCCAACGGGACATGCGCGTTAACGTTGCCATACGCCGAACCCTAGCGAATGCTCGGTAATTCTTCCTTCTTCATTGCCCGGTACGCATTAAACCGCGCATCGTCGAGGGCAGCGTCGGAAACACTCACCAGCTCATATTCCCGACCATTCTGAATATCCTTCGCGGAGACCGGTACACCGTCTACATCACCTATCGCGAGCTCCGGTCCGCCCATACCGGCGGCCATTTCCTCCGCGCTTTCCGCCATGTCACGCATGAACTTCATCGCTGACCTCACGGTGGAAAAGTCGGCCTTTGACATACCTGCACCCGGTTCGGTCGCGACGCACACATCGCCAACGCGCGCCGTGTCTTTCATGACATCGTAACGCTGACATTTGAATCCGGCGATCTCGTCGCTGCCACGTTTTACCGTGGTCACTTTGGTAACCGGTTTGGTTTCCATCGCCCCCATGTTGGCCACCCCGCCCATTTGCTGTTCGATCATGGCACGTTGTTCCGGCGGTAAATTCTTGAGCTGCTGGCGCATCATTTCCATTTGCGGTGCTATCTGTTGCCGAATCTGCGCTACGGAATTGGCCATCTTTGCCATCGATGCACGGTCGATTTCCATGTACTGCTTATCGGTGCCGTTTACGTGTATCGCAGCGTCGCGCTTCGCGTCATAGAGCATGTAGTCCGGGTCACCGGGCGTCGACAGGCGGATCATGTGACCTTTAACCTCGATAATGGAATCCACATTCCCTCCGATTTCCTTCATCGTCAAGGTGGCATCTGCCTGCACCGCGGGTGCAAGCAGTACAGAGGGAAGCAGGCAGGCAATGGCTTTGAGCAGTGTTCTGGTCATGATTTTTCGCTCTTTTTTCGGGTTTTGACGGATCGATTGTAACCACGGGAAACGCGTGCCGAAAGCTTTTATTGCACTGTATCGTCGCGAGAGCAGGCAATACGCTAAAGTCCACCCTGCTGCATGCCGATCAGACCGGGGAGAAAAACTCATCGGATGAGATACCGTATGCCATTCAACCTGTCTCCCAGACTGCTGCAAAGTGTGATTGCTGCCGCACTAATTACCCTTTTTGCGCCACCATTGCAGGCCCGGCAGTATGAGGCGAACGGCTATTCTTTCGCCGTCGAACCGCTGCCAGCCTGGGTTGACTGGGCAGACCTCCCGGAGACCTCAAGTCAGCGCCCCGGACTTACTGCCGCCTACCGCCTGGTGGACCGCCAGGACCAT
>Ga0316193_10003161_pt1 | contig 11801 bp, 12 predicted proteins | sample MerIslsedime2_MG_FD_207735 | JGI IMG/M metagenome (GOLD analysis project Ga0316193, IMG submission 207735) | Coastal sediment microbial communities from Maine, United States - Merrow Island sediment 2 | ecosystem: Environmental > Aquatic > Marine > Coastal > Sediment | place: USA: Maine... | reverse complement strand
GGTGATTTTTTTTATAAGAGCTATTCGATAGTTTTCGAATAATTAAATATTCTCAATCAACAAGGAGACAAAAAATGCAAACCAGAGACAAAGAAGAAATCCGACAGGCTGTTCGCGAGCGCTATGGGAAGGTAGCCAGAAGTGGTAACCCTAATACTATAGCAGGGCCGGAAACATCCTGTTGCGGGAAATCCGGCACATCTACGGAAAAGGTTCCGGCATCATCCTGCTGTGGGAAATCCGACACAGCTACGGGAAATGCATCGGCAGAATCCTGCTGCGGCCGTCCTGAAATCACCTCACAACAGCTGTCCACATTGATGGGCTATTCAAAGGAAGATATCGACAGCGCTCCCGAAGGTGCGAATATGGGGCTCGGCTGCGGCAACCCGGTTGCCCTGGCTTCGCTTAAACCCGGCGAGACAGTCGTAGATCTGGGCGCTGGCGGCGGATTTGACTGTTTCCTGGCGGCCAAGCAGGTGGGAGACACCGGTCGGGTCATCGGCGTTGACATGACACCGGATATGGTGAGCAAAGCCAGAGCGAATGCGGAAAAGATCGGGACAAATACGGTCGAGTTTCGATTGGGTGAAATTGAGCACCTGCCCTTGGCCGATAACAGTGCGGATATCATCATGTCCAATTGCGTCATTAATCTTTCCCCCGACAAGCAAAAGGTATATGGCGATGCCTTTCGAGTGCTCAAACCCGGTGGTCGTTTGGCGATCTCCGACGTTGTTGCCACCGCGCCGCTTCCCATCGAAATACAGCAAGATTTGGCGCTGTTATCCGCCTGTGTCGGCGGCGCTGCCACGATTGATGACACGGTAGAGATGCTGGAGAAAGCCGGTTATCAGGATATCGAGGTCACCCCCAAAGCGGAAAGCCGCAAACTCATTTCAGAATGGGTCCCGGGGGAAAGCAAAAACGCCGGAGACTATGTCGTTTCTGCGTATATAAAAGCGGTAAAACCTTTATAGTTCAGAACTCGTTGACTAGTTTATTGGTTGATTAGGGAAATTATGGTCATCACTTCAGTATGTTAGAATTGTTGAAACATCAAGGGTCTAGTTATTTTGATAATACGAGATAAATCCATATCTGAACCACTTAACCAATCAACTAATCAACCAATTAACGATATCTGTAGTTAAGGTGCCCCCGGAATTTCCAATGGACGGCATCAGTCGCCGTCCGGTGGATGGGTCGATTTTTCTGGGCGCTGCGACGCCGATGTCTGTCCATTGGCATCGACCTCCAATCCAAGCGCCCTGGCCCTTTTAGCCCATTGCTGCCGCGCCAGGGTCTGCATATCTTCGACCTTGTCCATCTCGTCAACGATCTCCATGCCCAGCAGGGTTTCGACGACATCTTCAGTCGTCACCAGGCCTTTGGTCCCGCCGTACTCATCGACCACCAGGGCGATCTGCTGGCGCTTTTCGAGAAAAAATTCGAGCAGGTTCGAAAGGGACATATTACCGCGTACCGTTTTGATTTCCCGCTTGAGCGTTTCGAGCTTGACGTCGCCGCGATCCCGGGCCTTGGAGATCAACAAGTCGTCCCTGAGAATGAATCCGGTGATATGGTCCAGATCAGCCTGATAGAGCGGCAGGCGCGAGAAGGTCACGGATGGTTTGGCATCCAAGGCTTCGGCCACGCTCATGCCCTGCGGAAATCCTGAAATTACAGTCCGCGGCGTCATGATGTCGCCGGCAGTCAGCGAATCGAACCGGAACAGATTTTGGATGATCCGCGATTCGTGCTGATCGATCTTTCCCGCCCGTTCCCCGATACCGGCCATGGCGATGAATTCTTCGCGGCTGAACACATGGGCGCTTTTTCGCCGTGCAATCAGACGGGTCAGTGCTTCCGAAACCCAGATCAGCGGATATAGGGCCCAAATCAATCCGCGGACAAACTGTGCCGTAAGTCCGGCCAGATTCCGCCAGTACACGGCGCCGATGGTTTTGGGAATGATTTCGGACAGGAAAAGAATCATCAAGGTCATAACCGCCGAGAACAGGCCGAACCAGGCGCTGCCGAACACCACCGTCGCCTTGGAACCCGATCCGATGGCCCCCACTGTATGGGCGATGGTGTTCAATGTCAGAATAGCCGCCAGGGACTGATCGACGTTGTCCTGTTTCAGACGTTTCAGCAATGCTGCTAGCTTGGGCTTTTTATCACGCAGACCCGCGATGTACGAGGGCGTAAGGCTCAAAAGGACCGCTTCAGCCACGCTACAAAGGAAGGAAAAAACAAGTGCCAGCAGGATATACGACACCAGCAGAATTACATCGATGTTCGTGTAGCCGGCGGCGTCCGCCGGAGAGCCACCGGGCAGACCGACGGCAGTTGCCGCATCGGCTGAAAAAAACAAGATTAACGTCATCGCCGGCAAGTGAAGCCGCCTGTATATATATCTCATCATCCTATTCCGGGACATGCTATATTTATAACCCAAATAGCGATTAAATCAAAAGAATTCTTTAACTTCCACTTTTAACACCTTCCCCATTGTATTCCGCGGCAGTTCTTCCACAAAAACAATCTCTTTTGGGCACTTCCAGTTGTGAAGATGCTTTTTACAGTGCGCCTGGATCTCCGTTTCACCAACGTCGGCATCTGGTTTTTTAACCACGGCAGCCACCACTTTCTCCCCCCATTTTTCATCACCAATCCCCACCACTGAAGATTCAGCCACCCCATCTACCTGGTTTATGATCACCTCCACTTCTTTAGGGGAGATATTCTCCCCGCCGGAGATGATAATGTGTTTGATTCGATCGGTGAGGTAGTAATACCCATCCTCATCGATGTTTCCCAGATCGCCGGTTTTAAACCATCCATTTTCAAAGGCCGCGGCGGTTTCATCAGGCTTTCGCCAGTAACCCGGAGATATGGCGGGCCCTTTGAGTTGGATTTCACCGGTTTGACCGGGCGCCACAACTGATCCGGTATCGGGATCGACAATCCGTACCTCCAGCGCCGGCTGCGGCAAGCCAATGGATCCCGGTTTTCTTTTACCGCTTAGTGGATTGGAAAAATTCATGCCGGTTTCCGACATGCCTTCTCTTTCCACCGGTTCCTTACCAAATATCCGGTGTATGCGCCCGAAGTCTTTGGGCAAAAGCGGAGCCGACCCGGAGGTCCATAAACGCAGATGCTCAAAGTCCGGCCTATTGTCGCCTATATATTCCATCAGTTTGGCATACATGGCCGGCACTGCCATAAACATCGTACAGGCATAAGGCCCCTTTTTTTTACTCAGCGTTTCGATGATTCTTGGCGGGGAGAATTGGTCGAGCAGGAGCAAATGAGCGCCGGCCAATAATGCTGTGTGAAGGGCAAAACATAGTCCATGCACATGAAAAAGAGGAAGTGCATGGCAAAGTACGTCCGATCCTCTGATTTCCCAGATATTGATGATATTGCGGGCATCATGGATCAGATTTTGGTGGGTGAGAATTGCCCCTTTGGGTTTGCCGGTGGTTCCGGATGTGTAGATAATAAGCGCGGGGTCGTCCGGTCTGACCTCAACCGGTGGGTACTCCTCGGATGCTGCGCCAAAAATGTCCAGATCGTGATAGGGTATTTGGGTGTCGATAATAAACGTGGAAAGATTGGGATCGATGCCCCCGATAAAGACTTCCTTTGCGGGCTCCGCTAATATTAAACTGGCCTCTGCGTCGCCGAGCAGGTATTGGAGTTCTGATTTCTTAAATCCGGTATTCAAGGGCACGGCCATGGCCCCTATCTTTTGAAGCGCCAGATGGGCAACCACAAAAACCACGGATTTTTGGATAAAAAGGATGACTCTGTCCCCTTTATTTATGCCCTGATCGAGGAAGACGTTGGCCAACCGGTTTGTGTCCCGATATAATTCAAGATAGGAGAGCTCCGTTTCTACCTTGCCATCCCGCAGAAATGTGATCGCTGTTTTTTTCTTGCCGGCTAAAAAGGTCTCAGTAAAACAATTCCCAAGCGACTCAACGCTCATACGGCCCTCCCCATTTTAATCATTACCTAACTCGGAAAAGCGGAAAAACGCTGCTCTATCCTATCATCTTATTCGGCAGCCATAACGCCAATTCCGGCCAGATACAGACACTAACAATGACAAGGATTTCGATGATCACAAAAGGGATGACGCCCAGCAATACATGGGACATCGGAACATCGGGCGCGATGTTCTTGACGATATACAGGTTCAGCCCCACCGGCGGTGTCACCAGACCGATTTCAAGATTCACGGTCATGATGACCGCAAACCAGATGGGATCAAACCCCAACCCCTGAATGATCGGCAGCAGCAATGGCGCAACCATTAAGATCACGGCTGCCGGCGGGATAAAGCATCCCAGGATCAACAGCAAGATATTAATCAAAAAAACAATACCCCATTTGCCGAATGGAAGTTTTAAAATGAGCTCTCCCAGGGCCTGGGTTGCATACAAATCGGAGGAGACATAGGCGAACAACAGGGCCGCAGCCATAATCATTAATATCATGCTGCTTTCGTTGAGGGCTTTTATAAATATCCTCCAGAGCTGCTCGGGTTTGTATATTTTATAGATGGTCATCACAAACATAAGGGAGAGCACCGCTCCCAACCCGCCGGCTTCGCTAGGCGTTGCCCAGCCGCCATACAGAGACCCCATGATTCCAACAATGATTAAGACAAACGGCAGTACTTTGATTAAGGAGGCAAAGCGCTCCTTCCATGAAAAACGTTCCACCAAAGCCCGGTCTTCGATATAATACATCGCTCCGGGCTTGGCCGGTACCTTTTTGCGATAAAAGAAAACACCTCCGACCCAGATACAACTTAGAAGAATTTCGAGAATACCCGGCAGCACACCGGCAATGAAGCACTTGCCGATGGAGGTCTCGGTGGCCACACCGTAAAGGATCATTGTCACACTGGGCGGAATCAGAATGCCGAATGTTCCGGCATGGGCTATCAAGCCCGTGCTCAAGGCGGGAGAATAGCCGCGCTTTCTCATTTCCGGAATTCCAATGCCACCGATGGCGGCTGCCGTCGCCGGACTGGAACCGCACAGAGCAGCAAAAATACCACAACCGATCATGTTGGCAATACCCAAGCCCCCGGGGATTTTGTAGAGCCATTTGTGCAGGGTTTCGTATAAATCCTTGCTTGCATCAGACTCCGCGATAGGGGCGCTGAGAAGAATAAACAGCGGTATTGCCAATAGTGCAAAACTGTCCATACTGCCATGCAGCACAAACGGCATGGTTTCCAAAAGCTGGGGAGAAAAGATCAGAATGAATATCAGCGATATGCCGGCCAACCCCGCCCAAATGGGTATCCCGGAAATTAACAAACCGAATGCGCTTCCAAACAATAGAATCGCCAGGACATATTCACTCATTGCCGGTCTTCCTTACAAAATGTTGCTTGAGAAAACATGATAAAGGCCTATTTTCTCCCTATAAGTGCTTAGTTGTTTTGAAAGATGAACATCGAATAAGGATGTCGCTCTGCTCCGCGATTTAATCTACAGATTTCGCAGATCACACGTATTACGTGAAACCCTTAAAGGGAGGCGTAAAATCCTTAGGGCGTAATTCCCCGAAGCTCGGTTCGATGGAGTAGGAATTGACCTATTTGAGATACCCCGTCAGCTTTACTGCGAGATAATACAAATTCATTTGTTTTCTAAATTTCGATGTTAAACTTTGAATAACCTTTACGTTTCTCCATTTTTTCCCATTCAACATTCGATGTTGGACGTTCGATGTTCGATGTTCATTTTTTAGTCCCCCCAGGGTCTGATTTTGCTTCGGGCACCTCGATGTCTTTCAGCTCAAACCGTTCTGCTTCTTTGCTGATTTCACCTTTTTTGAGTTTCGTTATTTTGTCACAGATATAAACAATATATTGAAGAAATAGCAGCGTCATTCCGAGGGGCAGAAATAAGTAAGGTATCCACAGGGGCGGTCCCCAAAGGGATTCCGAATGCTCATTTCCAACAACGGATTCCCACCACATCGGCCAGGCATACCATGCAAGGACGGCTGCCAAAATACAGGATATGATAGATACGACAATGAGGGTGATTTCCCGGGTTCTGGGAGAAAGGTGTATGATCACCAGATCAACATTGAGATGGTGCTCATTTTTCTGGACGAAGGCAGCGCCGCCAAAAACAACGAATATCAATAAATAAACCGATGCCTCTATTTGCCAGATTGTGGAAATCCCCAGTATCTTCCTGACCACAACCCCCTCGGTCACGATAAGGGCCGCGCCAAGGAGGCTTAAGGCTGCGATCCAGCCGGATAAGTAGGTTAGCCCATCAATTATCCGGGTTAATAGCGTCCATAGCTGTTTCATGATCTTTCCCTATCTTGATAAACTGATCGGTAATAGGTTCAGAGGTTACAATTGTTTTAAACTGATTTCATTATTGATCTCGATACTTAATACCCAACATCACGTCTTGTATGAAAAAAGGCATTTGATAAGCGTTGGATGGGTGCTTTCCAACTCGGAACGTTGAACCCTGAACCGTTCAACCTAGGATCATTCCATAGCCTGGCTCGCCAGATCCAGCAGTTCCTGCCCACCCGGTACGGTTTCAGCATAGTTTTTCCAGGCAGTCTCTTTGGCGAATTCCAACCACGCCTTAAATTCTGCTTCGGTCATATAATGGATATCAACACCGGCATCGGTATATGCCTTGATCAATTTGTCCACCAGTGTCTTAAAATTTTCGTAGATCCAGTTTTCATGCATCCACTCAGCAACTTCCATAAAAATCTGTTGTTGTTCGGGTGTAAGACGATCCCAGGTTTGTTGGGAGATGATGAGATTTTCCGCCATATACCAAATCGAGTAATCTCTGGGTGCGTTGATATACTTGAGCACTTCGTACAGCTTGTAGGAGACAAAAGAAGCAGAAGAGGTCATCATGGTGTCCAGAACGCCGGTGGAAAGCGCATGATAGGTTTCCGAAGACGGCATGCTGGTGATGGACGCACCGGCTTCGCGCATCATAAATTCAAACTTTTTCCCGGCAGCCCGCAGTTTGGTTCCCTTCACATCCGCCGGAACTTTTACTTGCTTTATTTTACTTCCCATGCCGCCGTCAAACCACGCCCAGACAAGGTTTTTGACGCCATTGGCCTCCATCAGAGCGTCGATTTTTTTACCGATGGGTTTATTTCTCCAGGTAAGTCCCTGTTTTATGTTTGCCACCGCACAGGGCATTAGGGTGACGGAAAGCTGAGGCACTTTGCCGGATGCATAATCGAGGGGAAAAACGGACATGTCCAGCGCCCCTTTGCGCAGGGCATCCCACTGCTCTTTTGGTTTATACAATGATTTGGCCGGATAGTGGCGAAATTTGATTTCTCCGTTGGTTCGTTTGGTGACCATTTCGCCAAATACGCGACCCATCTGGTCTCTAACATCTCCGGCGGCAAATTGATGAGACACCTTCAATGTCGTTGATTTGGCCCAGGAAACGTCGGATTTAACAAACATCAATAATGCAGAGACGGCCAAGACGACGATTGAGCATAACAATGTTTTTTTCGTTCTCATGGTAACCCCCCTTATTTATGGTTTAGGCCAAAACTTTTTCATTATTTTGACTTCTGTAAATTGGTTTTGACACCTCCCTTCTTTGCTATTTTCCCAAATTTTTAACGACATCAGATTGTGTTGACCAATGGGACTTCATCAAAATCTCCTAAAATATGCTTGGATGTCAAGCACTATATTGATTGAATAAATTTTGTGCTTAAATTTGATTTTAGAGAGGCAGCTTCGCTCTGTCATAATTCAGGTAACGAATGGACGCTACCCGAAAGGGATCATGGAGGATATGAATTATGCAGTCGTAAAGGTTGGAGATGAAGCGGTGGGGGGCATCATGCCAGATACCGCCTCAGGCCGAGGGAACCCCGCCGAATTGGGGTGGTTACGTCACCGTCGATGATGTCGATGCCACTGCCAGAAAGGCGGAGGAGCTGGGAGCCAAAATACTGGTACCACTCACGGATATTCCGAATGTTGGCCGGTTTTTTGTCCTGCAGGATCCTCAGGGGGCGGTAGTTTCCGCGATTACGTATGCCAACGAATAAAAGAGGTAAACGTTCCGGGTTCAAAGTTCAGAGGTTCAGGGTTCAGCCCAACCACTGTCCTGAAAACGGCCAGTTTGACCGAGGAAGACCCTTTGGCAATGTGTCTCACATTAGAGGTGTTGCTGGCCCCGAAAACCACTAAATCACACCAAAAGAAAAAAATATTTCGTGTTCCTTCGTGGATTTAGTGGCCATTGCAAAAAAAAAATTTGCTCTTATCCGAGCACTGCAGCATCCTTGATCTCTGAGCCAGCGTGCATCTACAAAAATAGATTATGTGGTTGGTACCCTTATTCGATCGGAAGAAGAACGATATCAAATTCTCCGGCCTTTTGACCGGCGGCAGGATAATGCTGGGTTGCCAGGGTATTAAATCCGTTTGCAGATACCCGAATGTGAATATGAGGTGGGCGACCGGAATAGCCGGGTGGAAAATTGCTTTCAAACTGGTATTGCCCCGAGTCATTGGAAAAAATTGTGGCACGATGATCATCATCATAGGATCCGTCGGGGCCGGTCAACCACAGTTCAATCACTGCTTCTGCTATGGGCGTGCAATCCGCTGAGGATATCACGAGCCCCGTCAATCGATACCCCTTACCAACACGTGAGCGAACCGGAGCGTTAGCCTCATAAAAGGGACCGAGATAATCAGCCGGCGTCGGTTCGCATTTAGTGTCCGAATTCGTCGACCGGGGCAAGGCTGTCTGCGTTTGGGCTGAAATGGTTTTAACCGGGACCAGGAATATTGGTGAGCATGCCAGGCTTAAAACAAGATTTAAAAGAACTGAAGTTCTCATGATGAAGGCTATGCCTCAACGCTTTTATTTAAAGAACCATCGCACTCACATTTCACATTTCGTTTTTAGGTATGATTATGTACTAGGTTTAGTCGAACCCATCGCTGAAAAATTACATGGTTATTCATTTTTTCAGGTCAGAAACTCGAGTGATGGTATCCCTTATTAGAGGGACCGCATGCCTGTCCATCTTCAAAAAATACGAGTTTCCGGAAAACAAGGTAAAGGCAACGGCGGTATTTAAAATAGAGGTTGAAAGCATGACCGGGAAGCAATCTGGGTTTTAGCTGATGATTTCTGTTGAAGGGGCGGCCAGGTAACTTCTTAAATAGATCTCAATTCATAAGCCGCCGGCATCGATCAGGTTTGAACCATGACGTATGCTCTCGCGGTAACGGTAGAACCTTTTAAATTCTCATCCCGCCAAGGCGGGGTGGCTTATGAATTGAGTTAGGAAAAATTAAGGATACGCAATATGGCTACGCAGTCATCGGGCGAATTGCCAATAGGAGCTATTGTCGAAAATACAAAACCAGCACCAATTCCCACAAAAAAGACATACGCTGGAGAATATGTAAAATTGCATCCGGTCGATCCTGAGAATGATGTTGACGAATTATTTTTGAATTCGCATGGTAGCGAGGTAAAAGAACGAATTTGGACATACATGGCATATGGTCCGTTTTCGAAAAAAGAGGTATTCTCAGACAGCATTTTATTGTAAAAAATCGGAATCGCGATACTGCCTGGTTTGCCATGATAGACAAAGATTGGAATTCAGGCTTTACTTAATACCACTTTCGCGGCTAAGAACTTCATTTGACATAAATCACAAGGCGTTAATAGCCCATCAAGAATGGCGGCAGGCAGGAAATGAAAAATTCAGAACGATATGATTTTGATACACCGGTGGAGCGGCGTGGTACAGCCAGCCTGAAGTGGGAGAAATATGGATCCCGGGACATTATCCCCATGTGGGTGGCCGACATGGATTTCCAATCGCCCCCGGAGGTTTTAAAGGCTATAGTGACCCGGGCAGCTCACGGCGTATTTGGCTATACCTTGCCGCCGGAAGAGCTAAACGGCCTCATCGTTTCAATGCTGGAAAAAACCTATGATTGGGTAGTCGACCCCGAATGTCTGGTGTGGTTGCCCAGTTTGGTAACCGGTTTAAATGTGGCCTGCCGTGCGGTTGGCCAGGATGGTGATGATGTCATGACCGCCGTGCCGATCTATCCACCCTTCTTGACAGCTCCCGGATTTAGTCGCCGAAATCTGGTTAAAGTACCATTGAAGGAAGATGACGGACGATGGCAGTTTGATTTTGATCGGCTCGAGAAGATGATCACCGACAAAACCCGAATATTTATTCTCTGCAACCCGCACAATCCGGTTGGGCGAGTATTCAAACGCAGCGAACTGGCCGAACTGGCCGCAATCTGCAACAAATATGATATCGTCATATGCTCAGATGAAATTCACTGCGGGTTGATTCTATATAGAGACAAAGTCCATGTTCCGACGGCCACCCTGGCCCCCGAAATAGCCGACCGCACAATTACCCTGATGGCGCCGAGCAAAACGTTTAACACTCCTGGTCTTGGATGTGCATTTGCCGTAATTTCCAACCGAAAGCTTCGTAAACAGTTTAAAAATGCCATGGCCGGTATCGTGCCGATGCCCAATGCATTGGGCTATGCGGCCACAATGGCGGCTTTCTCGGAATGTGCCGACTGGCATGAAGCATTGCTGAATTATCTTCGTGCAAACCTTGAAACGGTTTCAGGTGCCATCCAGCAGATGCCTTCTCTTTCGATAGCCCCTGTAGAAGCGACTTATCTGGCCTGGATTGATATGCGTAACAGTGGCTTGAAGAACCCTGTCAAATTTTTCGAGGAAGCCGGAGTCGGCCTCCAGGATGGGATTGAATTTGATGGTCCTGGTTTTGCGCGTCTAAATTTTGGATGTCCCCGAAAATTGTTAAGGAAGGCTTTAGATAGAATGAAAGCGGCGATGGACAATCATAATACCTAGCCCGCATAAACCGAATAGAATAGCCACAAAGGCCCAAAGACACTAACAATAACTGTTTATGAGAATTTAACTTCGTGTTTTGGTGACTTGGTGGCAAATATATTTTGTCAGATAAATCCTTCGCAAACATGATGCGATTTCAATAAATAGGCACTAAGCAAAGAAACGAAGGCATTGGACTGCCTCTGGCTGGAAGTGATCTAAAATAGCGATTTAACATCTACAAGGTATTCTTTTAAGTAACGTCGTCTAATCTGTCCCGCTTCTTCTACGTCCCCGCTGGCAAATGCTTGCTGAAATTCTTTCATTTCATTCAAGAATAAGGGGGTGAGTCTTCCAAAATCTCCCTTGTTAAAAGCCAGAAGATGGACTCTCAAAGTCAAATGATACAGAAAATCGGAAATTTCTTTTAATATGGGATTTTGCGCTGCCTCGTACAGAATGTCCCGGAATAAGAAATCGATCTCTATATATTTTTTCTTTTTTATTGATTTGGGGCCTCCAGTCAATTTCGCCATCCAGCTGCCGGCAATGACATGTTGCGCACATCTGGAAAACCATGCCATGTATACTTATAGTTAACTTTTTATTAACAATAGTCTGCAATTCCAGTCAATGATTATTTTTCGATTTGATTATCTCAATTATCTCCATAAATGACAAAATTATAATTTTATGGATGTCCCGCTCCTCTCATAAGCTATCCGACATATTCTTGATTTTTCATGGAAAGTGTGCCATTGTTGCAGTGCTTTAAAATTATTGGGTTCAACCTTTAATCAAAAGGGAGAGCATATGAATGTATAATAAGACCCTGTTTCCGGTATTGGAAATGGGGTTTTGATTTTGGATATC